>Ga0115554_1001206_pt1 | contig 18256 bp, 18 predicted proteins | sample COGITO_mtgs_1104_3_FD_87283 | JGI IMG/M metagenome (GOLD analysis project Ga0115554, IMG submission 87283) | Pelagic marine microbial communities from North Sea - COGITO_mtgs_110404 | ecosystem: Environmental > Aquatic > Marine > Epipelagic | place: Germany:Helgoland, sampling site Kabeltonne... | reverse complement strand
AGCATCGGAGGGAGAATAGGAAAAAAGGAAAGAAACAGGAAAGAAAAAAATGTCCCCAAAAAAAAAAAAAAAAAAATCGACAGAACTCACCTATCCTTCTCAGCCCCCAAAGTACGAAGGCACATCTGGGTCAAAGCAAGGCTTGCACATGGAGGCTCCTTCAGAATCATCGCTAGACGCAATGCATTCTGGGCCATACGGGCGCGTTGCAGGCGGTGCTTCTTCACGTCTTCTTGTTCGTCCTCGCCCAGAGTCATTTTCGTATCATTAAAAACCTCAGAGGGACCCCTGTCCTCATCCCCTTGGATCTCTGAAAACAACAGCTGAGCCAACTCAACTTTTTGTTCCTTTCGGGTCTTGTCCTACGGAAATACAAAATACAAAAGACAAAAGTGTCGGTAGGAGTGTTAGTGTTAGAGTGGGGATGAGTGCGATTTTTTTCCCTAAGCGCTGCTGAAAATCCTGCCAAAGTTTTGTTTTATCTTACCTTCAAACCGCCGTTGAACACCCTCGGCAAGGTGTCCTCGTCTTTCGCTGCGAAATAAACCTCGTCCCCCTTCTTACGCCGAATGACCATATCATCCAAATCGATGAGCAGCGAAAGGTCCGCAACTCCACCATCATCAAAACCGTCAGCTTCCAGGCACTGATGGCTATCCCCAGCAATGTTGGGCTTGTCTGTCAGTTTTAACGACCCTACGTCCAACTCCAGTGCGGTGGGTGGGACGGTTCCAGCAGGAATGTGGGTGCCTTTCTTGCTAGACGAGCCTTTCTTGCCCTTGCCCATGGTTAAGGAGAGGGTTGTAAAGATGAGTGGTTGTTTGCTGGCGTCACTATTCAGGTCAAAAATGTCTTTATAGGGGCCACAAAACGACAATCCTTTCATGTCGTCGTTTCGTCGGAAAAATTTTTCCATGTTAAATAACGTTCAATTTCTTTCGTAAATTTTTTACTTTTTAGGAAGATAATCGGGATCTTGATTCTCCCTTTCGTCTTGAACTTTAACGATACCCTCACACCAAAAGAAGCCCTCCAAAAACCTCATCAACCACCGTTCATTTGTCGATGAGTGAATGGACTACAGTAACGACAAAGAAACGAGGCGGGAATGGGGCAAGATCAGCAACTTGTACAAATAAATATACGCGGCAAGGGAAGCCGAAAAAAAAAGGAAAACAAATAAGCAGCGACAGTCTCCAGAGTACACCAAAGGCAGCGACAGAAGAGAATGTCTCATCTTTGGTCTCACGACTGCACGCAATGAAATCGTTGATGGCGGAAACGAAAGTATTCGAGAACATCTTGACAGCGCTGAATTCTTCTACGTCTGAGTTGCAGCCTGTGATGATCCTGTACGGCGTAGGAAAATTCGATAACCTTCTCGACAATCTCCCTACCAATATTAGTGGCGGGTTGGGAAATGAAATGAATGGAGCCAAGCAATTGGGTGTCGCATTAGAACTGGTTGAAAGGCTGGGTGTACAGCGAGGTAAGGTCTCAATTGCAGGCAGTAGAACGCGACGCGCTTTAAGAAACAGCTAATAACAAAATCTCGACAGCTTTTTACTATGACCCTGTTCAGACCCAGCTTGAAGTTGAAGCGCTCACTTCTCCAGAGCTGTTAGAGAATAAAACTTCTGTCACTGTTCTGAATGAAAACAAACACGGATTACAGGATTTCACTGGGCTTGCGAACAGCAACAGCTACATCTTGTTTATGCCCCACTGCCCGGGGTCTCTCTACTCAAATGTGCTGTTCTCAAATTGGAATAATTCTACTCTCGAAAAGACTCAAATAATTGGGAATTCGTTCCGTGAATACAATGACTCGCTTGATAGTACTGTTCGTGGACAGGGCGATGATAACTGCGTTTTAAAGATTGTGAACGGTGGGGCAGTGAGGGAGAGATCAATCCAGGTGGGAGGAGATGATAGGGTTTTTAACAATACTGTGGTCATTGGTTTTGTTTTCATCGATGATGATGGGCGCGAATTAGAATTAGTTGATGATCTTGAGAGGATAGAAAGCAATGAGGCTAAGCCAATTGTGCGCCCAAAGGAGGCAATTGCTCGAGGGGGTGGTGGTGAGGATGAAATGCTGTAAAGAAAACGCGTTGAATGATGAGTGTAGAAACCCAAGAAACTAGGATGGAGAAAAATATATGTGTTTGCCTTCGCTTTAAATGTCTCTACTACTTCTCTACTGTCAACCCTGTCATTTCTTTTTGAACACAACAAGAAGGTTATTCTTCGGCATTTCGACTCGATGGGCGAGTGTAAGCCCTCTCTCCTCGGCAGAGGCAATCACCTCTCGAAGATTTCGCACTCCCCATTGTTCATCTCGACACCTGAGGTGCTCGCTGAAGAGCAAATTCGATTCAACAACATTGTCATCCTCAAGAAAGGGACCATACACACAGAGCGCTCCCGTCGATTTGAGGAGTTTCGCTGCCGTAGTCAAAACTCCAAGTGTGCAAGACCAAGGCGAAATGTGCAAGACATTGCAGAGATATATTAAATCTGTGTTATTTTTACCGCCAACAAGGGCAGCAAAGTCATCCCCAACTCCTTCCTCCGCAATCATAAGATCCAATGATTCTCTCGCGATTGCACAATCACATTCTTTCAGTATACGATCGCATGCTAATCGGCTCGATTGGTCAGGATCTGTCGGGTGCCAGGATGTTATCTCGTACCCGGCATCCATGAAGGCATCAGAGAGGTAAAGGCAGTGTACGCCTGTTCCTGCCCCGATCTCAACCACATTCAAATTCTTCTTTCCTACAGAAAAAAGGTTATTGTCAAGGAATGCAGACGCGATCGGATGTTTGTTACGGTGGCAAGCAGGCTCGTCCATACTAGTTGCTGTTGCCATGGCCCGGCGAGATAGATGACGAGATGAAAGGGAAAGAGAGTTCCAGAGTGTTGAAGCAATCAGTCGCATTAATGCGTTAGATTTAGGCGAGATAGATGACGAGATGAAAGGGAAAGAGAGTTCCAGAGTGTTGAAGCAATCAGTCGCATTAATGCGTTAGATTTAGAGGTGTGTCATTGCGAAAATAAATGAAGATTTCTCGTCTTGCAGATAAAACAGCATTTTGTATAGTTAGTTAGCCAATAATGCAGGGTGAGTACAAGTTCCCGGGAGTTCTCACCGTTGAACTGGATTTTTCTCTCACCGCACCATCATCAACCCAATTATTCTCCTCCATCACCGTCCCCACCCTCCCCTCCCTCCCCCTCCCTCCTCTCCCCAAATTGATGGTAACCAACCTGTGGCTCTCTTCCTCTCCCTCGACGAACCGTTTCTCTAGCCACAAAACAGCCGATGCACAAGATCGTTATGCTGGGGGACAGGTGAGTGGGAAAACAAGACTGTGCGCGTGGGGGTGGACTTGTTTCAAAATAATCATGTGTAACTCACACGGTCCCCACAGCGGAGTCGGAAAGACGTCCATGGTGGCAAAACTCATGAATCCTGAAAAAGAGATGACGAATTACATTCCAGCGACTATGGGAATTGAGTTTGGTACGCAGGTAATGAACACAGCATCTTCTGGTCGGGTCAAGGCTCAGCTCTGGGACACTGCTGGTCAGGAGAGGTTTGCGCGGGTTCTGCTACCGACATATTTTAGGAGAGCCAAAGGTGTCATTCTAGTCTACGATATCACCAGCGCCAGGAGTTTCGAGAGCGTTGGGGAGCGTTGGATGAAGCAGATGGAGGAGCACACCAAGGTTGAAGATTTAAGCATGGTGAGCTGAGCTGAGTAGAGTGTGTCGAGCACTGAACACTACCGTAGATATTGCGTTCGTGTTCCACTTCGTGTTGCTCATCAAAATATGCACAACAAAAAATCTCACGACAAAACCTACTATCAACGCAGCTCCTAGTCGGCAACAAGTCTGATTTAGCTGAAGGGGACAAGCGTGAGGTCAGCACTTCTGTTGCCGCCACGTTTGCGGCAGCGCATGGAATGAGCGTGGTCGAGACGTCAGCAAAGAGGTAGGTTGAACTAGCGCTTCTCACACTACGTTTCTCATTTTCATCGACTCCACAAACTGACCCCACCTGGACATGACACCTTGCAGCGGTAAGAATATCAAAAACGCGTTCGAGCAGCTCGTGACGCTAGTGCACGAGAAGAGTTTGATGAGTGCTGCACCTACGCAACAAAAGACAATTCGGCTAGACGACCCGTCGCCGGGGGAGAGTGAAAGCGAGAAGAAGAAGAGTGCTTGTTGCTAAGAGATTCGCATTGCTGTCAATAAGTTGGGCGAACATGCTGCAATCCTATGGTTTTTTGTGGTTATACTTTTATTCTTATTTCCTTTTTTCTTACAAGTATTTGGCAATGTTCTGCGCAATGAGCCTCGGTGAGGCACCTGAAGTCGATTGTATCACGCTGAAGACACAGTTGGCATTCTTGTCGCATGTCTGTCCCTCGGTCTTCTCAAAAACGCACTTTGGAACCCAAACATCACCAGCGAACCAAATATTCCCGCATGATAGGCTTGCTCCATTTTCACTTGCAAACAAAATCCTCTCATTATCATAAAGCTTGTCAAATGTTTTCGTATAGTCCAGAACAGTCCGGTAGAGTGTATACTCGGACCACCAGGATTCGGACCAATCTGCTATCCAGTCGAACTGTTTCCCTGCCATGCTCACCTCGTCGAGTCTTGCAAGCGTAAATAGTGCCCCGGCAGTCGACATTACAGCTGGTGTCACTCCAAATCCATTCTTTGGGTCGTCACTATCTAAAATCGTGTTGTCGTCATCGCCATCGCCATCATCATCGCTATCGCTGTAATAGTCCAATTTCAAGACAGATTTACTCCCCAACCACCAATCCTTGTGCACTGCTCTGCTTTCCAAGTCGAAGAACGCTCGCCCATCCCTTATGAAGCTGCTGTAGGATAAATGTTCGTGAACCAGAATGTCAGCGTCCAGAGTGAGGTAGTATTCGGTATTTACGACGTTTGCAACAAGCAATTTCAGCGACATTTGGAGGCTGTATTTATCCCAGGCTCCGTCAAAAGTACCAAGGGGGAAGAGGGAAGCCTCAGGGATGATTCTTATCCTAGTGTTGGTGTTGAGCAGGAACTGGGGGAGAGTCGAAGAGAAGAAGACAAATTCGTTATCTGGAACAATTAAGATCAGTTCCTCGACAAAATTTTCGTTCACGTCGCCGTTTTCACCGCCATCGCAAGTATTGATGCTCTCGTTGTGACAATTTTGGTTGTCATTGAGGTTCGGCAGAAACTTACTCAAAGTTGCAAGCAAAAGTGTGGCCCTTTCGAGGTCATTGAGAGTTAATGTCAGTACAAATGTAATTTTTTCATTCGTTGGGTTCTTGGCATCGCTTAGCGACATTAGTGTCGGTCTCGAGCTAGTCATAATAGCGCTAGTGAATTTATCTCGGATTCTTGCAGTAATAAACAAATTACCGGATTCAATTGAAGTTGTTGTGGTAAGGTTCACCGTTATTCGTCTATTGTCCGGTAATTTGACCAAGATCATTGAAGGCTTAGATGATGAAGATGATGAGGGAGGTGGATATTGCGAGGGTTGTGAAGATTTTTGTGAAGACTGTGAAGATTGCGGAGATTGTGAAGATGACAAAGATAAGATATCACAGACCTCAAACCCACCGTTGACTACTATGCACACGTCCTTTTCGCCCTCGATAATGAGACGCATAGCATCGTCACCTTCTTCTTCGTCTTCTTTCTCTGATGAAAGTAGGTCTAGGTCAACATTTACAACCACTCCCCCATTCACTGTCCTTGTTGTTTCACGCTGGGAGAGGGAAACTTTGAGGGTGTGCTGAAAAACATTTTCTGGGGTTATTTTCTTCAATTTTACTTCACTTTGTTGAGATGATAGTGTGAAAAGCAGTAAAAGCAGTAGTAGCACTAAATTAAGTTGTCGACAAAACATTTTTGGTGCGAATTTATCTATCTTGTTTTTTACAACTTCGATCCCAGGTTTCCACATTTAATCACCTGGTGTGTACACTGAAAATGTTTTTAGTAGTAAATTGTAATTGTAAGCTCTTAAAAGATACTTAAGCTATCTAGCTCCAGTCAACAATTTCCTCCATTTTGCTAAATTCTTTGAGACTAAAGTTGAAAGCGGTCAATCAATCGCAGTTGGGTATACAACAGCAAAAACAAACAAATAATACGAAAATTAAACTTTTGCCCTCTGTTTTGAAAGTAGAATTGTTGTGCCAAGGTTCGGCGAGGAACAGCATGCTGTTCTTACTTTCTTTTTGCTCCGTAAAGTACCCAGGCGTATAGTACAAATTTGTTAAGTCGCATACTATTAGAAAGCTCAAAGAAGTTCGTGCTCATAACCCGACCTTGTTTTTTAGCCTTAAATGGTGTACATCCTTCTTCCTCAAACCAATTGAGAAAATACCTCCAGGACCCTGTCAATGTTCTCTCGTGTATGTAAAGCATTGATACTCAATCTCAGCATTGGTTTTGGGACAATCCTTAGGTGGTGGCTCACGTGGGCGCCGGTGTTAATGACAAGCACCCCCTCCTTTCGGAATTCTTTTGTCAGTTTGTCCAAATCTTCCTTACTCTCTCTGTTTTTCACCGTCACAAACAAGAGGGGACTAAGCTCATTGCTAGTCACCACAACATTCTTGATTTTTTTTAAACCGCTTACCATCTGTTTCACGTTTTGCTGGAGTAATTTGACAGCAGAATTTTTCTTCCCTCCTCCCTCACCAATAATTTTTAGAGCAGCACAGGCAGCACTGGCCACAAAGGGTGGGGCAGATGCAGAGAAGCAGTAGCCCGCTCCCGAAAGCCTCTGGTGGTCGACGACCTCCAAGTTCCCTATTGTCATGCCCCCGACACTTCCGATGGCATTCTCGAGCGAAACAGTTGTGATTTCGACAATATCTGTGTTTGTCCCTTTGTTGGTGTCATGAAGGTTAAAGTGATCCTGCAGCCCCAATCCCCTACTCCCCAGTGTCCCAAAGCTGAGGCTCTCGTCGACAATCAGGCGGAAAAAGTGCTTGTTTTTCAGTTTCACGACTTCGTCTAGGGGACAGATGTCTCCAAAGTTGCGGTAGAGAGCCTCCACAACAATAAACCTTCTCTGCTGGTCACCTCCCCTTTTCAGCACCTTGTCCTCCTTCTCAATACTATCGAGGACTCTCGCAAGATCAGACATGTCATTATGCTTGAAAACTTTTATGTTACTTCGGCTAAGCGTCACGCCTGTCAATAGCGCCTCGTAAATTCCCTCGTCTATCACCAATAAATCCCCCCTCTTAGCAAATGCCGCAACAGTTGAGGAAGCTGTGCTTGCCCCATCACTGTACATGATAGCTGATTCCGTCCCACACAACGCGGCGAACTTATCTTCGAGCTCGAGGTGTGCATCTAAAGTACCGTAAAAACCCCTCGGTCCACACGAGCCGCACCCATATCGGTTTAAAGCAGCTCGACTAGCCTCCTTCAGCTCTTCTGAATTTGATAGCCCCAAAAAGTCAAAACTAGAAAAATTTAGGAGTTTGGTTTTGCCATTCTTCGACCCCTCAGAAAAAGTAATATAAGCCCCCTCGATACTGTGCACAACTATCTCCTCTTCTACTATTTTCCTCTCCGAATCATTCAGTGTTGGAACCATGGCAGCACATTTCCAGTCAGCAATCAAACTTTCCTTCTCCTTTTTTGTTAATTTCTCGTTATCGTATCTGCATGCAATGTGAGACGGAATGTGAGTGAGTGAGTTTTATGTAGGACGAGGATTGGTGTATTGCATCTTCTTTCGCCGATCCAAACAAATTGTCAAATCCAAGCATGCAAACGAATGCACCCATCCTGAAAGCTGACTATGCAGCAAGCAAGGCAGACCCACCTCGACCCCTTCTACCTACTTGCGTTGAAGAACAAGTAATAAAGGATTACACAGAGCAGAGACGTTTCGATTGCCACATGTATTGGGTCATCCTCCAACAATTGGCGCCACCAGAGTGAATACGTTTGTAAAAGCGTCCTAATTTCAAAGTTCATTTGTAGTGTGATTTGGTATTTTAGCACAAGCAGGTGGTATACAAAGATGCAAGTGGCACTGTGCCAAATTACACACCCAAAAAAAAAGAGTAAGGGGGTATTCCTCAGTTCGGGGCGAATAAGACGCGCCGCTGCCGTCCAAGATTTCTCTTGCCCATCACCGCAGCTAATTAAATCACTTTTTCTTTTTGAAGTACAGAGTCTATCAATCTCTTGATATTTGTCGTAATTTCCGGGTAGAAACGTCCAAAGTTCGTCTCTACTCTCTGAATCAGCGGACACGCCGAGGTATGGCATTTTCATTGGAAGACTGTCGTGTAGCAAGCACAGATGAAAATGTCAGGGACTCCAAGTTGACCCTCTTACAAAAGGACTTTTACCTGATTTGTCGAGAGATGCCGCTCATCCGAGGAGTGCAACCCACCAAGGAGCTGTTGAATGCTTTGTTCATGGGTAAGTTTTTGTGTGAGGAGAGGTCTCAGGGGAGGAGTTATTGGGGGAGAGTGAGTGCGCCCTGTGCGTTGGGTAAGATAGTGTTGAAGCACTCCGCTTGGCTTTCAAGCTGTCTTTCGTATGCTTGGTCGCGAACAAGGGCAGAAACCCATCAATTTTTCATTTTTGTCAATTCCGTTTGCTCTTTCCCTACGATCAAATAATCGACCCTAACCCAACCCTCTACTCCAAACTTGCATCGTTATAGAATATTTGTTGTACAATGATACTATCAATTTTGACGAAGATTGCAGTAGATTCAAAGAACACCTGAAGGAAGTCCAACAGTTCGAGCACGATGCAAAGAGGCTCCACCTGAACTTTAAGATTGAGGAAGACGAAAAATATCTGAATGAAAAGGTGGAAGTGAAAAAAAATGGAAAAGAAGTTGAGGTGATAGGGGAACTTTCGAAGGAGGAAAGGTGAGTGCTTGTTGTTGTGCACTGGTTTGGACGGTTCTGACAGGAGACGACATCCCTCTATTTATAACTCTGCTCCTGCCTAACCTTCTGCGCAACCTACATACCACACAGAAATGAGCGTGTGAAAGATATTCGCAATGACTTGGAGCTGCTGCAACAAAAGTCGAAAGAGTGTTCTGAAAAGATTGCCTTTCTTGGAATGAAAAGTGTCGAATTTTCTAAACAATTTGAGGATAAACAGCAAGCAACGACAAAGCTAATGGTGGCGCACTACCGAAGTGTGTGTACAAAGCAGCACCCGGATAAAGCTGGTGGACTCTCTCGAGCGGTGTTCGATCGGTTTAAGGTGTTCATGGATGTGCTTCGTGATCCAGAGAAACGCATCAGATACATCAGTCATATGGAAGAGATTGTTGGTCCTCGGTCACTAAGCCCCGTCGAAGCGCACAAAGCTTGGATTAAAGCGAATTCGGATGATGATGATGATGTCCAACCGATAATGATGACGGTAAAAGTGGCCCAACCGATAAAACCGTTTATGATGCAACTGCTGGGAAATCACCAAGCGTTGGTCAGATTTACAGTTCCTCTTGAACTCGAGCAGCATCTGCCTTACTGCATGGTGCGATACCAAGTTAGAAAAAGGAAATCTAAGCCTTCTAAGTCTTCCAATTGGGCCAATGCTGTCACAAAGAGCGTCTTTGTGAGTGAAATTATTAGTGACGTGAAGGTGAGAATTTTGTTTTTTTTTGTTTTTTTTTGTTGTGCTCTACGTGAGCTAGTGAAACTCTCTAACACTCGCATTGTCACCAATATAGATTAACCTCTCAACATATGGCGATTACGATCTCCGTTTTTGTGTCGTCACTGACGCGCATATTTCACCCTGGAGTGATGAGCTCAAGGTCATTCACCATGATGTCACCATAGTTACTGCTGATGCTGGTTCTACGACCCCTAGTTCTGATGTGGTTGCTGCCAAACGGATCCTCTCTTCTCGCTGCCACTCTCTCCGCGTTCAAATGACAAAATTCTCTTCCTGCCTCAGTGAACAAGGAAAGGCTAAGAGAGGCAGCGACAGCACCAAGAGTTCTCTCGCTCGTCAACTAGATCAGCATGAAAAGGATTCTGATAACATGATGAGGGCGGGGACGCGTGTATACGCCTCGGCAATCAAGCTCGCGCAAATGGTGGGAGACCCGCACGACCCTCGCGTCGAAAATGCGATGTTCTTATGCAATCAGATGAGAGTGTTGCTCCAACAGATCGAATTTGAAATGTGTATGGTGAATCCAAAGAGGGAAGACCGGCTATTCGTAATCCATCTCGCAAGCATGCTTCTATCAGGAGAATGCAAAGATTTGCTTGAGGATAGGAATACAACAGTGGATCAGTTGTTTCGGAGGTGAGTGGTTTTAGTCAAGAATAAAATATCTCCGGTAAGCATTTTTTAACTCCCTCTCTACCTGGAAAACAACAGCCCAGTACAGGGGACTACTGTGGAGGGGTCTTCTGTGACACGTATGTATGAGCTAATTGTGGGTAAAAGTAATAGTTCTCTAGAAGTGAGCTCGGCTGTCTGTTTTTCGGCAGCTAAGCGCGCGGACTTGTTTGACACTGATCAGCGTAAAGCGCTCAGTGCTCGAGGTGTCGTATTGGAGAGACAAGAACGTACCGAATACAATTATGAGAAGGATAAGTCTGCTAGGGAGGCTCGGATTTGGATGGAGGTTGAAGCTGATTTCCTGTCGTCAGAGTGCAGGACTATTTTATCACTCAGAAATCACGCCGAAGATAAGGCAGTCGAATCCACTGCCTCTAGCAACTCTGCTCCGGCTAACTCCCCTGACGGTGTTTTGCAAAAGAAGAGCAAAAAAAGCAAACCGGCTGATTCTCCTCCCCCTCAGCCGGCTTCAGAACCAGAACCAGAACCAGAACAAGAACTAGAACAAGAACAAGACCCAGATTTGGAACCAGCCCCTGCCGAGGATAATGCACACGATACCTCCCATTCTTCTTTTGATTGGTCTGGTCATGACGTTATTCTTCAAAAACTCCACCTTGACGAAGCAAGCTTTAATGGAAGAAGTGGGAACGTTACTTGGAAACTGGGTGGAAATCAATGGGCTGTCAAGCTTGGTCCCCCTGCACTCAGTGATCGATCAGACAAGGCAGCCCTGACTGTGTTTGATTATCAAATGCGGTTGATGAGTAAAGCAGAGCAGATTAAGTGTAAGGCTCGAGACGCAAAACTCTTTAAGCAAATCGAGGAGCAGGAAGAGCAGGAAAAGGCTCAAAAACTTTGGGAACAGGAGCAGAGAGACATTTCCCAAGCGATGAAGTTGGTGGAGCAGAGCGAACGAAGATCCCAGAAAGAAAACGAAAAGGTGAAAGGAGCAGTTGTCAGAGACACGGAAAAAGTCGTCGATGTGGGTCCTTCAGCGGTGACTTCGACCCCACAACCAACACCAGCACCCGTTGCCCCTCGGCAAGTCTATTTCACGTATGGGAAGAATTTTGCTCGGGAGCGCATACATGGAATGATAACCAGCTTCGACAATGGAGTTGGCTTTATTTCTTACCGCGTCTTGCAGAAAACAAAAAAAATCTTCTTTCATCTTTCCGAAGTGCTCGTTCCCGAGCAACTTGATGCGATATTTCCCAATCCTAACTTCAGAACAAATTGGCTCTTTCGACAAGTCGTCAAGACAGCCAAGGTTTCATTTCAGATAGGCTCTTTTAACCGCAAAGAGGTTGCCGAGAAGATCATCTTGACGGGTCTAAAGACTGAGGAGCTCGCAGTTGTCCAGCAGCTAATCAAGCCAAGGGTTCCTTCCGAGGACAACAATATTGTTCCTCCAGGAGACAGCGAGAACTACAATAGCTTCGCCCCTCCCAAGAGCATGTACATGACTCCAGAAGAACTCCTTAAGGCTGACCCTGAGACACTCACTAAGGGCCAGAAGAAGGTTCTGAAAAAATTACAGGATCAAAAGATTGAGGAAGAAATGGAAGCCAGGCGTAAGGAAAGAGAGGAAAGGGAGGAAATGCGGTCGCGCGAGCCTGCAGCTCTTCCCGCCGGTAACGTCTGGGGCTCTGGGATAAATAGCATCAAAGGTGTGGCTCCTGAAAGGACTTTACCCAGGTCTACCACCCCCCCGCCGGCTCCCCTCTCCTCTGATAAAAGCCACGAATCTCCCACTTCTCCGCTTCAACAAAGCTTTGTTGTCCCATTGCCTCCCCCTCAGGTGGCGCCGCAAGGAGTCATTAACGTCGACAATGTCCTCCACGACTATGCCCCGACGTCTCCTTCTGCAGCGTCGCAAGGAATCCCCATCGATAATGTCAATCACAGCTCCGTCCAGTTGTCTTCACCTCACTTGGCTCCTCCTCCTTTTATGGCTCCACAAAGCGTCAGTAACATCGACAATATCCACCATAGCTCTTTTCCACGGTCACTTTCCCCGATGGCGTCGCAAAGCGTCGGAAACATTGGCGGTGGCCTGGATTTTACTGCTCAAGTGGCGAGCCTATCAATTTTACCCACTCCGCCCCCCGGAATAGGTGGGCTGCCTCCTGGATTTATCAACAACAACGACACCAATGATTCTGCCCTGTTGATCCCTAGCCTCGTGGGCAACAGCGATTTCGGCAATCATGATGTGGGCAACAAACCCAGTACTAATATCTTCCACAACGCGTTCCCCTCAGTTTTGGGTGGGCCATCGTTCGCCGCCTTTGGGAACAGCAGCGGTGATCAAGGCGGTGGCAGAGGAGGCATGGGCTGCTCGAAACTCCGAAATTTCGCAAGCAAATATCTCGCCTGCATACTCCGTTCACATTGCCGAAAACTCCTTTCCTCGGCTGTATATGCCGGAGATCGCATCAGTTACTTTCCATTCATTCGACAGAGGTCGTCTTCGAATGTCCAAGAGGACGTCTTTCGCGGCATCGTTCTGTCAAGGCTCAACATTCCTTGTAGTGTGATGAGGATCAGCCGTGCCAAATGTAAGGACGACGTCGACGAGATGAAGATACTCAAAAACTTCACCCAATCTAATATCTTGAGGCTGTACGACGTTCACGCCGACGTGGAGAGCTGCTTTATCGCGACTGAGGTCAAGCACGGAGACTTGGAAATGCTCATTGCTAGCAACCGCCTTCGAACTAACGAATCGCGTTTCAGAATTGTTCAGCAACTGCTGAGTGGTATTTGGTAAGTGTTAATCTCGCATTTTCTCGTATTTCTCTTTAGTGCTCTACCGCTGACTGACTTACTCTTCTAACACCCAAATCACCCCCCAACCCGCAGCTTCCTTCATAGCAATGGATTCACACACCGCGACATAAAGCCGCAGAGCATAGCCTACGTTCACGACGGCGAGGGAAACTTCGAGGTGAAGCTTACCGGATTTGGGATAAGCAAAATTGAAGGCGGGGACAACAGCAGCAAAGGCTTTCAGGCGCAAGAGATCGTGCTGAAGAACTTAGGGGAGCTGGATGACCAGAGCTGGTCGCCCTCTTTCGAGGACTACAAAATGGCTGACGTCTTCAGTTTCGGTGTTGTTAGCTTCTTCATCCTGACAAACGGCGGTCACCCCTTCAGCAACCCCGACCCGAAAAAGTCGCGGAGAGTTGGGGACAGAGAGAACCGAATTGCCGACGGCGAGCTGCCTAACTGTGAAATGATTGAAGACCAGGAGGCAATGCACATGGTGCAAGCTTGTCTTTTCCATGACAGTATCTTGCGGCCCGACAGCGAAAAACTGCTGAATCGGCACCCAATGTTCTTCGACAGCAAGAAGAGAATTGAGGTATTGAACAAAGCTACAATCGCCAACAATCTGGATTACTTGGACAAGTTCTGCACTAATTGGAATTGGCACTCAGCCTTTTTTGATATATTGGAAGGTGGAGCACTTTTGGATCCCAGGGGAGAGGAGGTTTACTTTCGCGTCTTCGGGCTAGAGCTCGTCAGATTTTTGCGGTATCTCATCGCAAACCACGCGTCGTTCCCCAGTGGGAGCAAGGTTGATAACGCCTTGAGCTGCTTTGACATGATGCAGGCATCTTTCATCTCTGATTCCGAAGACAGGATATGCGCGTTCATCAAATCTCGCGTTTCTCTCTTTTGGTGCTGGCTCTATGAGGACGACCTATGAGTAAGGAACTTCGTGCGAAGTTGAAGAGGAAAGGGTGGTGGGCAAACATGTACTAGTGACATTTCCAGATGCAAGATTCGAGAAAAGGAAAGGGCATATGAAGTTTCAAAGATGGGAAGGGGAAAAAATGAGAGATAGCGTTTGCAGGCCTGACTTCCGGTTTCGGTCTTCGTTATTAAATTTTATTTATGCTTACTGTTGACATCGTAGTAAAGGGGTCTTTGTGGAAGAGCTCCGCAGACGGGGTCTGGGAACACAAAACCAACCAAATGCACCACGAAACCCTTATCTCAGCAGCAATAAGCGCACTCATGAGAGTGGATCAAAATACGTGGCTGCGCGTAAACGCTCTTGTTGAATGAGCAATCAGAAAGATGCGGGGAGGCATACCCCAGACCGGCAGAGGAGTTCGTCTAACCGAGGCTTGGAGGTTTTGTTTGCGACATCCTTCAACGGACGGCCATAGATACTGTGCCGTGTCAATGTACTTGTGAGCGCAACCGTGACTAGAATGCCATTTATTTATTCATTATTTATTTGCCTCAGCCTTTCGAACAAATATCTTTCTTCAGCCTGACTAGACTGACGGGAATTTCTTACGTTATCACTTCTCCCATAATTTTTAAGCCAATTTTGTGATGTGCTGGCTACTTTAAATTGTAAAAAATGAGTTCCTTATTGAACAGTCTTGCAGAATCTCATCACCGCCAACAGAAACAACATCCACCTCAGGCACATCAACCAAAGCCATCGCAGCAGAGAGGGAATGTCGTTATTGGGGGTAGACAGACCTACCACATCCCTACGCCGCATTCAGATCCACATCAACTTTACCTCCACCAGCAGAACCTTCAAAATCAAGAGAAGTTTGCACCGCCGAATCCTCCGCAATATACACAATCTCCGCCGGCTGCTCACGGCTCAGCGCCGGACACAGTATCAGTGCTTCAGGCTTTCCAGCCACGTAAGGGAGTCACAATTTCTCGTGTCCAGTCACATGTGCCTCCACCAAGTGTTCAAGCTGTTGAGGCTCAAAAGCGCCAGATGGAGATGAGACAACAGGCGGTGTCGCAGCAGCGGCAACAAGAATACAATACATCAGCTTGGAGTGTTGGTGGGAATATAGGTGGAGATGGCATGGCTGATGATGCCGATGTAGCAGTGGGGAGAGGGAGAGGGAGAGGGAGAGGGATTTGTAACGTGCCTGCATGGATGGAACAAGGACAATCACAATCACAATCACAACCACAAATACAACCGCCATCGCAACAAACACCTCCTCTTGTTGTTATTGACATGCACAATATTGGACTCACTTACATCAACACACTTGAAGTGGCTGGAGTGGATGTGGTGACTCACACCGACTCTCTTGCTTTAGAAGGTGCCATCCTGGCCAATAAGTACTTTCAGTCAGCCGGGTGCAACACTTTGATGGTTGTGCCTGATGAATACAAAGATATTTGGGAGAAATCCTACGGCAATAGCATTGATTTCTTGAGTAACGGGACCTCAGAATATAGTGACTTTCTCGTTGCGACGATTGGCTCAAGTCTGAGCCCTGATGGTACTTTCTTACTCAGTAACGGCCGCTTCGTCAGTGAGCGCTCTTCTTTGTCAGGTTTTAATGATTTTTTGCAGAATGGAGTTGAAATGCGTCCAGAGCTTGGGGGTGGTAAAATCTCTGCGAATTTTGACTTTGATGAAAGCGATCGGCCGGTTTTTCAACCCGACAAAAAGCATATCTTGGTGAAAGAGATAGAAAAATCGAAGAGTCGAATGTAGTAGATAAAAACAGAAACCCAAGCACTGCACCTTTACTGGTTAACATTGTACTACTACGTCTCTACTATCGCGGCTAATTTTTGCAACCCAATACTACGTCTCTACTATCGCGGTCAAATTTTTGCAACCCAATACTTGCACCTTCACTGGGAACGTGTCCTACTACGTCTCTACTATCGCGGCAAATTTTTGCAAGCTTGATAATAGCACTTTCTCTTTAATATAACGTTCCAGCCTTGCCTTCGGCATCAGCTTACAAAGTAAAGAGGGTAAAATTATGTTCTGTGTGAGAGTACATGTGCAGGAAGACCCACTGCCATCAGGAGAGAACTTGACAATGCCATCATTCTTAACTCCACTTAATGACCTCCAAGCCATTGTGAACTTTTCAAGGCTATAATCTATCATCTCTGCTTCCCAGCTGTAGTTGAGCTTGAATACCCGCAACTTCCATAAGCTTATTTTTGGGTTGTTAATTGGGTCCAAAACAGACACACTTCTGAGCTGGGGACACCACTGTGGGTGCTTTGATAGGTCAGAATAGATTCCGAACGCTTTCTCTGCCGGCACATTAATTTTGTATGATATTTGCGCAGAGATACGATTTTTTAAAGATGAAGATGAAGATGAAGATGGGGGAGCTGCCATCGCAAGAGAGGATGCCCTTACTGCTGCTGAGAGAAGAATGAGAAGCACAAAGAAAACATACACTGAAAAGAGGGGGGGGGGTTAGAAACGATAATTGTGTGCTTTTCCTCTAAGGTAATCGCGGTAGGGCGCCAGCTGCTAGCCGGGTCACGACACCAACTCTCGGACTTGCTTGAGCGTTGTGTTCGAGGTGCCACAAAACGCAGCACAAAGTGAACATACGCTAGTCATTCTTCCACTGAATTAACAGGCTCATGATCATGGGAAGGATCTGAGTCTTGACTACATCTGTGGAAATATTGTCGCGTTACTAAGGAAACCCACCTGTGGTCGGACAAAGCGGCATTTGAAAGGGACGGACGGTTCCGGGACCATCAACCCAGGACAGTTTCCTCCACCGGTGGTTAAATAAAAGATATCTGAACTAAGATCTTTCGTTGTAGGAAATTGTGGGGTTAAGATCTTTCGTTGTAGGAAATGTGTGGGTTTTCAAGCACAAGTATTTTCCACACCACGAGCGAGACAGATTCCGTAAATGCCTGTTATCCGTAGAATAGTAATGACCCTCCCCGAACTTTTGTTGAGTACCTTTCCTTCCCTTGGCCTCGACCCAGAGGCTCATGGTGAATATGTAACAACCTTATTTGATGATTCGTCAAGTCTTTCTGATTTCAATGAATCGCTGGAGGATGTCCTTGAATTACTTAAAGGGAGCGCAGAGGTTGACAATGCTGGTAAACCTTTGGAAGACTTTGCAGAGAAGGTGCGTGAATTGTTCCAAAAGACTCAGGAAATTAAATCAGACAAGGCAACGCGGGAGGCAGAGGAGGCAAAGGCACTTAAGCAGAAGATGTTACAAGTAGAGATAGAAGATGCGCGTAGGCATGAAATTCAGATGGAGAAAGAGAAGCAGGAAAAGGCAAATACTATGCTGGATGAGGCAAAGCAAAGGATTGTAGATAGCTACGGCTTTGAGGAGCCTGATGCTGATGAGGACGAGGGTGAAGATGAGGCGGCGACGATAAATGTCAACAAACTTGCAGCAGATCAATTCCGTGCTGACGCAAGATCGAAGATGCAGGCCAAGAAGGGAGGGAGCAAGGTAGAAGCACAGAGAGAGAACAAAAAGCACAAGGATGAAAAGAACAAGAAAAAAGAGGACCGCAAAAAGAAGGCCCAAAAGGGTGAACGAAAAGCTTAGCTGACTGTCGGCAAAGTCCAAATATTTTAATCTGATGAGTAGGGAGCGCCGCGCTCTTCAGGGGGGAGCACCCATCAAACACATTATTGCCCTGCTCCGTGAGCTTGTCCGGGAGCTCCACGCTCGTCAGAGGTGCACTCGTTAAACACACCGATGCCCAGCTTTGTGAGCCCGTCCGGGAGCGCCACGCTCGTCCGTCAGGGAGGAGCACCCGTCAAACACTTGATCGCCCAGCTTCGTAATCCCGTCCGTGTCGTCAGGGAGGCCCCCATTAATAAAACAAAGGTATTAAGGATTCGGGATCTTTGAGAATATTTTTTTGATCGAAAAACTGTTTTATTAGTGTTAGTCACGTTGCTGAGGCCTAATCCTAATCCTAATCCTAATCATACTCATCATCCCAAAGCCCCCCACACCTGTCGGCCCAACGTTTTTTTCCCATCACGTCAATCCAAATTCGTCTCGATCACATTGCCGCCATCGCGAGCACCGTCATCACAAACGCCGTT
>Ga0115554_1001203_pt1 | contig 18265 bp, 18 predicted proteins | sample COGITO_mtgs_1104_3_FD_87283 | JGI IMG/M metagenome (GOLD analysis project Ga0115554, IMG submission 87283) | Pelagic marine microbial communities from North Sea - COGITO_mtgs_110404 | ecosystem: Environmental > Aquatic > Marine > Epipelagic | place: Germany:Helgoland, sampling site Kabeltonne... | reverse complement strand
CTGCCACTGCCACTGCCACTGCCACTGCCACTGCCACTGCCACTGCCACTGCCACTGCCACTGCCACTGCCACTGCCACTGCCACTGCCACTGCCACTATCATTTCCTTTGTCGTTATTGGATGTGGCAGGCAGGATAAGTGGTGGTTGAGGTGGAGGGGGTGGCATGTCGTCGCTGCCGTTGTTGCCGTCGGGAGCGCCGTTTAGGGCGCCTTTTCCAGCTCCACCTGCACCCTTGGCACTGCTGCCAGCATTTACGCTGCTGTCCTCATTGACTGTGCCGCTGCCGTACGTGCTTCCACGAATACCTTCACCGAAATCGAACCCATTTTGCTGCCTCTCCGGCAAGAACTCGACCTCTCTTTTCAATTCTAACAGCTCCTGTTCCCTTTTCGCCACAACTTCTGTGAGAAACCGAGCGTATTCCACGCTAGACTCAAGAACCGACATCTGAGAGTGGAGAGGAAATTTCGAGTCGGGCCAGTCACATTCCTCGGCAGATCTTTGCTCTGAAGCATCAGTTGGCCCCTGCTCGTTCGCACGCTGTCGCTTTTGGTATCCCCTCGGCATGCGCTCTTCGTCGGCGAAAACGGTGGCAGAATTGGAGGCCTCCAGAATTTCCTTGAGGTGGGTGATGCAATTCTTGATCTGTTGGGCGCGTTCCCGCTAATGAGTGTGTTATCATAGTGTTGTGTGTGTGTGTGAGAGAGAGAGAGAGAGAGTGTGTGTGTGTGTGTGTGTGTGTGTGTGTACGTATGTGTGTGGAGTTAGGAAATGTTACTTCTTATTCGACTATCAGCGCTTTGCTGACGCATACGGCGAGAATACTCACATCTCTGGCAGATTTCATATCAGGAACTTGGGCGCTCTGAGAGTTATTCTTCCTACCCCCAAAAGTGCTATCGAATCCAATTTCTCGAGGTGATGGCAGGATAGGCATCCCCGCTTGTTCCTCTGCACCCTCATTGTCGTCTTTCTCCTCTCCGACTTCATCGATTGTTCTCTTTCTTTTCTTTCTCTTTTCTGCTGCACCTGTTGCTGCTTCTTCTCTTAACCCGCCCGCAGGAGGGTTGTCGATGGACTGCATGAGTAATGTTTCTCCTTCCCCGCTGTTGGCAGAAATGCTTGCATCCAATTCGACGGCCATCTCTTCCCCATCCTCCTCGCCCCCACCTTCATCAATCACTCCACCCAAAGCTCCTAAAATGGGGTCTTGATGGTGAGAATTTCGCTTCGCAGTCAAGTAGTTCGCCCGAAGTTCGATCATCGGGTCCGAAGCTGGATTTGTCATATCTATAGGTAAACTAAAAGGATAAGAGAAGCTTAGGGGTGGCAAGTATTGCTGCTGGAAGTCTGTGCTCTCTTGGCTCTTTCTTTTCTGCTTGTTGTTCTTGTCGTCGCTGCCGTTCCTGCCGTTCCCTTCATTCATTTGGCAAACCGATCCGCTTGAGCTGGCTGCTTTCCAGTGTAAACTCAGGCGCCCTCACAAATGCAGGCACCCCTCTGCTTTTTTGCCCTATAGAGAACTATGCTAGTGAGGGATTTAGCCTGATGATAAAGCCAATAATCACGATTCTAAGAGTCACGCGTATCAAAATTTGCGACTGTAATAGACAGGGACGAATACCTGACACTTTAAACACCCGAGGTTCAATAGTTGCCAAGGACTGAGCCACTGCTGATCTGCTCCACTTCCGCAAACTTTGTCAAAAAATCCAACAAGTCGGTCAACTCCGAGGTCGTTTCGTGTATATGAATGGATTTTTATCAATGTTTATTTAGGTTTCTTTGATATTTTGGAATTTATTGAAAACATCTGCTCATTCTTTTTTTCCGCATCCCGCATCGTCAGAAAGGAAAGGTGAGACAAAACCAAAAGAGGTTCGACAAGAAGGCAATATGCTGAATTCAATAAACCTCTTTTGGTCCCTTTATTTATCGCCTCCTTCCTAAACTCTAGACGTCAAGAAATCTTAGTTCAGATAGAGGGAGAGCAAAACAAAAATTATATCTAATAACTCCATAGTTCCTTGGGTGGGTCTTGCTTGCTGTATTGTTAACAGAATGGGCCAAGCAAATTCAGCCAAGAAAGACGAAGTCCCCATGTCATTTCCGCCTCGCCTCTACCCTTATTTCAGTGCCATGGCAAATCCTGAGATTTTAGATTGGAAGGAATTGTATTATCCAGCACCTTCCGAGGATGAAAATCTCGAGTACTTTGCGAAGTTAAAAAAAATAACTGATCTTCAACGAAGCGAGCCGGCGGAAATTCTGTCAGCAAGTTGTGAAACTGGCGATGATGATGATGGTGGTGGTGGTGGTGGTGGTGCACTATTCTTGAGCAGCGGCCACGCTGCTGCAGACGTCGCCTTGTTGCTTTCTTCCAGTATCTCGGTGTTGTGAATTGTACGGGTCGAATTGATGACAGAATTTCGAGTGAGTACCGAAATAAGGGTATTGAACTACTGCTTGTAGATGCCGAAGATGAGGAGGATTATCCGATGCTGGAAAAACACCTCGAAGAGGTGCATGTCTTTGTCAAGGATTTGTGGAGGCAAGGCAAAAAGAATGTCTTGATCCACTGTGCAGCCGGGATCAACCGCTCTGGAGTACTAGTTGCTGCTATAAAAATGCGCACCGAGCGACTACCGATATTGGATGTTGTGTCTGCAATGCGCCTCCGAAGGGGGAACCTGTGCATCACAAACGAGGGGTTTCAGCGAGAGTGGTACTCCTTGCAGACAGTGAGAATTTGTTGGGTCCCATTCCCGGTTCGGAGGGGTCGAGATTTGCTATTCCGCCCCCTCCTCCACTACCACTGGACGATTTGGCAACAAAGGAGAGGAAGGATAGAAAGAAGCGGCCAGCTCGTGCACTGGACAAACTCTTTTAGTTTCCAAGGAAGGAAATACTACCAGAAAGCTAAAAAAAACGCTAAAACAACCGCTTTTGCTATCTACATTATTTTCAGGAGGAAGTATACCGCACAGTCAATACTTCCGATCATCGACAATTCTAGCGCCATTCTGCATCATAACCTGCAGATCTTGATCATCATAAAAGTCGGCATCATTGGCGGTATTTGTTTTCATTTTCCCTCCCCTTGTCCCTCTCGTCGGTCCGCGCGATTCAACTTGCTCAACTACTTTTCGAAGGCCCGTCTCGGCGTACCGCGGCAATTTTCTCAGCGCGTTAACGGTTTTATTTAGGCTGGAAACAGCGCCTTTATTAAGTGCGCGTTTCGACCTTTGCCGCTCGTTCGTTTCGTAGTAATTCCATTTGTCAGCGATGTCCATCCGGGCGGCTCGAAGGGAGTTGTCGAGTTGTCGTTGACCCTTAATTTCACTACTCCTTGACCCTTCGACGTCATTATCAGCAGCGCTACTGAGGACGCCGCCCCCAAAGTTCACCCCACTTAAGGCCCATGCCACGGCCTCCATACATCCCCCTATCACATTCAAGTTGTACCCTCCCTCGAGTGACACCACCACACCCACGTCCCTTCCGAGCATTGTCAGCAAAGACTTGGTCATTTTGTAGTAACCGAGAGGCGAGAGCTTACAATCACCGATCAAATCTCCCTCGGCGGCGTCAAAACCGCTGGAAATTAACACCAAATCGGGTTTGAATTCGTTCGCTACTGGCAAGACAAGCTCGCTCCATGCCATCATGTAGCACGCGTCGTCCATCTTCTTCGTCTCCCAAGCAATATTGACGTTGCATCCTTCCGCTTCTCCCACTCCCACCTCGTCTGCCCTCCCAGTCCCAGGGTAGAAATAACGAGGGGTATTCGCCGCGCCATATCGATGCAAGGAAACGAAGCAGATTCTCTCGTCGTCGTACGTGATCGCCTGAGTGCCGTCGCCGTGATGCACGTCCCAGTCGATTATCATAACCCTCTTGGCGAGCCCGTCCCGAAGGGCCACTTTGGCCGACATTGCGACGTGGTTCAGGAAGCAGAATCCGCTGGCCTCGTTGGCGCAAGCGTGGTGACCTGGGGGCCTCACGACTGCGATAGCGCGGTTGGATGCATTCGAGAAGTTAGAGACAAGGCGGCAGCACTCAATCACTCCGGCTGAAGATAGCGAGGTGGCTAGGTAAGTGGAAGAATTGATATAGATGTCCCCTTCCTCGTCCAGATCCTTTGCAAAAGCCTCCATCTCTTCCTGGTCGCCTAGGAGAGGAATCGATTTCAGCTTGTTCAGGTAGCTCTTTGAGTGAATCGTCAATATGTCAGCATCGTCAAGCTTCGGTACGTCGCCATTGTCTATGTTGAGGAAAAGAGGGAGCGGAGAGTTGAACTCTGGCGGCATGAGCGGGGGGGGCATGGATTGGAGTTTATCGAAGATTACCGAGGCGCGCTCTGGCCGCTCGAGCTCCTTTTCATTTCGAGGGTTGAAATGTTGGAGTACCAGAGGATTGTAGAAGAGGTGAATTTGGGTGTGTGGAGCGCTTTTTGTCGCCTTTGTCTTTGCTGCGAAAGGCGAGGGCTTCAGTGGGGAGGGCTGCTTCAGACTACCGAGAATACCTCCAACAGCACGGCCGGTAGTAGGGCCACTACCAACAGCAGCACTGTCCACAATCCCTGCAGATGACGGGGAGTTCAGGGACACCTTCCCGAACAGAGAATCGAGTTCATTCATGTCTCCAGGAGAACTATCAACGGGAAGACTTTGGAACGATTCAAGCGAGGTTATTGAATCTGCTTTGTGAGGGGAAGGCATGGGAGAGCTGTTCGCGGAGTGGTACACTGGACTGATTCTCTGTGGCGAGGCCATTTTCGGGGGACCCTGCCTAACCAGGTAACCTCAATTCGTATTGCACCAATTATTACTTTGGAAAGGTAGTGTTAAAACCCCCCTAGGGACCCTATTCCTTCGAAATTTTTTCTCGAGGAGTAGGAATTATTAAGCTGACGAAAACTGCCGAAGATGAGAGGACTTTTGAACGTAGTGTAGCGATAGTTGACTGAATAGTTGCTCGAGTGTGGCTTTGTTCGTGCTCAAATATCGATATCAGAGTAGATTACAGGTTGATTTTCAGCATTTGGGGAGAATCCCCCAGGCCACAGGCTCCCAGGCTCGAATCTCAAAAATCCCCAAAAATCAAAATCAAGGCAACACACGTTAACACGCTCTGAAGTATGTATTCGCATCAAAAAACAATAGCCCACTCATATCTTTATATATATCATATCAATTATTGCAACATAGTAAGTTACACAACACACCAACATCGTACAGTAATCGAGACATACAAATTACATTCTGTACTGCCGTGATCGCTCGTTCTGGACCCGCTTGACTTTGTTGATGTCTTCAATTTTGGGAATTTTTCCTTTAGGCTTTAGGGGACTAGCTTTTGTTTTTGCCACAGCCGCCGCCTTTCCCGTAATGTACTCACTTCGCCTCCTCTTCTTCTCGCTGTTTCTCCGGTGCATTTCAAATTTCAATTCTGCGTCATTTCCTGCTGAGAATGTCGTGTTGAAGGAGTCTGGGGATGTGCCCATGCCATCAAGCATGTCATGCTCTTTGAATAGGTCCGTCTTGCTGTCCTCCTCGTCGAGAAGGTCTTTATCGTTCGTATGTGCGTTGCTGTCAGGGTTCAGCGCTAAAATGCGTCTGTGCCTTTTCTTTGATACCATCTCCATATATGTACGGATCTCTGGGAAATCAAGAAGACATTCAAAGAGATCGTCCCTGTAGATGCAATACATAATGCAAAGCGTCTTGGTGACGACAGTTGCAGTCCTTTTACTATTCCAGTTGAATACAGCCACGTCGCCAAAGTAACAGCCATCCCCAATGGCCGTGAACGTGTTGTTGTCTATTGATTTGCTCTTAATCTCGGCGATTCCACGGTAAATAAAGTAGATCTCGTCGCCCGTGGTTTCTTCGACAATAACTTCTGCCTCTGGAAATGCTATCTCGGGTCGGATACAGATGGCAAGCTTCGATGTGAAACTAAAGGGGGATGACGCGAAAACAGGGACTTTCTCGTATAGGTCTTTGGTGTTGTATCGCAAGATTTCTTGTCTGAGGGACGGCGCAAGCTCAGCCAGAATACCGTCCTCATCAAATATTTTTCCCTCTGCATACTGGATATGAAAATAGTCACGTACCTTCTCCCTCAGCACCGAGGGCAGCTTCTTGTCCCTCATGTACTCGTTGACATGCAAGAGCTTGTCCTCGAATTGGCGTTTAGCCTGGTTGAGTTGGCCAACCACGCTGCTAATATTACTAATCAACAAAGCATAGAACACTGTACCTATGTATAGACAGAGCAATGTGATCCAGGTCTCAATCTGGCACCAGTCGCTCGCAACCTCGCAAGACACATTGGTGAAAGGAGGTGTCTCGAAGCCTATCATTATCATCTGCGCCATTGCCTTAAAAAAACTCCAGTTGTACTGCAACGAGAAACTCTTGTCCTCAAGCTGGCTGTAAACCACCCAGGAGTCCTCGGGAAACTCGTACAGCCTGCAGATCATGAAGTTCAAGCAGCCAATCCAGTGGGCGACCAGCAACACAAATATAAACAGTTTCGATAATTTAATCGATCCATCACTCATCCTCCACTGCAATTTCTCCTCAAGTATAGAGACATAAATCTTGATCCACCTGAATGTCTTCTTCAGGCGAAATAAACGAAGAAGCTTTGTCAGCCGAAGTAGTTTTAAGGTTTTCAATGTCCGCGAGGATCGCGCGAGCTCTAGGTTTTCTGCGTACTCAGGATTAAACAGGATTATGAGCTGGTCGATAGGGATGCTGCTAGAAAAGTCCAGCAAAAACCAACCCTTCAAATAGTTAGCCGCCACCATACCCCTATCCATGATGACGTCATCGTTTTCGTCAACAAAGCCAGTGTAAAAATTCTTCACCACGTCCATCAAAAAGAGAATGTCTACGAGTAGGTTGAAGGTGTTCAACTCTTCGTTAACACTCTCCCAGCCCAGACACACAGGCATGGTTATCACAGTGGCTATTATAAGGGAAGCGACTCCCATATCCCAGTATTCGTGAGTCTCAGATAGAGGGTGAAGCAAAAATCGAGCGTTCCCTATCACAGTAGTCTCCTCCTTCCTCTTATGGGCCGCGACCACGTTGTGCGCGAGCATGGACATTCTGTTCTGAAGAGCCGAGGCTCGCCCGTGGCTATCAACCGCCGTCAAAACTGCGACAAATTCTTCCAAGTCAATCTTTCCGTCCCCATCTTTGTCAATGTCCTTTATCATCTTGTCAACGAACGCCATCGCCCCCTCCATGTCCCCTCCAGCCTCCAGCGCCGTGAATTGGTCGTCTATCGAGAGTGTCTTGAGTGCCGCGAAGACGTCGTCTTTGTATAAAAAGCCGTCTCCGTTTCTGTCGAGCATCTGGAAAGCCTCCCTCGCCCTTGCCTTAGTTAGCAAGTAGCTCCCCACACTCTGGCTTCGCCTTCTCCCTCGTCCCTGCGCTGCAGACGCCTTATTTAGTTCCGACTGCATTTCTTCCGTGGTCTCCACCCGGTTGGTGGAACTTTTTCTTGCTTTGTCTTTTTGTACAGGAACAGGTGATGATGGCGTGTCACTGCTTCCGCTCGGGTTATCATCTCCCTCCTGGACCACACCAAGCGTCATTGAAGTCCTCATGGACGAGTTTCTAGATGGCTGAGGAGATAGAACCGGAGGAAATAAGTTGGGGGTTGTCGGCGTATTTATTGCCTTACTTTTGGGGGTTGATGTCGCAAGTGTATGGTTTCCTCCCACTAAGACAGGCGGACCCCCCATGTTGAAAGTGCCCCTCTTGCCACTATTAGGTGTACTTGCAGGTGCTGATTTTTTTGCAATAACTGGAGTCAATAGTATATTTTCGGCTGCTGATGCCTTTGCTGTCGACATCGCCGACGGCATTATTGCCAACGGCTTTGGCTTTGGCACAAACGCCTCAGGAACATGAAGGGGCTGTGGTGATGAGGAAGGTGTGCTGCTAGGACTGCGCGATTTTCCGAATACGTCGTAGTTATTCCCAATTGCCTTCTCGCAACCCTCTAGAGATATCCGCAGTGCTTGTATGCGTGCTAACATTTCGTCATTTTCCCTGAAATCCTGGACGTTGTTGTCGTCAGTCTTTGTAGCAGTGAGCTCAGCAAAAGAGACCATCTGAAGCTCTAGCATTGCCAGGTGAGACATAATAATTCGAGTTTTCTCGGGGAGGGTGGAATTGCCAAGAAGTGAGTTAGTATTTGGCAAGGAGTTGGAACTTCTGGCTCCAGGAAGCATTGTTTTCCTTGAATTGGTTTGGGTTGGTCTTTGCATTTTAATTTACAAAAAGACGGGAATGGGCTGGGAATTGTTTCACCACACTGCACTGCACAGTCAACAATGTAGCCAGACCGAGATGGTCTGAATTTAAAGTCACAGTGATGTTTCTGGCAGATTTATAAGTTGCTAACAACTTCTCGTAGATTTTTGGACCGATTTTTGAGACCTCGGACCTCGGACACGTCTGCCCGTTTTGCTTCAAAAACAAGTCAATTTTACACCCAAGATCTGGCCTTTAAAACTATGGATCGCCCGACTTCAGGTTTCAAGAACGTTAAGCCGCTCTCCCGTCACGAGCGGAGGGCGCTGAAGGACAAAGTGGCCCTGGAGAAAAACAGGCTCATGAAGGTGAGTTTTCCATTCCAAAGCTGGGCGTCGGTTGCAGACTCCATTAATCTGGAGCGCATTGAATTTCGCCTCTGACAGTTTTTTTGTAGAGAACAGGCCTTGATGCCAAGATGTACCGTGAGAATGCCCCCAAAAATCCATCAGAACTCCTCTCTCTTCAACCAAATGCTGCTGGATTTTTGGCTGATGCTGATAGGTTTCACTCTGACACAGCCGGAGAGGAGTACTTGAAACGGAAAGCCGATTATTCGCGAAAGCAGGATATATACAACAACACGAGAATTCAGCGACAAGAAAACGAAGAGTCTCGATGGAAAAAAATAGAAGAGGCCAAGAGCGCTGAAGAGGAATACTGGCAGCAGCAAAGGTCTTTGGGTAACAAGTCTATGAAGAATAAGTCTTGCGTACCCTACGATCCTCTCACATTGCAATATAATGACAGCATGGATGGCGAGAAACTCCGCTACGAGGATGATTTGGTCAGGCACAGGGCAAAAGTAAGAGCTCAGAATATTGTCAAGCACGGTGACACAAGATGTGGCTACAACATCATCAACGGTGTGCAAAATGATACGCAACAGCATATCGCGGCTCCGCAGCCCACCTATTTAGACAAATACGGCGGTACGCGAAAATAGTTCATTCTGTTTTCGTGTGGATTACTCTGTAATATTTTTGTTTGTAAAGAGTTGATGAAAATATTTGTTGCTATTGTTTGGCACACACACAACACAGCACAACACAACAGCACACTCTTCTTTAAAATTTCAAAGTCCATTTAGTTTTTTCGCTAGCGTATTATTACAAATAATGTTACCGCTCATGTGCTCTTCTCGACATCCTCCCATGCTTGAAGTATTTTTTCTTCCACACCTTGATGACCTCTAAATTTAACCCCAGCCTTACTCTGCTCTGCGGCAACTTGATCGTATAACGCCGGATCAAACTCCTGATAAAGTTTCTGGACGCTTTTGGCAAGCCCCTCAACAATTGAGTTCCAGTGGTTGTCACTCTTGAAGAAAAGGGGGGCAAAAATAACCGGTAGGAGATCTGCTGCTAGCTGCCTGCTCAGGCATCCGCTATTGACTAAATGCGAATTATTCCACAAACACAGTGCCCGCTCGCTAACCTGGAAGTGGCTTGAGCCGACTAGCTTCCCTAGATGAGTAAATAACAGGCTCTTTACTGTCAACAACTGGTCGAAGCCCAGCAGCTCTAAAAGTTCCTCCAGCTCATTGATATAGAGCACCTGTTTCTGGCTATTGCACCATGGCCACAGCTCAATCAGCTTCTTTATTATAAAGCTAGCGGTATCGGGGTCCTTTTCCACAAATTGTATCAAGCAAAAACTGAGTTGCTGTTGATAAGCTGAAAATCCAACGTGCTTGTGGAGTGGCAAGAGGGCCTTCTGCAAGAAGGTGGTGTGCTCTGCCTTCAGTGGAATGGCAAATCCATTGATAATACTCCCCAAAATCTCCAGCAATTCTCCAATGCCGTTATGGTACTCGCTCTCATAGATAAAAGTGTAAAAAACGTTGTTTATAGCCTTTCTGATGTAGCTCCTGTGGCTCATGAACTTTCCATAGATGCGGTGCAAAATCGTCTTCAAGTAGTCCCTTTCTCGAGGATCTTCACTGTCGAAAAGATTGATCAAAGTCAAACAAAGTTTCGCCGTGATATACTTTTTTGCGTCCTTGGCATTAACCTCGCTGCTGACGACAAACCGCAAAAAAAGCTCGTAGACAACCTGCAAATGCGGCCAGGCCAGGTCAAGCGTAGGCTCGTCTTCCTCCACATCAAAATCTGGCTTACAAAAAGGCAAACTCCGGCTGATGTTCACCTCTACCATTTGCACCAACGGTCCCATCATGCTCTCGGTAAATATCTTTTGCCCCGAAGGTGTATTCACGTACTCGACAAGATCCAACAGAGCAGCCCTCTTGAGAGTCTGACTGTTCTTCCTCACAGCCTGCAGCGATGAGTCTTTATCGGTCAAGGGAGTGAAGGAAACAAGCATCTCACATTGCTTAAGTTTCTTGCGAAAAAGTTCTTCCCTGCCCTCTTCAGGCGTATCCTTGAGGGAGGGGTACTGAGTCCACTTCCGGTTCAGCTCGGCATGAAGGGAAAGTGTCAAGGTCGTTGGTATCATGTGCGGATTAGTGGGATTACGATCGCTGAAATTGCTTCCTGAGACTGTAGTGCATGGTGAAAATGTGTGAGCAAGAGTGCAGCGAGAGAGATCAGGTAGTGAATGAGATCGATCAGATGGTGAATGAGATCAAGATGAAATTGATACATTTTCAGAGAGAACAAAAACGAGAATTCTGCGCGCATTTTCTCGGCGATCGGCACTCAAGACTCACCACCTCTCAACCTCGCTCCCCCACCAGTTCCACTAAAGTCGCCATCTTCCAACCCCTCAACCCCAATTTGCTTCTTGCTCCCCCTTCTAATCATCGTACCACCACCTTGCCCACCATTTTCATGGCCATGATTGTGATTCTCGCCCCCTCCGTGTTTTTTTCCCCTCTTATATTCAGGAGATCCTCTGCTTCCTGTATCCTCGCCGGAGCTTCCATGCGATTTGCGAGCGGGCGAGGGGGAACGGATCTCAACCCCATCACCAGAATCTGACCGTCCCTTCCCCTGCCCCAGCCCCTGCCGTTTGAAGATATTCATCTGGAGTTGGTTTGTCTTATAGAGGATTCGCCAGCCTTCTTAATTGCCTGCTTGCTCCGTTTTGGAATGGTTTGGTTTTATCTACAGGCAAATTTTGTTGTTCAGGAGTGATATGCAGTAGAGGTTTTGAGAAGTAGGAACCCAAGTCTTCTATCGGTCTTGTGTGTGTTCCCGGTAGATTTAAAGTGAGGCTCCTCAGCGAAAACCTAATTTCGGGGAATTCCCTGCCAGGGGGAGGGGGGGGCAGCACCAATAAGTTGGCGTCGTCGCTAAAAGTTCGGTGAGATCTCTGCCTCAATTCAGCCCCACATCGAAAAACTAAAAAGTAAGTGTAAGTCAGCGCGCGCGAATATATTCTTGAAGAGTGCGGCGTCCTTTTTTCAAAAGACGAGTCTGGAGATGGTGTCGTGGTTGTTGAGTTGGGAAGTGACAAAGAAGAAAAAAACTCCCAGCCAAATCACACATTTTTCGTAATAATCTTCGAAAACCCCTCAATCTCTTATAAATTTTGTTTGTGTGCGCCCTGTTGACAGCTTTTTTTATTAAGAAATGATGTACACTCTTCTTCTGGCGCTGAGGATCTTCGGTGCAGGCCTCCTTTTTCTCTCAATTCTAGCTGGTTTAGCGGCGGCTTGGCAAGAAGGGAAGGTAAGAGTTGCATGTTTTCTGAATTTTAGGGTGGCTTGCGTGGTATGAGCGTTAAAAACGCTGGGAAGAAAAGTTTCCCGAGTGAAGAGAGTTGGGCACCTACTGAGTGAACAATTTTCCCCTCTCTGTTTGTAGCGTGCAGATGCACCGTGTGACGATGCCTTGTTGCCGTTGGGTGTGTTTTTTTTCGGTGTTACCAAAAGAGACATTGGTTGGGCACGCAATGGTTTTGTCACACTTTACTAACACCGCTGAACCACACCGCAGTGCTTTCGTGACACGAAATTCTCTCCCTTAGCTTACCTGAAGGTTTTTCTCTTCATGGAATTGTGGATGTTGGGCTGCGGTTTGTGCTGTATTCCATTGTTTCCTCTCCATCTGATTGGCGTAAATGTCGGTACCTTCGTAATTGATTACGTTGAGTACTATTTGGCCACTTTTCTCTGCAAAGTTTTTCTGGGCAATGTATCTGTCGCAGGCACCTCCAACGTTCCTGGGCGTCGCGGCGAAGGAGGTGCAGTTGTATATTGTATGAATCATCAATCTATGGTCGACATAATCGTCATGTACTTCCTCAATCAACGTGCTGTCTGGATCGCCAAAAAATCTGTATCCTTCCTCCCTGGTGTTGGCCAAGTGATGGTCCTGGGCAGGCACATTCTTCTCGACAGGAATGGCCGTTCTAGTATCAAGGAAATGTATAAATTGGCGAAGGACAAGCTATTCCACAATACATCGATTTACATTTTCCCGCAGGGAACGCGATCGCGTGTCAAGACACTGCCTTTCAAGCATGGTGGGTTCAGCATTGCCTTGGAGACAGGGGCTGATGTAATCCCTGTATCCGTCTTCATTGATAAGGATGCGTGGTCGGGTTGGTTTCCGCTGCTATCAAGTAAACCGATCGCCAAGGTGAGTGAAACTTTCAAACTTGTTGAAGCTCAATTCCTATCATACAAAACAAAATAAACTACCTGGGGGCCATTTTTTAGCCTACATCTCCCGCTCCTCTTTCCCTCACTCACACAAACGTCACTTGCAACACGTGCCAATGCAGCTCACAGTCCACCCTCGCCTTTCCAACAAAATGTACTCGAACAATGACGAGGGAAAGAAGTCAATGGCGACAGACTGTTTCGACCGGATTTACAGTGTGCTTGAGGTGAAACCTGACTTTGATGGGTGCAAGTTCCAAGAGAGGAAAAAATGAAATGTATTGAGTTTAGACTACAAAAGAAGTGCTTTGATAGAATGTATTTGTGCGGCGGAAAGAGGGAGGGAAATATTTGTGCTGTGTTTCCTGTTACAAAATTCAAAAAATAAAAACCTCAACACTAAAAATTACATACACGTTATGCCTCACTTTTTGCGACTGTGGTGCTGGTCCCGCTCTTGGCTTTACCGGGCGTTACTTTACTGCCGCTCGCTGGCTTTTGGGCTATGGTCACGGCCCAAGAAATTAGGGTCATCAAAAGTCCAACAGGGGACACCCAACCGCCACCTCCACAAGGATAATCCATTTGTACGGCTTTTCCGACACGGAAGGGGATGAAAAGGAACTTGTACACAGCCCCAGCTCCAGCGGCAACAGCAATGGCCTTGCAAAACTTTCCTATCTTCTGAATCTCCTTCGACCCGCTGTCTGCTCCTCCCTCTTTTAGTTTCTTCGACACGTTCAGCCCTGCTCTCAATGCGACTACGACCCAAAAAATTATGATCACTCCGATAATACCGTTCTTTATGCTATTACACGTTCCGCTGAAGGTTCCGTAATGGTTCTTTGTAGCAGCATCAGGCAAAAGGAAGGGTAAGTACTCGAAACATCCGAAGATAGCTTCTCCAATGAAGCCCAAAACAATCGAAATTCTGCTGCTGTATATCAACCAGGGAGGGACAACTTGGACCTTGCCCCTGGTGTTCAAAATTGAGACCCACGTGACGACGAGCTGAATCATCGTGAATAGGACACAACCAATGCCGATACCAACAAAGAATGCGTGAGGTATGATCCCAATATCACCTGCAATACTATCCATGTCGATTGCAGCAAGCATGTTGCAGAAGGTAAATCCGATATTACAGATGAACATCTTCTCCACAAGGTTGATTTTCTTTGCACCCTTGGCAACGCGAGCCTCATGCACTTGCTTAAAAAATTTCAAGGAAGCAAGGAATGGGATTAAGCTGGCAACAAAGTAAACAGTACACTTGATCATGTACCTGCAAACAATTTGATTGGGTGTCGGTTGGCGAATCTCGGTTAGTAAATCTATACCAGTGAAATAGTTTAACGTTGCGCAAATTACTTACTGGCTGCCGATAACTTCACTATACTGAAGCGAACAATCCCCTTCTTCATACTCAGCTTGGTCATTCCATCCCTTATTTAAAGTTGGAAATTCGCAATCACGCTCGTATTCGTTCGGGTCAGGGGTCTCTGCGTCTGCAAACTGGCCTTCCTTACAGAGAGCGTCCTTGTAGTTGATGCTAAACTGATGAAGAGTGAGACTTTTGTTCCAAGTCATAGTGAGAGAAAAGTGGAGAAGGGAAACGTTTTGAGTGGTTTATGTATCCAACTGGTAAGGGTTGGGGAAGGTGGCGTACTTGTAATCAGTACGTTAAAAAATATCTCAATATTATTTACCAAACCCCAACTTACTTTTCCCAACAGAAGATCAGGCCGGCCCTGACAAGCTGTCAGCTGTCAAGGCTGTCAAGTTTGGCAAGTTTGGCAAATTCTTTGACTTGAGAGGAAGAACTGTCCACAAAAAAGTTGACACTGGAAGGAGAAGGATGCAGCTTCTAACATGTACGCGCATGAGGAATCTTTTCTTTAAATAATAATAAAATAATCTGGCATCCCATCCCACTCCATCGCAAACCTTTGTTATTCGTTTTTTATCATTGGTTTCATTTTTTTTTCACTTCCACCAAACATCAAATCTAGAGACCGTCAAAAAAGCCCCCCTTTCCTGCTTCCGCTCCCCACTTCTGCGATCCTAGTCGCAGAATTTCGTTCACATTCTTTGCTGATTGATCCGAAGTGCTTACTTGGCCATGGGGTGGCTGGCAATGTACTTGATAGCATCCTCGACACTGAGAATTTTATCACTCTCTGTGTCGGGGATCTCAATAGCAAATTCATCCTCGATGGCCATGACTACCTCGACCGTGTCGAGCGAGTCAAGTCCGAGGTCATCTCCAAACTTAGATTTTGCAGTGACCTTGTCAGCGTCAACCTTATCAAAGTTGGAAACCACAGTGATGATTCTGTTAGAGACATCTCCAGCATCCAGGAAAGCCTGCGTTCGGGGGTAATAATTGAAAAAAAGGTGTGTTAGTCGAGCGCGATTGGTTTGACAGAGCGCATAAGGTCACAAACAACTCCTCTCCTTTGTCAGGGTTCACCACTGACAATCACAAATGGCTCATAGACAAGCATATTGGCCCAAAAAATGAAAATCCCTGCGAATTCCGAGGCAATGCGATATATCCTCTTCCGCTGCGCGGGTTTGGAAGGCCATTGAAAAACAGCCCCAAGCTGTACTCACGTCTCCAGCGAACGCTCGGACCGTAGTGAAAGCAACGGGCTGCCTGAGGAGGCTCCTCTGGACAGTGGGCGCGGCACGAGAGATGACTCGACTGAACATTGACTTTGACGAGTTATTAGGAAAGTGAAGTGGAGTTAGAACTCTATTTGGGGGTTGCTCCATAAATTGGGTCGTGCCGGTTTTCGTCCATCTCTCTCTCTTTCCAAACTCGCTTTTGAACTCTTCTTGAAAGCATCTCGCTCTACCAAATATACTGTCTGCTTCGTTAACGCTATTTGCATTTTTATTCGTGAGGACGCAACATTGATAGACTAGTCGGACCTTCGAAACTGCACAGCTGCGAGTACTTCACAAGGCCCTGCAACCTCACATTTATTTTGCCCCTGGTCCCCTCCCTCCCCTAGTATACTTAGGGTGTATGTCCATACGCAAAACCTCTGGTGAAAGTCTGATGGGTTCAACCAACATTGAAAATAATGGCTCTTCTAAAACCTCCTTGGACCTGGAAAGACAAACTCTTATCACGGAGGGTTCTACTCCGACACCCGAGGTCCAAGCGCCTTCAGTCGCTAAGTTTCTGTTGTGCTTTGTGGGACTGCAGTGCAGCTACCTCACTTGGGGCTACATGCAGGAGCTGATTATGACCACCCAGTTTACCCCTACAACTCTCTCCCCCTCCGGTCTCTTCCCCTCTGCGACTTTCTGTGTTTTTTCCAATCGCTTTCTTGCCGTTGCGCTAGCTTGCGCACTCTGTAAGTGGAAAAATGGCGAGGTCGGCGTTGGGGTGGCAGGTTGGTTGTCGTTTGCTCCCTGCAGTGCCAGTAATACCATAAGTAGCTGGGCCCAGTATGGTAAGTGAGTGTGTTTGATTTTATTATTTTTTGTTGCGCCAGTGCCAGTCGAGTCGGTCCTGCATCTGGTGTGCAGCAGTTCGCGCACCTTTACCAACCTCTGTACTCACTCAAACACAAAACACAAAACGCAAAACACAACACCTATGCACCACTCTCCACCCCTCTCTCAGCATCCCTGAAATACGTCTCATTTCCTGTTCAAACCCTCTTCAAATCTTCGAAAATAATCCCGGTTATGCTCATGGGTCGCCTTCTCAAAGACACTCGCTATCCTCTCTCACAGTACTTCGAGGCTTTTCTAATTACCTTGGGGGTGTTCATCTTCAGCACCTTTAGCAAAGAAGGTAGGGAAGGGAACACAGAAGTTTGGGGGATTATTTGCCTGTGCGTGTACATCTGCAGTGATAGCTTCACTAGTCAGTGGCAAAGTAGAATTTACCAGAAGTATGGGAAGTCGAATGTCGATCAGTATCAGATGATGCTTGGGGTCAACAGGTAAGTCATAAACAGCAAGCTCTTTGCTCCCTGGTGTCGTCAGTTTCTCTTCAAATGCTTGACACACACACACACACACACACACTGACACGGTGAGTGTTATGTCATCACCTTCACCGTAACCGTCACCGTCACAACCAGCTTCTCGATCTTTTTCACCGTCTGTGGCCTCGTAACGTCAGGTGACATTCCTATCCTGATAGAGTTCTTCAAAGTCAACCCGGCATGTGTGAACTACAACATCGTCACCGCCGTCTGCAGCGCGACTGGGCAGCTCTTTATCTTCTACACGATAAAGGAGTTTGGTCCCATCGTCTTTACAGTAATTATGACCACGAGACAGCTGTTCTCTATTTGCCTTAGCCACGTTCTCTTTGGCCACAGTCTGAACATGAAGGCCATGGTTGGTGCAGTGCTCGTCTTTGGAGTCATATTTTGGCAGATCAAGAGGAAGTGGAAGGCAAGATAAGGACGTGATTTTGATGCTCACTCTTCGGCATGCGCATGTTGAACGGCTGGCAGAAGTTATGTTAATTTTTTTAGAGATGAAACGAGTACGAGGTGCAATTTACCATCCAAACTTTTACTCCTTTCAGGTTGTTAAGGTTGGGTATGGGTAATTATTTTTGTTTTTTCGATGGCAAGTCAATCTGCCAGGGTTCGGGTTCTTTCCTTTCCCTCCTTTCCCTCCTTTTCTTTTCATTTACTCAAACACCCAATCTTCCATCGAGCTGGACCAATCATTCGCCCCCTCAGGGAACCAGATTCCAATTTCCTTTTCCGCGTTCTCCGGGGAGTCGCTGCCGTGACAAATATTCCGCCCCACTTCCAAGCAGTAGTCCCCCCTGATCGTCCCGGGGGCACTCTCCAGGGGGTTTGTGGCACCGAGCATTTTCCTCCCGGTAGAAACCGCCCCCGTCCCCTCCCATATCATACAAACGACCGGCCCCGACAGCATGTACTCCTCCAGCTTCGGGAAGAAGGGCTTGGACGTGAGGTCGGAGTAGTGCGTCCTGAGCATCTCCGGCGTCGCCGTCCTCATCCTGAGCGCCGTCAGCTTGTACCCCTTCGACTCGAAGCGGGAGATTATCGCACCGACGAGGTTCCTCTGCACCCCGTCCGGCTTGACCATGATGTACGTCCTCTCCGCGCGACCGCCGGAGCCCTCCGCCCCGCCCCGGAGGGACAGGCTTTGCCTGAGTCGAGTTGTCGTCGTGGGAGGCGTCAGGGGGCGGACAGTCGAGCGGGGGAGGAGGCCGGAGGAACGAGAGGAGGCGAGACCGAAACCGAAACCGAAACCGAGACCGTCACACGGGGGGGTGGCGGAGAGGAGGATCAGGACGATCATCGTGCCGACGACGGCGATGGTGCCTGGGGGGGACATTGGTGGGG
>Ga0115554_1001199_pt1 | contig 18292 bp, 8 predicted proteins | sample COGITO_mtgs_1104_3_FD_87283 | JGI IMG/M metagenome (GOLD analysis project Ga0115554, IMG submission 87283) | Pelagic marine microbial communities from North Sea - COGITO_mtgs_110404 | ecosystem: Environmental > Aquatic > Marine > Epipelagic | place: Germany:Helgoland, sampling site Kabeltonne... | reverse complement strand
TTTTTTTTACAAATGACCAAATTACTCTTCTCCCTTAAAGATTTAACAAAACTGGCTCGACCACCACGATAAAATAAAATCCTCCCTAAGATTGATCTGAATTCGTTCAACAAAAATCACGGTAGGTTCAGAAAAGGTCAGCAAAAAATCCCTTGCAGCATTTCTCCATGATGGAGGCCAGCCCAGACCCCCCGCCCTCCTCCTTCCCCCAATCACCCCATCTCATTCTTTTGACAATTCCTGTTACGGGAATGATGTGCCAGGCAAATTGTGGTAGTACGGTAACCTCAGCGCTCATCTCAACAATTTTGGAAGAGATGCCACCACCGCCGACAACCACAACCACCACCTCAAACACAACAACTGGCAGTGTGGTCCGCTTCGTGGACGGATATGGGTGCTTTGCGGAGAAATGCGCGTATATTTTGCTGTTCGTTGAGGGTTTGACCCCTGGGGCGGACTCATCAACTGCCTTGGAGGCTACAATAAAGACATATTTTGACACGGGTGCTGAAGGGGTAGAGGACGTAGGTTTCGACGTGGTTGACGACGACGATGCGGCGGCGGGAGAACCGATTTCTCCGAAGATAATAACAGACCCCTCGGCCGTAGACAAAGTACAAGCTCACCTCCAAAGTCTCTCCCCTCCTAATTCTCCTTTCCCCCCTTCAAGCCCTGATGGTAGCATTGTGATTAGTCTCCTAGGACTGGACGCGCCTCCTTCCTCGAGCTCACTCCCTTCATTCATTCCAAGTGACTTCAGCGATGACTCCTCCGTGAGCTCTGCGGGATCTTCGGAAGGTCTCCTTTCCCCCTCTTTAACCAAAACGAAGTCCTCTTTGGGTGAAAAGGCTAACTCGAACGCAAGCGGAGCCGAAGCCGGGCCGCCGCAATCATGTGTGCTCGCAATCGCGGGGATGTCTTGCGCAGTTTGCGTCGGAAAGGTGGAGAAAGCCCTTTCCGGTCTGCAATTCGGAGAGGGGGTTGGAATGAAGGTCGAAGAGGTTGCTGTGAGTCTGGCAACAAATAGAGCTGAAGTTACTTTTGGTGCTTTAGGCAACAACGTAGGTGATGAGAATTATGGCAACGATAAATCTGACGTCGTTGGCATTTGTGTAGATACAGTCAAGGACCTTGGATACAACTGCAAAACAATTCGAGTCAAACACCAGAACGCATCCTCAGATGGCTCCATGTCTCTCCTCGAAAATGGACGTCAACTCCGAGCCGCTCGCGAGGCCGAGCTCGCCGAGTGGAAGAAGATGTTTCTAACTTCCTTGATCTTTACGGTCCCCCTCGTGGCGATACACTATGCCTCGATGTACGGCAACATGACGTCTGAGTCCCATTCGTCCATGATGGACGTGGACATAGCAAATCCACAAAAGACCAAGGCCGGGTTTGCCATGTGGAGCATGTTTCTCCTCGCCACCCCGGTGCAGTATTTTGTCGGCGGAAAATTCACTCGTCAAGCTATTAACTCCCTGCGACACGGTGTAATTGGAATGGACGCGTTGGTTTCCATGGGGACCACCGCGGCCTACCTCTACTCCATGGTGATTTTCTTGCTCTGCATCTTTCAGTTGTCCTACAAGACCACGGCTACCTTCGAGACAAGCGCCATGCTGCTAACTTTCGTCACATTTGGAAAATATCTCGAGAGCTACAGCAGGGGCAAGACGGCGTCTGCGCTGGGGGAGCTGATGATGCTCCAGGAGAGGTCTGCTACCAGAATAACTGACGTCGATGATATCGCCGCCGCCGCCGCCGACGAAAAAGACGACGACTACTCAAAATGTGGCGACAATTCCTTAGCAGAAGACTCCACTGGCACCCCTAGCAACCGCAATTATACAATTAGAAACCTCGCGGGGAGGTCGACCGAAGATGTTGAAATCGAGCGAGTACGAACGGGCGACTATCTGCTCGTACGCCCGGGAGATAGGATCCCCGCTGACGGCGTGGTGTTTGTTTCTGCCGGGTCTTCCAACCGGGACATATTTGTGGATGAAGCGGTGTTATCAGGCGAACCATTTCCACTTCGCAAAGGTCCTGGGTCCACCGTTACGGGGGGAACAGTGAATCAGACTGGGGTGTTCTCTGTGAAAGTTACGGCTACCGGAGAGGACACTATGCTCGCAAGAATTGTTAAGCTTGTCGAGGAGGCGCAGACATCAAAGGCACCGATACAGGCTTTCGCCGACAGCGTTGCATCGAAATTCGCCCCGTTTGTCATGTCTCTCTCCTTCTTGACCTTTGTCTTCTGGATGCTGCTGGGTAGTTCGGACGCTTCCCCGGCCTCGGGCTCAGCTGACTCGGGGAGGTTTCTGAATGCGTTTCTCTCTGCAATATCAGTGATTGTCGTGGCGTGCCCCTGCGCTCTTGGTCTCGCGACTCCTACTGCCGTCATGGTTGGAACTGGTGTAGGTGCACAGAATGGCCTGCTTGTGAAAGGAGGTGGTGTCCTGGAATCTGCTGAGTCTATCGGTACCATTGTCTTCGACAAAACTGGAACCATAACTACAGGGAAGGCAGTGCTCACTCATGTAGCAGAATTCATTGAGTTGAAAGATGGCAGGGTCGAGACGGCGCCCAAGGTCGTCAGGGAGGGAAGGAAGTTTTTCAATGACCTGAATGTCGTTTCGGGCAATAACAACTCGGACGAGAAAGATGGGCACAGCCTGACGCTTTGGCTGGCTGCCCTGGCGGAGGCAGGGTCAGAACATCCACTGGGAAAGAGCATTGTGAATGCAGCTCGGAATATTTGGGCAGGACAAGTCGGAAAACGTGGCAAAATTGTCAGCACCATGGGTGCGGAGGTTGAAGTGACAGATTTTGAGTCGTTTACAGGAAGGGGCGTAGAAGTCAGGGTAAGTTGCACTGGGGGAATGCACTATAATGATCTCAGCGAAGACCACAGCGACGATGATGACCATCATCAGCCGGAGCTGGCGACCGGAAAGAAATCGATTAGGTGGGAGGGGGATGGAATGATTGTCAGGGTCGGGAGGAGAGAATTTGTAACCGATGTCGGGCCTAGTGTCGCCAACAAGAGGGATGTCGAGGACGAGAACAAAAAAATCTTAAAGCGCCACGACAAATCCATCAAGAAGTTCCAAAAGCTGGGCCATATCGTCGTGTTCGTCTCCCTCGGGTACCGCATCGTCGGGTTCCTTACTATTGAGGATTCGGTGAAAGCGACTGCCCGCAAGACGATTCTTGCTTTGGAAAATACTCTCGGCGCTGAGGTTTGGATGTGCACAGGTGACAACGAAGCAACTGCACGCGCAGTCGCCCATCAAGTCGGAATCCACCCGGATCGTATCTGTGCCGAGGTCCTCCCCGAGGGCAAGGCAGACCTTGTCACCCGTCTCTCGAAATCAAACATTCGTCGCAATAAAAAGAAGCAAAGTGTCGCCATGGTCGGAGACGGAATCAACGACAGCGTCGCCTTGGCACGCGCGGACGTCGGCATCGCACTCGGGGCAGGGACGCAAATAGCGGTGGAGGCCGCGGACATTGTGCTGGTGAGGTCGGAACTCCTCGACGTCGTAACAGCCCTCGACTTATCTCAGGCCGTTTTCCGAACCATCAAGAGAAATTTTGCGTGGGCTTTGGTGTATAATTTACTTGCGTTGCCCATTGCAGCGGGAGTGCTTTACCCGTGGACAAGCTGGAGACTACCGCCAGCGTTCGCTGGACTGGCCATGGCGTTCAGCAGTGTCAGCGTCGTGCTTAGCAGTTTGAGCTTGAGGTTGTACAAGAAACCCACCGTAGAAGATGACGGCATGTTTGAAAGGAGGGGACTAATGGGGAGAGTCATCAAGAACAATAGAAAGGAAAGTGTGGACAGCTTCGATAGTGCGGGCAATAGTATCCATGGCGGCGTGGAATTGATGCATCTCACGAAAGGGATGAAGAATAGCAGCAGCATCGTTTAGTGTGAGCGTAGGAGAAAAGAAAAAAGATACAACATACTGTTTTCTGCGCTAAAACTCCATTCCTCTACGCTTCTTCTTATTTCCCACTATCTCTTGCACGCCCACCCAACACTTTCCCCTTTCGCGAAATTCACAGCCGAATGACCTCAGGGAAGCTCCTCCAAATTTCCTCCCCATCAAATCCCCCACCCCCCTCCTCCCCACACCAAAAGACCTCAGCTGCATTGAGACACCTTCCTCCCTCGACACGGCAGTCCGCCGATATCCCCAGAAGTGCTTCGCGCAAGGAAGTGATAGATGTACCGGAGACGCCCTTTTCCACCGTTTCCTGACCCTGAAGCTCCAGTACAATCCCAATGATAGCAGCCTGCGAGCTGCCAGTGATGGGAGGCTTGCCAGTGGCTCCAGCATTTTCGACCAGATCAAACTTGGTGCCCATCTGGCTCGACCATCTATTAAAGGCTCGCTCCGCTTCCCTCCCACCTCCCTCGCCACCCCCAAAATATTTTGCCTCGATACACCCTCCCTCCCAGTTATCCTCTCTTTTGAGAAGTTCACCGCACACGCGTGACAGGAAAGAGGACAGCTGACTCGGGGATTGAGTGGGGGAAGATGAGAGGCGAGATACCGTCTTAAGAACAGATGGACCGCCACTTACTGTCACAAGCACTTTAGCCACAGTGATACCTTGGCCTAGAGGAGAGGCTGGAGCTGTGAGATCTTGAAACCAATTGAAAAGTCTGGTATCTGCAACCGTTGGCTTCGATAATACATTCCCCCCGGAAAAACTACCTGGAAATGTCGCACGGGGTTGGACTGACAGCGGAGCAACCGGATTCTTGAGGTGGAACGAAAGGGTTTCCATCGTCGTCAACAACATGAACAACAACGTTTTGAGAATAAAAAGTTCCATGGCGATTTAAACCATTCAATAGTCTGGAGTTTATGCAATAAGGATTTCGATGCGAGAGGCTCCGATCTTAAAAAAAAACTCAACTTGCTGGGTGTGGATGTTTGGGCCGTAAGTAGGACTCTCTGAAGGAAAAGTTCTCCTGCAACCAATAACCGCTTTGACCGATGAACCACCAACCACCATATATACCTTTTGTGACCTATGAAATTGAGGTCTATTGGATTTGACCAAAAAAATTCAAACAAATCAACTGATAAACCCTTAAACAAAGTTTGCAAACTTCAGATTTCTCTGCTTCGTTTATCCTGCCATCCTGCTTTGTTGAAGTCACCAGTCGTGCTTTCGCAACGCTCCCTCTTCGCATCTGAGAATAATTATTACAGGACAGCACGACACGAGCGCTCCGCCCGATATGTCTGGCGAACAAAAAAGGAACGATGACATGACGATTAGCACAACTTCCTTCACCTCCTCATCCATCGATTCCTCTCCTATGCTACCATCAGGTCGCAGCAGCAACACTGCGGGAGCTGTTGTCCTCGATCCTGTTGCGGTTCTGGCGACCAGGACTTTCCGCCAGCGTCTCAGAATATTTTATGATTTGGTTTCTCCTGGGGAGACAAGTGGGGAAGGGTGGAAGGAGAGAGAGGAGGAGATTTTTAAGAAATATTCCGACGTTCATTCCTCGTTCACTGGAGGGTCATTGAAAGGCAAGACGTGGAGCGAAAAAGAGTCCGTTCTGCGGGGTAAGCTGATTAGGAAGTACGGGTCTGAAGTTAGCTTTGAAGTATTTTCCTATTCCCAGCACAAGCACCTCCTAACTAATAAAGGTGGAGTTGCGTTCAGAGCCGCCGCAATTTATGACGACGATACAGAAAGAGCTGTTTTAAGAATAAGTGACGTTGTTGACGATTGGGTGGACCCATATGAGAGCGAGAGGGGGGGTGGGAAAGGAATTGAGAGACGAAATCCACGGACCAAGTATTTTGACTCTGTTTTCGCCTTGAGGTCCGAAGAAGGGCTGTTTTGGGATGAGAGTGACCGCGACCGTCAGGACAGTATCAACAATAAGCTTGGAAAATTTAAAGACGGCGTTCATAATTGTCGCTCTCTCCTCCCATCAGACGACCCCTTTTTCCTTCCACCACCTGCTGTCGGATCTGAGGGGGAGAAACGGAAAGAGAAGAGACCCAAGGTTGTCGTTAGTGCAAATCCTCTCAGAGATTTGATGGGAAATTTACTTAATCCTAACAGCAACAGCAACAGCAACAGCAACAGCAACAGCAACAGCAACAGCAACAGCAGCAGCAACAGCAGCAGCAACAGCAACAGCAACAGCAATAATACCGCCGCTGCTGAGAACAACAACAGTAACAAACGGCGTCGTCAGCAGCGAAAGAAGAAACCGAAGACGTCTGTTCTCCGGAACTCAACGATAACGACCATCCCCCCGTCAACGTCAACAACTTGCCTGATTCCTTCTTCAAATCTTCCGCCAATCCGGCAACTGGTTCGAATCCTTGTCCGACTAACCACAAGCCTCTATTCTTACGTGGTCGGCAGCCTCATAACGATCGACAAACACTGGAACACTCTCTTAGATTCTGATTGGGTTGAGTGCGCGTGGTGTCGCGACAGCGGAGCTCGCAGGTGGAGAAAAGGGTCGGAGGGATACCGTAATGCAGACAAATTGCGAGGGAGGAAGATGCCATTTGCTAGAAAATTTAGACGAGAGAATGAGGCCAAGGCAGAGGAAATTTGGGAAGATGTCAGGGAAGAAGAAGGCGGAGCGATGTTCATAAGGGGCGGGAGTATTGTCATGATTTGCAGAGAAAGGGGCAACGATGAAACTATAAAGTAGCGTAGCCAAATAAATACGTACATTTTGCTGCAGGTTAATAAAACACACTATCGAAGCGACTCATCCATCATTCTTCCCCAGTTTTCATCTCTCCTTTTTTTACTACCATTTTCTTCTCTTTTCTCATCGGAGAGAGCTCTTCAGTGCGAGCTTTAACCTCGCCATGCTTAGCTGCATGTTTTTTCAATGCGTCCGCGCGAGCCTTGAACTCTGCCTCCTTAGTGGCATACTTGCTTGGCGATTTTTGAGTTGATTCGCTTTCTCTTTCTCTTTCTCTTTCTTTGGCCAAAGCCCTCTCCTTAAACTCTGCTTCCTTGGTTGCGTATCTGCTGGGGGATTTTGGTGCGTTACTGTCGAGGATCACTTCTTCTTGCCTTTCCAACTCCAAAGCTGCAAGACGCTTTTTCTCTTTTTTCAATATCTTCTTCTCCTTCTTGATGCGTTTTTTTCTCTCTTCTTCTGTCTCCTCCCATCCTTCGCCATCCTCGTTACCCTCCATGATACTCCCGAACTTTTCGACACTTCCCTCTTCCGCAAGGCCCATAGAAGGAGATAGTAGACTTCTCGTGGGCGACGAATTCGAGCTTCTTCTGCTCGCTTTAGTACTGATAGTGCTAAGACTGCGATCGTCAGCTTCGGGGCTGCGATCGATCCTCCCCATGCTGCCCAAGCTCGAATCATTGGTGTCGATTCCTTTAGCAAAATCTAATGCGTTGCTATACCGCATGCGTAGCTTATAGATAGGAGCTTTCGCCGCCCTACCCAACCTTGGCGTGAAGTTGTAGAACTTTCCGCTCAAGCTTTCATCGTACAACTCAGTGCTAGTGCATTCCTTGCAGATGTCCTTTATGAATTCTTCCACGATACCATCGAATAAAAATATGCCCACGTCCTGTCCAATTTTGAGTCTGTTGGGCACGTAGTCGTCTTTCTGGACTTGCGTTTCCCATAGGGCTTTGTTGGACTCCTTAACGGCAAGCTGATCCTTCGTCCTTCCCATGTTCTTCATTCTCGCCTTCAAACTAACAAACTCCTGGGCCGCATCTCGTTTCTCCTTCTCCGGCGTGACTTTCATGTACTCGTGGGGTAGTAAGCTTCCCGTCCCGTGCAGAACCCGGCTGGCTAAGCTCGACTTGCTGACGTGATTTCCTACTTTCAAATTGGAGCTGATCTGTTTGTTGTTTGCCTTCTTTAACTCCTCCTCCGCCATCTTCATGTACTTCTCAATCTTTTCTTGCACCGCCGCTTCTCTGACCCTCTCTTTCGACTTGAGAGTTGACGCCAACAGCTCAGCCTCAGTGGGTTCGTCAGGCCTGCCCTTTGCGACGATAAGTTTCTGGCCAGAGTAGATCTTCTTGACATCCTTGATGCCATTCCACTTCACAAGATCGGGGATTGGAACCTTATACTTCCGCGAAATTTTCGCAAGATTATCGCCACTTTCAAAGGTGTGGTACTTGTCGGGCTTGTTACTAGCCGAACCCCACTCCCAGTGCCGCAGCGTTCCGTCACTACTCGCCGACAAGATTTGAGTGGTGTCAAACGCGAGCCCGATAACGGGCCCCGTGTGTCCTCTCAGCGTCTGCAGAACATCCCCCGTGGTGATGTCTATCAACTGAAGGTTATTGTCAACCCCGCACGTAACGATCTTCGTCGCGTCAAATTGTAAATCAGTTACTACCCCGTCATGGGCCTTACTCTTCTGAACAATATCACCAGTTTTCAGCCACCAGACTATCACGTAGCCATGCGCGTCCCCGCTGATCAGCTCCAGCTGCCCATATCGTATTACAGTTACCTTACAACCGTGTCCCTTGAGTCTGTTCATACACTTCACCGTCTTGTACTTCGGGTCGTCTTTTGGATGCAGATTCCCCCACACCCTTATTTCCCCCTCGGTTCCTCCGCTGGCGAACCAAGTGGGCCCGCTGTGAATGCAATTCACTCCACGACTATGCCCGTGCACCAACTTAATCATCTCGCCAGTATCCTTGTCCCAGATTATGATTTTCGTATCTGCCGCCCCGGTGATTAATTTATAAGCATCAACGTTGATGCAGGTGACAGTGGCCTCGTGCCCTTGACATACAAATAACCTCTCTTCAGTCTCAATATCCCAGCACATGACTGTCGTGTCCATCGATCCCGTGTAAATCCTAGCGTCGTGAAAGATCATCGCCGTTATGACACCGGTGTGCCCTTCTGGTTCACCTACGTGCCGTCCGACTTCATCTCCGCTGAAGACCAATTTTAACTCCCCCGAGTGAATGTCGTAGATATTGATATTTTTGGTTTCCGCCGCCGCAACAAATTCAATACCTCCAGTGGCAGTACCAGTCACCTCATTTCCGGCCGTATTGCTCGGATTTAGGCTTATGCACCTGAGGATACGCTGCTGCATCACCTTTTGCATCAGCGGTCCTTGCTCAATGGCTAAGTCTTTGTCCATTTCTGCCAGATCGTCTTCCAAGTTTTTGATATTCATTTGCTGCTGCTTCGTTCTCGATCGCTGCTCCTCAGTTTCAACTTTAACTTTCTTGAGCTTCTCCGTGAGTCGCATTTTCAACTCCTCGACCTCGAAGACTTGTTCCTTCTCGTGGACCAGCGCACTGCTCATTTCGTCCTTGTCGGTAGTCTTTGCCTCTTGGAGCTGCTCCTCGATTTGCACGAGCAGTTTCTCGATGGCATCGAATTCCTTCTTTTGTTCGTGGTACTTTTCTATAGTCAATTCAATTTTCTCCTCAAGCTTGATTCGATCCGCCCTCATACGAATGCACCCAGCCGTGATGCGCTCCAACATGATCACCTCACCCATCGAAGCTGTGGTGTCGATCAGCCTCGCCTTGAGATCTTCCATTGACGTGTAGGCTCCCTCCATTCTGACCTTAAGTTCGCTAGTCAGCATGTCGGCCTTCTCTTTGAACCGCTGAGCGTACATCACATTGTACATGCGTTCATAGCTAACTTGGATGCCTCTGTAGGACCTCGCCTGGCGGACCTTATCGCCGATTACAATGCACTTAAGCATCGCTTGCTCGAACAGAACCCTGCTGTTATCGTAGTCTCCTTTGCCCAAATATCCTTCCCCCAGCCCCATAAACGCAGCTGCCCACTCAACGTCGCTCTCTATTTCCTCCGCCAACGATCGTTGGCGATCATAATTTAAAATCGCTCTGTCCCAATTTCGCATGGCGAGCTGGACCCTCCCCTTCCGCCCATAAATAAGAGCTAGCACCTTCACATCTGGATTCTCCGGGTCGTCCTCGCTGCGCATTTGCTGCAGCTGCTTGTCGAAGCACCTGTCTGCTTCAACATACTTGCGTATGTTGAAAAATGCGTCCCCCTGGATCAAGTGGGCAAGGTCTCGAGAGTAGCTGCCCAACGTGTGGCCCAACTCACTCTCGTGGAAGTGAATATTTCCCTCGAGTTCCCTTCGCTGCTTGTTGCTATATTTCCCAAGTGTTGTCTCTTTTCCAATCTCGGTAAGCGTAACTAGCACATCGGCCATATCTTTAATGTTCTCAAGCCTGTTCCGTTCGCTGTGGATGAGCATCTTCCCGCCAGCCCCAATCACTTTATACTTGTCTTCCAAGTTCCCCTGTTCCTCGGCATGTTTTCCGTACTTCCACTTGTGCAACGCGGCATTTAGATAGCGCGTCGACTGGTCTCCCCACACTTTCATCATGACATTCCTCACTCGAACTCTAGTTGCGGCGTTGTCGGCCCATCGTTCGAAGAACTGTTGCTTCATCATTAGCGGATCGGCAGCAAACTGACCGTGAAATTTCTCTGTTCGCTTGGCTTGATTCTCGAAATTTTTGTAGGCGGCCCGTCGAATTTTCAAGGATTCTATCTTCTTGAGTTTCAAATTACTCATGGTAGCTTTCAGGCGATCCCCTTGAATTATCTCGTTTTTCCACCCTGCGATGGATCCTTGGGCGTTCTCGAGCTCTACAGTCAAGTCTTCGATCAGCTTCTGAACGGTAAAACGTTGGTCAGTTCCGTGTATAACATCACTGTTAATGTCTTCCCCCTTGAAGGTACTCGCCCGGTCCATTTCTCCTTGGAGAGCAATTATTCGCTCTTGCATGTGACCCATCTGGTAGGTTAGATAGCTCCTGTTGGAGACGGCATCGACCTTTCTTTGCTCACACTCCTCAATTTCCTTCTCGAGGGTCTCGATTCGGTACAAGAATTGTTTCTTCCGCCTGATGAATCCTGGCTGCATGCTCTCGTAGATCTCATCATCAGTCATATTGTGGTGCTCATCTACCTTTCCTCCTACGCCTCTCGTGAATTGAGCACCAAATTTCAACTTATTCCATTTCTTCTTCGCTCCGGCTTTGTCGCCACCAAAGATGTCACCATCGACTTCCTCCTCGGGAAGTTCGTGCAGCTCTGCCTCTAATCTACCCAGATAATCGAGTTTCTCTTCCCTTTGCACAAAACCCTGGTGAAAATCGGTATCAATATAGTCTCCTTCTGTTCGTCGTACGCGTTGAATCTCCTTCTGTAGGAGCTGCCGACGAGTAGATTCGAGTGTAACGAGGCTGGGGTGTTTTACCACTTCTGATTCAAGACCGGCGGCACTTATAGCTCGTAGCTCAAAATTCTTGAACTCCGTTTCGCCTCTCAGATCAATCATGCTGTGATAAGTCTGGGGACCTTCGAGGTCAATCACGTGGTCGATCTCTTCATACTTCTCCGAATCGGTCTTTACGCCGACGCCTTGTTCATCTTTTAGGCTCACTTCCGTGTAAGTCAGGATGTAGTTGACCACTGGCGCACCACCGCAGTTGAAAGGCTCGCTCCATTTGAACGCGATAACACTGCTAGTGAGCTTGATGTTCTCAAAGTAGAGCGGCATGGTAGGAGGCTTGAACTTTTTAGTAGTGACTGGGTCTAGCGGGGCAGAGAAAGGTCCCCAGTCGATCTTGTTACGGCACCTTATCACAATGTCACTGTACTCGGTCTCGCCGCTTAAGTTCTCAATAGTAAAACCATATGTTGCAACAGCATGTCGCTTTACATAGCGCGACGTCACGATTGCCGGCATAGCCTCGTATTCTCGAGTCTCTCGCTTTCCGATGCGTTGCACAACACATTTCTTGTAGTTAATCTCGTATTCATAGACCTTGCAGCCTCCGTCCAAAATAGGCGGCTCCCACTTCAGCTGAATTGAGTCGTGATTTACCAAACCAACTTCTATCTTTCGCGGCTTTTGGGGAGCCATCAATGAAATTAAAGACCCTTCGGCGCCCTCCTTTTCCCCAAGAAACTTTGCCCTGCAGAATCGAATAGAATATTGAGGGGTTAGTGGAGTGAGACGACGTGGTTGATGCCGAGGGAATGAATGATGAAGCGAAATTTATTTACCTCTCCTCGCATTTTTTTTGATGCTTCGTTATAGTCTTTGAGGTGAATTTCTTTCCACAAAGAGGGCAGAAGACCTCTTCCATATTGGCGCCTTGGATGGCACTTGCAAGGGATGCTTCATCATTCTCCTTGGCCTTCTTTTCCGCCTCCTCATCATCGGCGACATTATCGTCGCCCACAGCAGAACAGTATAGACTGTGCGAGAGCAACAGATGTTTGACAAATTTTTCATTGCACTTCAAGCAGCGCCCAAACTCCTGCTTGACATCCTTACTGAAAGCGCTTCTGATGCCGTTGTCGACATCCTTGTCAGCATCATGAGTCTTCGGCGGACCATCTTTTATGATTTTTTTGAGATTCATAAGCCGCTTTTCATACGTCGAAACGGCGTCAATCTTTTCCCTTCCTCTTCCTCCCGTATGATCCAGATCTTTTCGAAGAGTTGACAGCGTGTTGCTTACTGTGTACTGCTGGGAAACTGCTGAAAGGAATTTGCGATTCTCATTGTTGTAGGAGGCAAGTGAAAGGAGCATTTGGCCATGGTGTTTCTTCTCCGCGTCAAGTAGTTTTTTCGAAGGCTTCTTAGCACCACTGTCCTTTTTAAGTAAAAAGGGAAGGTACTTTGCGTCTTCCTCACTCATGGACTTCTTCTCCTCACTTGTCTCATGCTCAGATGATATTCCTAGGCGTTCTTCCCTGCGGGCTAAAATGCGTTTGCGAAGCTCCTTTGCACGGGGGTGATTCGATACGATATTACCATCTTTGTCAAATTCGTGGTTAGGGGGAGGCTTACCACGGGCAGCGTTGGCGTCCAGTTTTGCTTTGGTGTTGGCATTCAGAGTGGGAGATAAAGCGTCGCTTTCAGAGCGATTAGAATCTGGAGGCGGCATCAGGCCTATATATAGATCTTTTAGGTCATGATGAAACGAATAGAAGCGCTTAAAAAGGCAGTTGATGACAATTAATTCATTCAAAGTTCAGATCACAACCCACAAAACTCGACCCTCTCTCGAACTCCGAACTCGGAGCAGAACTTTCACGTACGCGGAAATCTTCCTTTATCATAATTAAAACCCCCAACCAAGGATCTCAGAGTGGTGTGCTCCCGACAACTTGCTTTACTTTGAACGGAATCCTCACTTGGACACCAACTGTTGAGGGATCTTCTCTCTTCTCCCAATTATTTTCAGGCTACCTTCTTCCTATCTTACTGAACGATGTTCGGCGGCGCAAGCGACAAGCAGACAAAGAAGCTCCAAAAGTCAACGTTGAGCCGCATAATAAAGTCGGGCTACTTGACAAAGCGAGCCAAGTCTGGGAAGGCTTCTTACTCCAAGCGTTACTTTGCTCTTTCAGAGAGCACCCTTACTTACTTCCTGGACCACAAGCACACGGATATTCCAAAGGGCGATCTCATGCTTGACGAAGGTTGCAAAGTGATAGTACCAGAGGAAAGTGTCTTCGATTTCGGTTTGGAGGTCCAGACAAACAACGAGAGTTTGTTGCTAGGATGTGCAGATGAAAAGGAGCAGGCTGATTGGAAGGAGAAGATTGAAAGGGCCGTAGGAAACATCCAAGGGCGCTGCAGGGGGGTACTGTGGAAGGGTGGTAGATTTGGAAGGGAGAGTTCTTGGTTCTTCATGTTGCACAGCGACGGGATTACCTACCACACCAACCAGCACAAGACGAGCCAGATTTTGGGTTTGCGCAAGTTCAGCAAGAAAACTACTGTCGAATCACTCGAAAATAATTACTTTGTTATCAAGACGAACCTAAGGGATCAGAAAGTCTGGAAGCTGCGTGCTAAAACCACGGAGGAGTGCGACAACTGGGTGACTTGCATCCAGGATGTTGTCTCAAAACTTGGCTTTTGCGAAATCGATTACTTAGACAAGTCTGCCGACCAGCTGTCGACCGATTGCATGAAGAGTGGATTCCTGTCAATCAGGCCAAAACAGGGCGGGACCGACTGGCTCGACAGATACTATATTCTTAAGGAGAACAAGGTGTACCAATTCCAGGATAGTGACAGCGTACAGCCAGCGAACATTTACGTGTTATCCCCCAACTGCAGTGTCTTTGAAACGAAGTTGAAGAAAGACAGTTTCGAGCTTGTCACTAACAGCAGGGTGTTACATTTTCAGGGAGCAAGTACTGATGATACCAAGGCGTGGATTACGGTACTGCGCCAGGCCATTGGCGAGTCAAAACACGAACAGATGGATCCGCTTTTGGAGGCGGCGAAAAAACAAAAGAACGTTTTTTACGACGTAACCTTTGAGACTAAGAAGCCGCTTGGGCTCGTCCTAGAGCGAAGCGCCAACTGGGCGCTGGTGAAGATCGCGAACCAGGACTCTACCCACGTAACAGTCGGAAGCGCGTTGAATACAGTGAATGACGACAGTGTCGTTCTTAACGATTACAACGATACGATTAAACTTCTGACTGCCTGGTCTCCGCCGCTTAAGCTTGGCTTCAGGTTGGCCCCAGAAAAGAAGGGATGGGTTACAAAGCAAGGCAGGGGCAGGAAGACCAAGAGAAAGAACTGGAAACCAAGGTACTTTGTATTGGCGGAGGGGCGGCTTAGTTATTACAGCGATAGCGGCCCTGATGCAGAGCTGAAAGGGGTCGTCCATCTCATGGGTAGCGCAGTGAGTCTTGTTCCTAGGAGCGAGACAGGACAGTACTTTTGCTTCAAGATTGTTAGCGGCATCACGGGAATAGTGATGCAAGGACTGACTGTGGACGACATGATGGAGTGGGCGGTCACCATATATCATGCAATTGCTGTGGCAAATGGCGGTGGATTTATCCTCGATGTGGAGAGGGAGAATCAAAGTACAAGAATAAAGGAGGAGAAAGCGAAAGCCGAAATGAGGGAGAAGGAAGTAGAATTGCAATTTGCCCAGGATGAGCACGTCAAAAGCCTTGCAATTGTGGAGAAAGCGGTCGAGGAGGAAGAAGAAGCCAAGCTGTTTAGGGAAGAATTAGAAAAGAACGGGGGTGGCGAGGAAAACATTTTGTCGGCGAAAAAAGCTGAGGAGAAGGCGGGCGCAAACGCAAGAATTGCGTTTGCCAAGCAACAGAGCTGTAGATTGGAGGTCGATGAAATCAAGGAGTATGTAGAGAATATTGGATCAGAAATCGCTGCATTGGAGTTTGAAGGCGGCGAGACTGGGGCCAATGCGGCTAGAGACGAAGTCGAGGGGCGGACTGTTGACTTGGAGGACGAGGGGATCGCGACGACTGCGAACGGGGAAGAAGGGGACGACCAATTAATCGGGGAGGAGGAGGACGAACCCACGGAATGGCAGGCATATTGGAACGTCACCCATTGTGTCTGGTACTACTACAACATTCACACGAACGAAACCAGCTGGGAAAGACCACTGGGAGTCGAAATCACTGTCAACCAGCCAGAGGTCTGGGAACCCACTGAAGACGACGAGGGAAATACTGTTCCAGAGGGAACAAGAAAGAAGACGATGAGTTTAGCCATGAGCATGGAGGTGATGGAGAGGGAAGTATCTTTGTGTAAGACTTCTAGGGGAAAGAGCAGTTTTGGAGGGGTTTCGGAGAGTGGAGAGGTCTGGGAGAGTGGAGACAACGACGTTGAGGCCGATGAGACTTATGCGGAACCTGAGGAGCCTGAAGTTCGTGAGGTCGTTGGGTCGGAAGTTAGAACTGAGACAGAAGCGGGAGTTGAAGTTGAGGTCAATGCGGCGGATATCGAAGTTGAGATCGATGCAATCGGTGCCGAGGTAGGAACGGATGTTGATGCAGCTGGGGGAGCCGAGTATGGAACCGAGTATGAAGCCGAGTATGGAGATGAAGTCGGAACCGTAGAGACCGAGGCCGGATCCGAAACCGGAGCCGGTGCTGAGGTGGTGCAAGAAGAGCAAATAATGACGCCTTCCCCGTCTGTGCCATTTGCCGAAGATACGGAAACACCGACCCCCCCCTCGAGCGCTAGTCGCTCCCCTGGAGTATCTTTTTCGACCGAGAGTTCCGGAGGCGAATCCCTCCCACATGTACCACCGCAATCATCGCCAGGAGCATCGGATCTAGATAATGGCCGGGAATCTTCACTTTCCCTGGGCATCGAGAAACAACCCTCTATGCCAAAAACTGCTTTTCACCCCCCTTCTTTGCATACTGAACAGTCAACTATTATCCGAACCAACCAAATTAATGACGCGTTCGGTCTTGACCGTACGCAAAGTGGAATGATCCGACCAGAACCGCCTACCGATTATCTCAGAGCGGCCTTGGATAGGAATAAATCAACCAGGGAAGGGTTAACCACCGGGGAAGAGGGTGAACTGGTTGCCGCGGATGCTGCATCGAATAGGCGTGCTTCGAGAAGGCGCAGCACTGTGCCAATCGTACCTCCACCGATCACTCTACCCCCACAACTCGAGGAGGAGCTTGGGGGAGACGAGAGCGACGAGGAAGAGGGCTTGGGTGCGGTTGGAGAGATGGGAAGCACTCCACCCTCAAATATTATGCTTCCCGTGGGACTCATGGCGGAAATGTCCCTGAGAACACTAAACAAGAGTATTCCGAAGAGAAGGGGAGACGCCAATGACGACGAAGACGATGATGACGAGGAAGAAATGGAGGGGGGGGTAAGAAGAGAGCAGCATGTGCTTAAGGGGCAGTACCAACAGTATCTCCTCACTACTGATACCCACGATGACGCCCACATTCCCTCGCTCACTGATGAACAGCTCACTGCAATTTTCGAAACGGTCGACCATGGCGCGAATAAAGGTAACCTCAATCCTATGCTTTTTGGTACCCTAATCCGAGCAGTAACGAGCAATTCGCTGCAGTTGTACGACGAGATGAATTTTTTCGCAAAATTCAATACCAGTGGGGATGGTGTGATCGATTTAGGGGAATGGATCAACGGTGTGAGGACACACGAAAAAGAGCACGGTAGAAACGAACTATTCTACAAAGGTCTCATCAATTACCACGAAAGCGCCGCTTTCACTTTGTAAATATGAAAGTGGGGTGTTGTTAAAGTGTTTTACTTAGTTTGCACAAAATTGTGCGTTTGAAAAAACTTGAGAAATGAATGTTTGCTTTGCTGCTTTGCCAACAAAAAACTTTTCCCCCCCTCTTTTACTATTTCCTTCTTCTTTTCTAATTCTTACTCGACGACGTCGAACAAGTTAGGGCAATGCCGTCCTTTGTAGTGTCCCACAACCTTCTCGGCCACCTCGCAGACGTTGCCCACACTGAAACCGAATTTTTCGAAAAGTTTTGCTGCCGGAGCACTGGCCCCAAATCTGTTCATTGCCACCTGCGCGTGGCTCCACTTATTCCAGCCGTGGGGACTGCTCGCCTCGACGCTGACGCACGGGACAATTCCGTTGAGGAAAACTCCTTTTTTGTACTCAGCAGTGTGTGTGTTAAAGATGTCCATGCAGAACATGCTCACAACACGAGTCTTGACCCCCTTTTGTCCGAGCGCCTTAGCGGCATCAATGCACAGGCCCACCTCACTTCCACTAGCCACCAACACAAGTCCCACATCTTCATCCCGTCCCTCTTGATGGATAACATACGCACCCTTCAGGCACTTGTCAATCCCACTTCCCGGCATGTTCGGGAGTGTCTGACGAGAAAGGCAAATAACCGAGGGCGTCTCTGCGCACTCCATGCCAACCTTGTAGGCAGCGGAAACTTCGTTAGCATCGCAAGGGCGCATAACGTTGACGTTTGGCATGCTCCTTAAGCTCTCGAGCATCTCAACTGGCTGATGTGTCGGCCCATCCTCCCCAAGCCCAATGCTGTCATGAGTCATGATGTACAGGACACCGAATTTACTGAGGGCAGAGACTCGAATGGCACCGAGGGCGTAGCCGGCAAAGTTGAGGAAACTGGCGCAGTAGGGACGGCATCCACCATAGGCGAACATGCCGTTGCATATCGCGGCCATGGCATGTTCGCGAACGCCAAAACGGAGGTAGCGGCCCTGTTTGGTTGGGGTTGGGGTTGGGGTTAGAGTTAGAGTTAGAGTAGGGATTTGTTTGGGTTGGGGTGGGAGCGAAACGAGCAACCGTTGGGTGATTGATTGATTGATTGATTGATTGATTGATTGATTGATTGATTGATTGATTGATTGATTGATTGATTGATTGATTGATTGATTGATTGATTGATTGATTGATTGATTGATTGATTGATTGA
>Ga0115554_1001198_pt1 | contig 18294 bp, 8 predicted proteins | sample COGITO_mtgs_1104_3_FD_87283 | JGI IMG/M metagenome (GOLD analysis project Ga0115554, IMG submission 87283) | Pelagic marine microbial communities from North Sea - COGITO_mtgs_110404 | ecosystem: Environmental > Aquatic > Marine > Epipelagic | place: Germany:Helgoland, sampling site Kabeltonne... | reverse complement strand
TCCCGACGCTCTCCATCGCCGCTTCGATTTCCTCTCTCGCTTCCGCGAACGTCGCGTTTATCTCTTGCTCTAGTTTCATCTGTTCTTCGGTCGAGATGTTTCTTCTTTTGATGCTTCCTAATCCTAATATTGCGTTGTTGGTTCCCGCGTTCCGCCGGAGGAGACGGGAAACTGTTGTTCGCAACATGATATCTTCTTTTGTGTGCAAACAAACGACAGGTTTCGTTTCGTTTTATGGATTAAAAACGCCAATTTATATTTATAAAATACGAGCACTTTTAAAATTGTGTGACACCACCCTCTCGAGTAGTCGCAGTAGCGCTGATTTTGCCAAGTAATAAGATATACGAGAGAATAAAAGCACTCACTTCGTTTCGTCTTCATCGCTTCTGACGTCAGAAGCGCTTCTTTGAGCGCTCGGGAAACTGTTGTTCGCGTTGCGTTTCTCTAAAATACGACTAAAAATAGACCAAAAACTTTTTTTTCGTATCTAATAAAAGCGCCAAACGGTTCGTTTTGACGGGGACACACACCCCAACAGAGCACGAATACAATGAAGAACGAAGAAGAAGGGAGTATCCGCAAGGGTCGTGAAGACGACGAGAACAACAAAACGGGAGGAGCGGTGGTGGTAAAAGCGCGCGTGGCACCGTCTGGCGCGTTTGGTTTGCCGATGTCGTTCGATTTGGTGTGTCGTTCGATTGTGTTCTTGGACGACGCGCTTTGCGCGTTTCCGGTTGGTCACGGCGTGTTGTTGGTGGAGAGCGAACGCGGGAGGCAAGTGGCGTTCGTGCCCGGGACGCCCGGGCAGAGGAAAGTGACCGCGATCGCGGCGAAGAAGTGTTTTGGGGGTGGGAGCGCGAGGGAGAGAAGCGAAGACTTTTTGGAGCAGGAGGAAGAGGAGAGAGGAAAAGGCGGTGGTCAACGAAGAAGGGAGGCGGGAGTATCTTCTTCTTCTGCTTCTTCTGCTTCTGCTTCCGGACCGATCACGTTTACTGGCGAAACTGCTTCTTTACTCGCGATTGCAGAGAGTGGAGACGAGGAAATAGGACCGTCGATTGTGTTGTGCGCGATACATCGACAGACGCAAAGGCGCGCGAGGTTGAGAACGTTTTCGTTGAGAGACGCGATCGGGACAGACGGGAAGAAAAGTTCGAGCTCTTCTTCCAGTGCAACAGTAGCTTCGATGAGTGGATGTTTCGGTGAGTATGCGTTCACGGAGGTGTGTTTTTCAACCGATGGAGCTTCGATTGTAGCGAAAGTGCAAAGAGTTTCGGACGAGAACGATTGGACCTTGCGTTCGTGGACTTTCTCGGATCTGACGAAGCGCACCAACGTCAGTAACGACGGTGATATCAATAGTAATCAAGAACTGTCGACGAGCAATCCGTTTCCTGCGTCGTCTGCTTACTCTGATATTTTCTCTGCGGGTAAAAAGTCCTCGTCGGTGTCGAACGTGTCGCACGTGATTGGTTTTCTTCCAGAGCCGCGCATAAGCGTCGGTCAACGCAACCATTCAACGTCACACTCCAATCCGGCGAGTTTTAAATTTCATCCACGCGAGAGAAATACCGTTTCAGCTGTCGCTATGAGCGTGATCAGAATGTATAAGCTCCCTCAAAAGTCAGAGGCTGACTTATATGCCGCATCTTCGGCGTCGGGGAGTCGGGGCGTTATCAAACTCGCCAGCGCAATACCATTCGGGGAAGCCTTTGAAGGAGATGAACCAGTCGATCACGCGTGGTTAGAGAAAGGAAACGGAGAGAGAGTCGTTGTTGCATTTAAAAGTGGACAAGCGTTGATACTAGAACAATCGCAACCGATATTTATTATTCGAAACTGCTTTGCGCAAAATAATAATAGCTACAATATTGGCGCAACGGGCGTATGCGCCATCGGCGCACGAGGTTTTTGTATTTTCGGAACTAACGGAAGCCTTTCCGTGTATAACAGAAATGCCGATCGAAAGATTACCGCGGGTAAAGAGCCATACGGTAAAATCCGAGTTTGGTCTGTTCGTAGGAAAAACCAAGCCTATGAAGATAGTCCGGAAGAAGAAGAAGAAGAGGAAGAAGAAGGTGAGGTAGACGGAGTAGATGAAGACGCGGTCGATGAGAAGAATGTGAAGAATCGCAACTGCAACTCGCGTGATGGTACAGAATTCGATGACGTTTGTGGCAAAGATACTACAGATACAAGTATTTGTCAGTCGCAAGAAGTGCGTTGGATCATTGAAAGGGGAGCGATTGTTTCTGCGGACGTCTCTCCGTGCGGCGAAACTCTTATCGTGTGGATGGACCATCCAACGAACGAGCTTTACACTCTCGCAGTCTCAGATGCAGACGCATCGGTTCGGGAAATAACGACCGAGAAGGAAGCTTCCAGCGATTGTGAACAGAGCGCTTTGCAAGGTACCGCGCATAGTGACGTGTTCCAAGTACTTTTGCGGGAAAACTTCAGCGTCACAGCTTCTGAACGCTCGAAACTACCCGGTGCGACAAACTCGACGATATCGTTTTCTTCCACGTTTAATCAAGATGCCAACAGTACGTCATGTGGTGGTAATATGATATCGCACAACGTTGTGCTTCCATCTCCATCCTCGCGTGCAAGTCATTGCGCTTTGAAACCGATACTCGCTACGTGTTCCACTGACGGCGCCGTTCGTATCTGGTCTACTAAAGAGAAGAATAAAATGTTGTTTGGTGGCATTTCTACCGCGTTGACGACCAGTGATGTGCATTCAGAGACGACCGCAAAGTCGTCAGATCGCGGCTCTAGTACGAGCACGTCTACAGAGTCGTCGGCTTTTAGCTGTGCGCTTGAACTTTGTGAGCACTTCCCAGAGACGCCACTTTCAGTAGCATTGCATCCGTCCGGACATATTCTCCTCGTTGGCTTCAACGATAAACTCCGCATGTTCTACATTCACCGCGACACTCTCGAAAAAGCTCGCGAGTTTCCATTGAAGAACGTGCGTGATGTCAGTTTTGCACACGGTGGACACAAGTTTGTGGCCGCGCATGGTAACTGTGCCAAGATTTTCGACACGTATACAGGCGCAAATTTGTCGACGCTTCGGGGACACTCGTCAAAGGTTAGACGGGTAAAATGGACGAGTGACGACGAAAATGTCGTTACTATAGGTGCGGACGGTTGCTGTTATCGCTGGGAGTTACACGGTGTTGATGCTTTATCTGGAGAACACAAGAGAAACGCAGAACACGCGAGAAAGGGGTGTCGATACGACGACGTCGCACTTCTGCCGAAAGAACTCGGGAATGGCGTGTTTTTAGTTGGAAGCGATCGAACGATCAAAGAGCTAGACGGTGAAAAGTTTGGCGCAGGTTCTTGCCGAGAATTTGAAATCTCTTCATCCATGTCAGCGCTCTCTTGTAACGGCGGCGGTGACGGTACAGCCGGAACGACTTTCGACCAGAGCGGAAGTGATGAGGAGCACAGCAGAATGGTCTCGCGACGAAAAGCAACTACTCTAACATCTGCGTGCTTTCTGCATTCATCTCGACTCCTGGTATGTGGTACATCCTGCGGTGCGTTGCGGGTATACACAACTCCGTTGACCGGAGAATTTCGTGAATATCGATGCGCGAGCAATCGGGAAATTACATCCATATGTGCGTCCGATACTGAGAAGAGAGTGTTCGCGTGTGCCTCGGACGGAACAATGTTTGCATTCGAGATTATTATAGAATCTGATTCCGGTGCATTCAATTTCAATAACCCTCTTCCTCGGTTTGATAAAAATAGAAGCGTAAAAGATACGAGCGACGCTGACGCGCCAGACGACGTGCTCATATCGCGCCTCGTCCTACTTGAAAAGGAGAAGAGCATAGCAGATCTCCGTTCAAGAATTCGTGAACTTCGCGCCAGACACGAATACGAGCGTCGAGTGTCCGACCAACGGAATCGAGAAGAAGTTAATCGTCTAGAAACGCAGCGTAAGAACGATCTGGAAAGAGAAATCGCCAAGCGAACGAGGTTGCGAGAAACATTTCTGGAGGAGAGGGCAAAAACTGAAGAGAAAACGCGCAGCGAAGACGAAACGCGCCGAACACGCGAAGAACACAAAGAGAGAGAGTATAGGCGTAAACTCGCGAAAGAGTTTGAGAAGACTGAAAACTTAAAAGTCGTGAAAGATGAGGAAATTGCGAAGTGGGACGAGCAAAATTCAGCATTGGTGCAGGCCCATGAGGCGTACGTCAAAGAATCGGAAGCGAAATTGGAGAAAGAGACGCGACTTTTACAGCATAAAATCGCGCAGCTAGAACTAGAAATTCGCACAGAGAAGGAAATTAGCGAAGAGACGCAGCGCCAAGTTGAAGAAGACGCCGACGAAGAGATTGAAAATTTGAAAAAGGTATTTCAGGAAAACGTGGAGTACGAGCGCCATCGTTCTGCGGAGTTACGAATTGAGCACGCGAAAACACGGAAGCTTCGCGAAAGCGCAACCAGAAACGAAGAATTAATGCGCGAAGAGGCCTCGTTAGCAAAGCGCGAGCGAGATGTGCTCAAAGAAGAGCTGGAAAAGGCGAGACAAACTTTAGCAGAACGCGACGCTGAAATACGTGATTTGAAAGAAGACAATAAAAAATCGACTCGCGAGATGCAAAAGAAGATTGCATCAGAACGGAAGCTCTCCTCTCAACTGACGGAACTTTCCGAGAGACTCGTCAAAGTCGATTTTGAGATTGTACCAAAGTTTGAGCGCACCGTAAACGATTTGAACGAACATTTACAGTTGAAGGATAAAGAAATAGTAAAAGTATTGGCAGAAGTGAAAGCTCTCAAAGGCGAGTTGGAAGAAACAACACGCAAAGGAGAGAGCTTTCGCAAAGAAGCAAAGTTGAAGCGTAGAAACGCGGAAAAATCGCAGCAGTTGATTAAAAGATTCCAGCGGGACTTGTTCCAGGTGGTGGATAGAAAAGCAAACGAGGACTTCAAAGCGTTGAAAGATGCCGTTGTGCAACTGTATTCCCGATACGCTCGCGAAGAAGACATCAAGGAGAACGAAGTACACTTGACGCGCGCGGAAGAAGCAGCTCTTGCGGTCCAAAAACGGAACGATGTATTAGAACAAACTGTCGAGAAGTTACGTAAGCAATTGAGAAAAGAAAGTGAGGCTCGGCGTATCGAAGTATCGAAGGTTTTGAAGGAAAATCTGGAGCTCGTTGAGGCCGAACGCAAAAAGGAAAAAAAGACTACGGACGAACAGCAGCAACCATTTTTAGAGCTGAAGAGATATTTACACACCTTAGCCGTGCAATGAGGAATAAATATTTGTGTGCATCTTATCGTACTACACGCTGGCAATACCGGCTATTTGTGATCCTATAACCCAAAACCCATCCAAATCGAAGTATTCATAGTCTACGTTTTCGCTGCCAAACACCTTCTTTATGACTTCGCCTGTCTTCCTGTTCAATCTGCAACCATCCGCAGCTTTGATCTGCATCGGTGTCAATGCCTCCTGCTGACGTCTCAAGCTATCGTTCGTTTGACTCAACACGTGTTCGACGAAGATAAACTTGCCCGTCTTGGGTTTCAACACGCGCTTCACCTCCTTCAACGAAGCCAACTGATCCTCCACCGAACACAAAACAAGCGACACGACCGCCACATCCACAGAACCATCTTCAAACGGCAAATTCTCGCTCACGCCACGCAACGGCTCGTATTTCACCTTATCCGATTTCACCTTTTCAAAATTCTCCAGCGCGTACGGAGTCATGTACTCGTTCGGATCGACGCCGTACACGTCAACGCTCACTCCAAAATTCGTCGTCGAAGCGACCATATCGTAATACTTGGCGTTCGGCCAGGTGCCCGCGCCTAATTCAACCACGTCCACCTTCCCTGTTCTGTTCGAAAATGCTCTCGTGAATAATTCTGTCTTTCTCTCTTCGATGACGCTTTCGTATCCAGCCATCGTTGTCACTGCGTAAAAAGAGTTATAGAGTTAGTTGGAAAGAGTTCGTTAGGGAGTTCGCAAAGAAAGAAGAAAAACACAAACACTCACTCGCTTTGGCAAACACTTTGTCCGTCCGCTGATTCCTGTGATCGAGCACATAGTTCACGTCCTCGACGGTTTCATCGTTCAAGTCTAAGAGTTTTGGAAACGCTCGCGCGGCCTCCGAAAAGGAAGCGGCAAAACAGAAAGCGCAGCCAGAACACGCGACGAAAGCGCGTCTGCTCGAATCTTTCTTCGTTTCCAATCCTCTTTTTCTTCTTTCATTTTTGTCCTCATCATCGGTCCTAGATGCATCAGCATCAGCACGCGAGGATGGTACCACGCGACGACGACAACTGTTGCGATTGTTTGCTCCTCGAGATGTGGTGGTAACGCGACGACCGGTGTTGTGATGCGCTGAAGACGCGCAGAGAGATGTCATTTTTATAGGGGATTTTTAGGGGAATTTTCTCCACTTTAAGAGACGACGGACGCTTTATATATACACATCAAATATGGTCGCCGATCGCGAAATTGGAGCATCGACGCACACGAAAAAGTCCTCGAGAGTATCATCTCGGAATAAACGAGCGTTTGGCGGATTTGTCGTCGCCGCGCTCGCATCCATGACCGGGTACTTTTTAGCGACCAAATGGAAGGAGTTTACGACGAGTTTTTCTTCTGACGATGATGCAGCGGGGAACAGACGACAAATATTACTCGTGGGAGACTCGCTGACGCAACGAGGCTACGATTCAAAGAAAGGATGGGTGTCGAAACTCGCGTCTTCGTACGTCAGACGCGCGGATGTTATAAACAGAGGGTACTCCGGGTACAACACGAGATGGGTTTTGGATTTGATGAAAAGGAAACCGAAATTGTTTGTGAAAAAACCAACGCTGGTGGTTGTGTTTCTCGGCGCGAACGACGCCGCGGTGAATCACAAGCGCGAATACGCGGTTCCGCTCGAAGAATACGTGAAGAATATGCGGGAGATATTGAATTTGTATAAGAACGTGCCGAGAATTGTCATCACGCCACCACCGATTATTGAAAAGGACCGGGTGCAACACGCGATGGAGACGACGGCGTTCGATACGCCGGATCGACTTTATCAACACACTGAGAAATACGCGGTTGCGGCGGAAAAAGTGGCGAGAGAAATGGGGGTAGGTGTGGCAGACGCGTTCGATACGTTTGAAAAGTTAGGCGGTGGGGATTTGAGCGCGTATTTTTCGGACGGGTTGCATTTTAGCGAAAAAGGCGAGGAGGTTGTGTACGCGTTAATCGTAGAAACCATAAAGCACACGTATCCGTGGATCGCCTCGGAAAAGTTATCCTTAGACGCGCCGTTGCACGGAGAGTTAGCCGAAAGAAATATGTAATAGCTATGTCATACTATGTAGTAGCGTGAATTGTTCTCTAGTATTCTGAATCTATTTTTCAGTATTATTAACTTATATCTAATGTTTCTAATGTTTCTATCGTCGCATTTGAGTAAACGCAGGCGAGGAAGTTTGTCCGGGAGGTTTTTGTTGCTGACTGCCAAAACCAGAAGCTTGTCCGAAAGCAGAAGCTTGCCCGAAACCAGAAGCCTGTCCGAATCCGGTATTTTGTTGTTGTCCAAATCCAGCACCTTGTTGTTGCCCGAATCCAGTGCTTTGTTGTTGTAGTTGCCCGAATCCAGTGCTTTGTTGTTGTTGTCCGAAACCGGTACCTTGTTGTTGTCCAAAACCAGCAGAAGGTTGTCCAAAACCGCTCGTTTGCCCGAAACTCCCAGAACTTTGTGGTTGTTGCTGCTGCTGATTGCCAAAACTAGACGCTTGCCCGAAAGCACCGCCTTGCTGTTGCGCTTGTTGCGCAAACGGACTAGAAGACGCTTGTTGCGCGGCTTGCGCAAAACCACCTCCACCACCACTTTGACTCGCCAGCGCGCCAAAACCACCTCCGCCGGAAGCCGCCGCGGCGGCACCAAATCCAGTCGGTTTATTTGCAAAAGCAGCGAAACCAGACGTCGGAGCAGGCGTCGACGGGGCAGTAGCGGCGGCAACAGTAGTCGCTGCCGCTTGGCCGAAAGTACTCTGCGGTGTTGAAGAGCCGAACGCAGGCGTACCACCTCCAATCTTTGCCGCTTGGCCGAACGATGGAGTTCCCGTCAATGCTGCCGCGCCTCCACTCGTTGAAGGTTGACCAAAAGAAGATGTTGAAGTGGGCGTGCCAAAAGCTGCGCTTCCGCCTCCACCAATCGTTGCGGCTTGGCCAAAACCAGGCGTGCCAGTGAGCGCGGCTGCACCACCACCACCACCGCTAGATCCAAAACCAGTGCTCGTAGCAACGGCTCCTGTAGACGCAGGCGGATTCATACTACCAAACGATGAAAAAGTACCCGTACCCGGTACACCAGCCACCGAAGCGGCGGGCTTTCCGAACGCAGGTGCCACCGTTGGTGCACCGGCCACGGTAGTAGTAGACGTAGGCACCGCAGACTTACCAAAAATTCCACCTACTGCAGACGTTGATGTCGTCGAACCTAAACCTCCGAAACTGCCAAAGCTCGACGCGACGTCTGTCACCGGAGCTTCAGCAGCTTCCTTTTCCTTAGCAAGCACCAACGGAGGTGCCAATTTCGGAGTTTCTGGAGGCGCTGAAAATAGAGCGGACGTTTCACCCTCTTCTTTCCTCTTTGCTGGCGCCGCCGTCGCGAGCGATCCAAAGCTGAACACAGTCTTCTCAGAGCTCGCACTCGCCGCGGCGCGTTGTAACGGTGGCGGTGAAGACTGAATGTCCTCTTCCTTCTCTCCTTCCTTACTATCATCCAGTTTTAACTCTTCGACAGATCCGAAGGCTTTGGATTTCGGGACGCTCGTTGCAATTGAAGAAGTTCCAAAGCCGAGCGGTTTCACCGCCGGCGCCGGCGCCAAGGATGCCAGCGTTACAGGAGCAGAAGCAACGGGAGGAGCAGGAAAAGTAGTAGTATCATCAGCACTTTCTTCCTTCTTCTCCTCTTCTTCTCCTTCTTTCTTCTTCTCGGGTTGGTTTTTAGCGATGCCGAAACTAAAGGCCGGCTTACTGTCGCCACCACTACTCGTCGACAATGGCGCAAAGCTGAATGCAGGTTTTGGCTTCTCCTCCTCTTCAATGGCTTCTTGAATTTTCGCTCGGTCTGCTTTATTTTTAGCCATGAAGTCTGCGCTCCATAAGTTCACCACTGGTTTCGCTGGAGTCACAGAGGATGCGGTGCTAGATGCCGTCGCTGCTTCAGGAGCAGCTGGGGCCGACGACGCCGAAAGACTCGGGAACAAAGGTTTCTTCGACGCTGCCTCTTCCTCGTTCGTCATTTTTTTGGGTGCCAAGGAAGGTGCAGTCAACGACGGTGGCGGAGGAACTTCCATTTTCTTCGGCGCTTCTTTCGGTTTCGACGGTGCCGCTGCAACAGGTGCTGAGAACGCCGGGAAGAGTGGTGCCTTAGCCGGCGCCGCCGCCCCTGGCGGTGGAGGAACCTCCACTTTCTTCGCGGCAGAAACAGGAGCAAAAGCAGAAGCAGATACTACAGGCGGCGCAGAAACTGTTCTCTCGATGCGCTTCGGAGGCATTCGCGGTTCTATGCGGCGAAGCGGTTGCTTCAAAACGTCTCGCTTCATTTCAGAGACTACGACTCGAGGTTGCTTGACGAGCGTTTTGATCGCGCGATCCATAGCTTCCTTGTGCGAAGTCGTCGGCACGTCCACTCCGAGATTATCGTCACCTCTACCTCTCGAGGCCGTTCCAGGCGTGCTAAACATCACACCAGACGATAACGCCGCTAAGCGTTGCTTACCGGGAGTTTCAATCGCATTCACTTCAACTCTCCCATCCTTCCCGACGCGCACGTCAGCGTCGTACCCAAACTCGCGGAGATCCGCAATAGTTGTTTCCAAACGTTCATTCTGATCTTCGATGACTTCTTTCTGCGTTTCGATTGCTGCCTTCAACGCTCTCGTGGTTTCTTGCGAGCGACTCTGATTCATCGTCAAGACTGAATTTGAACTGCTGCTCCCGGCTGCCTTCTTGATGCGATCGAGCCGCTTCTTCTCGCGTTCGGCGAGATTTGTACGCACTTCGAAATCAGCCGCTCCTTGCGCGATGACATCCATTTCTCGCCGCAGCTGAGCTTTCAACTTTCGCAAACCTGTTGGGAGTTCCATATCTAAATCGGCGATTTCAGTCAAATCTTCGTCGTCGGGATTTTGATTTTGGTTCTTCTCCAGATTTTCTTGTGCAGCCTCGATGAGACTTTCGAGTTCACATCGCATGGTTTCGTTCTGGCGGTCGCGCGACCAAAGTTCACCGATGGCTTCGTTTTGTAGCCTCGCGACGCGTTTCGTCTCCTGGATTTCATCTCGAGCTGAATCTCTGGCTTGCGTAGAAATATCAAAGTGTTTTTTTGAAAATTTCGCGCTCGCAGCGAATGCAGAATTTTCATTTTGAATCGCATCGCACGCGTCGTTACAGTCCGATAACATAGCGTCGCACTCAAGTTTCGCGTTTTCGAAATCATTCGCAATAAGTTTGAGAGCATTTGCAATATCTTTTGACGTACTCACACCTGAAGCGGCTGAGGTCTTTGGAACACCTTCCAACTTTTTACCCCAAGAAGGTAATGGCGAAGCCTTCGGGTCCATCGGCGCTAACGCCTTCGAATCGTCGGCGATTTTTGTTACATCTATAGACCGCATCACTGGAACTGGTGAAGCAGTACTCGCCTCTCCGCTACTTGTTGCAGAAATTTTCTGCTTTGGCGTAGTTTCGATTTCGTGCTCCTTCAAAAACAGTTGTTTTAACTTTTCGCGCGCCGCAGCTACGTCTGAGATTTTACCAAGCGAGAGTTGCTCCAAGAGTTTCGTAGGATCATCCGCGAGCGCTTCGAACGAGGTAGGAGCGGACGGAGAAGAAGGAACTGCGGACGTAGGTGTTGTTCTTGATGGCGGCGCTGCTCTAGGTGGCGTCGGATCTGGTACTGGAGTTGGCGGCGGGACGTTGTCTCTTTCTTTTTCTTTTTCTTCGTTTTCCTTTTTCAAGTCTGCCGCCGGCGTCGAAGGAACGCCAAAACTAAACGCAGGTTTCTCCCCTGTCGCGGGTGGACCAAAGCTAAATGCAGGTTTATCCCCCGTTGCGGGTGGAACAAAGCTAAACGCCGATTTCGGTTTCTCCTCCTCTTCGATAGCTTCTTGAACTTTCGCCTGATGTGCTTTGTTTTTCGCCAAGAAATCCGCACCCCACAAATTTTTAACCGGCGCTGGAGCTTCTACTTTTTCTTCATCATCTTCTTTTTTTTGCGGTGCCGCCAACGTTTGTATTTTTACCGGCTCTTCTCTGGGAGTCTTTTCAATCCTATACCCGGGCGGATCTGTCAAACACGCCAATCGAAAGCATGCGATGCGTCCATCCGACGTGGAAAGGATAACTGTCGGTCCTAGGGGTAAGTCACCAGCACCGCCGTCGGATGGGTTCAACATGGCCCCGCACGAGGCGCCGTAATCCACCGCGACGCCAGAAACAAAATTATTCTCGTCGTCGAAAGCTAAAGGGATCGTGCAAAAGCACCTATCGTCGTCGATTTCTAAAACGCGACACGGTTCTGATGCGGACGTGGACACGAGAAGCACTTGGTTATCCCACGCGCGCGCGTGCGCACACAAAGCGACATCCCAACCATTAATTGGGACGACGTGCAAAGGATTCCCAGTCGCCGCGTCTTGCGTGGGATCGATATCGAACCCTCCGCCTAATTTGCTCGCCGTCCACTGGCCGTCCTTCTTCCTCAACGCAAGCAATCTGCACTCATCCTCTCCGTTTAATATAGAAACTAAAACCAAATCGTCGCTGTTTTCGTTTGGAAACGCAATCGATTCGATTCGCTTTACGTCGTTCAAATTCACAACGTCTTCCCCGACGAATACCGAGCCCTTTGCGTTTGCGTACGCCAACGCGTTCGTCTTTGGATGACACGCCGCGCACTCAACGCCTCCACCTGCCACCTCTTCCGTCCCGTTCCGAATCAACGATCCACCTTCAGTGACAACAACATAGCTCATACCATCCTCTTTCTCCTCCCAAACGAACTGTTTTACCTTTTTCGTCTTCGTAAAAGTACCTTCCTCTCGTCTCTTCACCGCGCCTTTACCGACGACGTCGTAAAACTCCAAGACGTCATCGTCTCCATCGCTGACAACGACCGCGACGACATCTTCGCTCCTCGGTTTCACGCTCACTATTTTCACGTTTCCTTTTACGACACCTTTAGTATTCTCATTCTTCTTCTCGTCCGACGTCGAGGATGAAAAAAGTATCGCTTCGCTCTCTTTCCTCCCTTTCAGTCCCATCACTTCCTTCCCAACCTCGTCCACATCAAACGCTCTTAACTTGTTCTCATCGTCCACGTGTACAATCGTTCCGTATCTCACGGATACGCTCGTTTGTCTTTCGTTGCCTCTCGCGAAGCTTTCCTCTTCTTCTCTGAATCTGTGCACGGACACCGCGCCGCAGTTGGAAAACACGAACGGGCCGACGACGGATTCATTTTCTTCCGTTTGTTTCATCTCTTCTTTTTTTCTTCTTCTTCTTCTCCTTCGCTTTAAATATATTCAAAACAAATCGAACGCTTCTCTCTCTTCTTTAGGTCGTCTGTTCAAGAAATCGGAAGCGCGTCTGTTCGAGAAAAGAGAAAGGCAACAAAAAAGGAACGACTCTCGCAATAACAGAAAGCTTTCTCTGTGTGACGATTCTTTGAAAGAAGAAGAAGAGAAGGAGTGTACTCCTCTCGAGTGTAAAATGAAGAAAACGAGGATTAGCTCCAGAGAGAAAAGAAAACCAACGAACCCAAAACTCGCTCCTCGAAAAAAAAACATTTGATACCCTAAACAAAGAACAGAGGCGACACCAAGAGAAGTGAAGTTTTTTTTAGGGGAAACGCAGCAGAAGAAAAAGAAAGAGAGACTTTACATTGCGCTTTGTTGAAAAGAGAGAGAGAGTTTGAAGAAAAGAAGAGAGAACCGCGCGCGAGTACTCTCTCTCTCTCTCTCTTTTATATATCTCGAGAGAGAGAGACAACAGAGAAAAATCGAAGAACAAAAATGGAGGAGGAAGAAGAAAACGAAGCAAAACGACGACAGGAAATCCAGGACCCGAAGAACATCGTCCTTTCCAACGACCTCTCGTCCTATCGAGTCTTCTCGGAACTCTGGAACGTGGACTGCGAGCGGTACCATTTAATCGCGTTACTCGGCTCGGGTTCGTACGGTACCGTGGTGAAAGCGTACGATAACGAGCACAAAGTCTTCGTCGCGTTGAAGCGCATCGGAAACGCGTTGTATTCGAAACAAAACGCGAAGAGGACTCTGAGGGAAATAGTCGCCTTGAATAGAGTGTCGCACCCGAACGTGGCGGAACTTTTGGACGTGTTCGTGAAACCGGCGACGACGGGTGCGAGGAAATTTATAGGCGGGAAGTTCGTGGCGACGAGTTTGGACGTGTACTTATCGTTCGAGCTGGCGGAAGGCGGAGACTTGTATAACTTGCGCGGGCAGATGGACGGCGAGGAGGTAAGGTCGCTGATGAAACAGTTGGTGAGCGCGTGCGGGTATTTGCACGAGAATAGGATTTGGCACAGGGATTTGAAGAGCGCGAACGCGTTATTGGGGAGTTTACGAGCGATTGGTGAGGGCGGGAGAGTGATTAAGATTTGCGATTTCGGGAGCGCGAGAGGCGCGCCGCCGAGAGGCGGGTGGAGAGACAGCGAAGAAGACGGAGGAGGGGAGAGAAACGGAGGATGGACGTCAGAAGAAGAAGAAGAAGAAGAAGAAGAAGAAAAAAGAGAAGAAGAAGATGAAGATATGATGCAAGACCAAGAAACAACAGAAAGGCGGAGGAAGATTGCATCCTCTTCGCCGTCGAAGAGAATGAAGAAAAGCGGCACGTTTGGGAGTTCGAATTTAACAGGCGTCGTTGCGACGCCATGTTATCGCGCGCCAGAGGTTGTGATGAATTCAGGCGTTGGAGCGTATACCGCTGCCGTGGATATTTGGTCGTTAGGGTGCATATTTGCGGAGCTTCTGCGACGCGAAATGCACTCCGCGGGCGCTTTGAACAAAAAGTTGCAAGTGCAACCGCTCTTTCAATTCGACGACGAGTTCGTGGTGTTCCAAACCCCTAAAACGTACGAACAGATTGAAAGCGACGACAGTCGACGTTCCATGCAGTTGGACAAGTATTTCGATACGATTGGCACGCCTGGTTGGTTTGATATTGAAAGTTTGCCCGCGGAGAAATGGCGTCGATACTTGTCAAAAATGACCGGACGGGCCGGGATGTTGCACCAAATATTTTCCGGCGTAGATGCAGACGCGCTCGATTTACTCACGCGCATGCTCGCGTTCGACCCGAGACGCCGACCGACGTGTGAGGAGATTGCGCACCACGCGTACTTTCAAAAAGCGTTTGAAACTGGTGGTGCGCCGCACGAAAACCAAGCCATGTTGCTGGAACAACAGAGGAGGAGGCGACATCAGTTGGCCACTGAAAACGTCTCGAAAATTACCCTCGGCGACGGCCCTCCGGAGAATCAGCAACGGCAACAACAGGAGCTCGTGTTCACGCCAATCTCGGAAGCTATTCCGGAAATCTCCCCTCGCTCGCGCTCACAAAACAAAAGCAAACGTTTTTGTGATCTTCGTCACCCGGGCGATGCCCTCGCCGCGCTCGAGCGTGCCTTTGAAACTGCCTCTTTCCAAGCGGATACGGAAAATAACGGCGACTGGTCGGAAATCTTCAAAAAACTCTTCGAAGACGAAATCGAATTCGGCACGCGGGAGAAACAAAAACGGTTCAACCGCTCCTACAGTAACAGAGACCTCTTCAACCAGCGGTTTTTAGGCGCTGGAGACAGCACCGACACGTCCGACCGCTCGCTCACCGCCATGTTCCCCTCCATCTTCCGCGGTCTCGCCGCCAAAGAATACACCGGCGAAGCCGAACGCAAACCCGAAGACGAAGCCGAAGACGCCAACGTCGGCGTCCACACCTCCCGGTTCTACGAGCGCGACAGGATGGCCGATTGGACGCCCCAAATGCAGTGCGCGGAAGACAACGTCATGGTATCCGATGCCGGAGAAGACGGTGGCGGTGGTCGACTCACGCCTTCGCAGCAAAAATCTTTCGGCGTGTGGGGCGTGAGCGTCGGCGGGAGTAATCAGCAAGAGAAAGACGCGCTCGCAAAGCAGCAGCAAAGATAACACGAACGAGAACAAGAAATGAATTCACCACGAAACGCGTGGTTGTACTATTAAAATGTTGTACAGAGTACCCAGTAGTACGAGCAAAAAAATCTCGCGCTTTCTCCTTTTGATTTGTTTGCGATCGATCTTTTTTCCAAGCCAGCTGCGAGGAGAAGCTTCCAAAAAATTCAAAAAACGAACTCGTCATTGTTTTACGAACACGAGTAGACACTTTTTTTTATTACGCGTAATAAACATGGCCAAAGGGAACAAGAAGAAAGCGAAAAAGCGGGCGCAAAAGGCAGTCGGTAATGCCGCTCCGACGACGACGACGACGACGACGACTGGTGGTGCCACTGGCACGACGACGACTCTTCCCAAGCCTTTGAATGATTCGAACAAGATGACGCCAAAATCGGGCCCGGGGGTTCCCCCTTCGCCGTCGAAACCGATTCGATTACCGTCGCCGGAACAAGCGGCGTCCCTGGAAAAACTCCAATCTTTCCCGACGCCGACGAAGAGTAACGGCAAAGACGTGGAAAAGACGCCGGAGTACGTGTGGAAAGCGCCGTACGAACCCGGGAGCGCGTGGGCGGATCAAGTGGATTCAGATATGTTTAAACGAGGAGGAGGAGAGAAGAAGAGCGCGGCGTCGCCGTCTCCGGGAGGGAAGCGATTGTCGATGACACCACAATCTGTCGCGATAGAGTCGTCGTCATTGTCGCCGAAGAATATGACGGAAGCCAGTCCGGGGAAGACGGAGAGAGTGATCGCGGAGGCGACGTCGCCGGCGAGGATTCCGGACGCGAAGAAGGCGCCGACGCCGCCTGCGGCCGCGACGAGACAACCGTCGCCGTTGAGCAGACAGTCGCAGCCGCAATATGCTCAGCAGCAGCAACAACAACAATATCAGTCACAACCGAAAGTTCCGACGCCGCAGAGAAAGGCGCAAATCGAGAGAAAGTCGTTCATCGAGAGAACGTTCACACCGGCCAAGGAGAAGTTGGATAAAAATCCGTTGATTGCGGAAATCGTTCGTGAACGCGAGGAAGCGGCAAAGAAACAAGACAAGACGAGTGGAAATAAGAGTGGCGGCGAGAAATCGTTCTTGGAGAATACTTTGGCGAATTTGAAGGAGAACAAAATTGCGGCGATTGGGATCGGGGCCGGCGCGGTCGCGTTCTTGGTGAAGACCATGGGTAAAGGACAACAAAAATCGCGCGCTTAAATTGTGATTGAGTGTGTGTTTATGCTCCGCTGCTATAGTAAGCAATAAATACTTAGTAACGTCGTCATCATTGTCATAAAAACGAAATGCCTACGAATCTATAAAGCATGGGTACCACTATTTCATGCGGTTTCTTTGATCTCAAACCGCCGCTACTTTCTCTTCCTGTTCGTCATCGATATTGTGCACGTTTACCGCGGATTGTTTCGCCAACTCGGCTTCGTTCCGCCAATTCACCCGCGATACCATCACTGCCAGCGTCGACCCACTGGCAATCACACCACCCATTAAACCGATCCAAATACCTTTCGCGCGCAAGGAAGTTGCAAACGCGAGCGACGTGCCCAAGGTCACGCCAACCGCCCACAACGCAACCATGTTTGTTATCGCCAAAATTCTCTGCCTCCCGCACGCCCTCAAGACGCCATTACAAATCCCAAGCAATGCGTCAAACACTTGAAAGGTTGCAGCGAGTGGCGATAAAACAACCACTAAATCGGCGATATCTTTATCTCCATCCGTATACGCGTTGCCAATATGTCGTGCGTAAATAGCAATCAACACCGAACATATCGTCATCCACGTCAAACCGACAAAGATGTATAAACTCGCAGCCGTTTTAGCGATGCGATATTTCCCCATACCTAACAAATTCCCCACTCGGATGCTCGCGGCGATACCGAAAGCCATCGGACCAGTCATAAACGTTAACCCACACACAGATAATAACGCATTGTGCGCGTCCAGCTCCACCTCTCCTAGTATACTCGCCGTGATTACCGTCACCTCAAAAGCCCAGGCTTCCGAGGCGAGCATCAAACCACCGTGAAAACACAAACTCGTCGCGCGTTGAAACATCTTCTTGGTGATATTTTTCTTCGCCTGTATCCACTCTTCCCACTCCTTTTTCCTATCTTCTCTCGTTTCGTACGCTAAACTTCTCGACGCGCTGTACATCCCTAGAAATATCAGATTCGCCAACCTTGAAATCGTCGTCGCGATGGGCGCGCCTCTTAAACCAAAATCCAACGTGTGTATAAACAATTGATTTAATCCAACGTTCAACATTAAAGTCATAAAGCTCGTTATTCCAACCGGATTCACCCTACCCTGCATTTGCAAATACTTTTGATACACCAAACTCCAGGACATAAACCATAACCCCGGGAATAAAATAACGCACGCTCTCCCGACTTCTCTCGCCACCGCGTCCGGTCGTTTCAACGCGTCCCCAACGATCGCTTCCGCGCTGAACAAAAACGCCGCGGCTGGGAAACACGCCAACGTGATCACTAACAAAACAAGAAGCGTCCAACTTTTCACCGCTCTCGCGTCGTTCGCGCCGTGCGCTTGACTCGCCAGCGTGTCCATCGCCGACGTTAACCCCGCCAAGAAATACCAGCACAAAAGAAACAAGACCGTGAACAACGAACCGACTTGCATTTCAAATCTCCCTAACCTCCCGACGTAAATCAAATCGCACGCGAGCATGATTTGTTGCGACCCCATTTGGAGAACGATAGGCCACGTGAGACGCGCTAAGTGTTTCATCTCCGTGGGGACGGTGGGAGACCCGCCGTCGTCGTCGTCGTCATCATCCTCCATCATTCTATCCGCTTTTTTGCTTCGCTTTTTGTCGCCGTCATCGTCCGTCATTTCGGTACTCCTCTCTGCGACGCGAATACATAGAAACGCAGAAGCGTCGTCGTCCAACGCGTCCTCTCTCCGTTCAAAAAGAAAGACGAGACCGAAAACGCTCGTCTCGCTCACCTCCGCGCTCTGTCTCTCTCTCTTTCGATTTTAGTCCTCGCGCGAGTAAAGCACGCACAGCGTCTCCGTAAACTATT
>Ga0115554_1001187_pt1 | contig 18379 bp, 12 predicted proteins | sample COGITO_mtgs_1104_3_FD_87283 | JGI IMG/M metagenome (GOLD analysis project Ga0115554, IMG submission 87283) | Pelagic marine microbial communities from North Sea - COGITO_mtgs_110404 | ecosystem: Environmental > Aquatic > Marine > Epipelagic | place: Germany:Helgoland, sampling site Kabeltonne... | reverse complement strand
TTGTTGTTGTTGTTGTTGTTGTTGTTGTTGTTGTTGTTGCTGTTGTTGTTGTTGCTGTTGTTGCTGTTGTTGCCGCTGCTGCTACTGCTGCGACTACTACTCCTCTCGTCTTCCTCGCTGTTTGATCTTTTCTCAAACCTGATTGTAATGTAATGTTAGCGTGACGGCGGGCAAGAAAAATAGAATACTTCAGGATGCGAGTTTCTCACCTCTCCATACAATCTAATACCACATTCACGTATCCCTCTAAAGTCGTCCCATCGTCTGGTAATGGCCTTGGTGTTGTCCTCAATTCAAGATAGCAAACTCCACGGGATTTAAAATCGTCCAATGTCTCCCATATAACTCTCCTAAGGGCCTCTTCGTCTGTGATGCAATTGTGAATCAGATCAAACACAGCAAAACATGCGGAGAGATCACGATTATTGTTGATCAGGATTCTTTCTAATTCTGGAGTCAAAATGTTCTTAGCCGCCGCTAGCTCGCGAAGCGTACTCTCTCGGATACTCCCGGATAAATGAGCGTGGAGCTCAATTTTTGGAACACGCTCGACAAAATTTGTCAGACGGCGCTTGCTTCGACGCTTTTGTTCATCTATTTGACGTCGAGCAGATGCCTTGAGGAGGGAACGGTACGCGAACAGCGTCAAAATCGATCCCAGAAAGAAGGCATGCCGTTTTTGGGTGATCTTTGCACGTAAAAAATGAAGGATGGAAAAGCTCATGCTGCGAATACTGGCTGGATAGTGGATGGTGGGGGGATTGATTCTGGTTAAACTATTTTTTATGGAGGAATTACAATTTTTGGTCGACACGAATATTCACAACTACAACAACCTGGACAACTCGCCTCACCGGCCTTAGTCAGCCCTCGTCGCCTCTGAAAAGCCAATTCTCTCTTCCCTCGGATTTACAGGATATATATTGGTTTACATTCATCGGTTTGTGGTAGCACCCAAGCTCAAACATTTCCCTAAGAATAGTGGCCAATTAGTGGCACACCAATCAACAATGATCAAAGATGGTAATGTTGTAGCCGCTCCGCCGAAGGCAGCCGCGTTTACACTCAATGTATTTGGTCTCACCTTGAGCAAAGGTACAAGGGCCATGCTTTTTCTCCTTTCTTGCGTGATGTTTACATTGGAAGGTGCTATTTTTCTAACTATAATCGCGGTTGCGTACGATCGCTTCTGTGGCGGCGAAAGAGACGGTGGAGATAGGTCGGATTCTGGTATTCAACCAAAATGGTCCCGCAGAAAGCAGGGTGCAAACGTAAAGGGGATGAAAGATTTGCCCCCGCCGCCGAGCCCCAGAGGTGGGTGATGTGCCTAGCGCGGTTTAACATCGCGCGCCTGAGCAAAAAAAAAATCGGGAGAGGGGAATCGGGGACACTGGTGACGAACAATGAATGACGAGGCACACACACACAGACTCTGACAAATTGTTTTCATTGCACCTTTCAATAAGAATGTATGTGGTAAGGGTAGATTAGACGATTTTTTTTCTCGATTTATTAATTTATTACGTTAGCATATATACACAACTTCTTTCCTCAGATTTGTTTGATAAAAGTTTTGCCTGCAGAGTGACATTTGTAGAAGCCAATTTTGTCTTGCTTGGCTTGGCTCCAGATCCAGAATAATCATTATAACACCTTTCTTGTTATTTTTTCTCGCACTTTTCGGTCGGTACACGCAATTTCGCATATCAAAAAACCATCACAGAGGGACTTTTCACTCTTGTAATCGTATTTTGGGCTTCCTGTGGAGTTGTTCTTGCCTGTTTTTCTGCCCCCTGACCTTCCCCCCTGATGGAGGCAAAGACAATAGCCCGAGACGACTCTAGGTATTTGGACAATGACTATGCTGCGGGGTCAATTCTTCGCACGGTTGACATTTTACAGCTAAAAATCCAAACATCCTCCCAACCTCGCCGACGTAGAAGCAGCAGCCTTACAAAGCTTCTATCTATGGGAAGTAAAACATCTGACGATAGTGATTGCTTCGAGAGTGAGTTTACTGGATACTGGACAGTGAGTAAATTGTCCACTGTAGCAATCGGCAGGATGGATTCCACTAGTGTTGTATCTTTCAAGAACCCCGCGCAAACCTCCTCTTCCACTGACAATGACAGGAATTTGAAGAGTCGAGTGAAGGAGTTTAAGGATGGTGAATTTAAAGACGATAATCCTAGTAGAAGCGATAATGTCGCTGCCCCTGCTATGGTTCGTTACAACACAGTGGTCCAGGTATACACGAATTTTGGAAAGGGCGGTCGATTTTTGTCTTGTGGATCCCGACTTGGCATGAGAAAAAAGGGGGTGGTGTGGACATCAGACAAGCAGAATCCAGCCGCCCTTTGGGAGATTCGCAAAACCCGAGAGTTACGATCGGAGAGTAAAATTAAAGACCATGGTGACGACGACAACGTCGACAACGTCGACGACGACGACGACGACAACGACGAAACAGTTCTTGCAAATGATGTTATTCACTTGTACAACGTCCACACAAAAATGTACGCGACTGTGTCCAACAATAGCATAGTTCTCTCCCCAACTGCAAGTGATATTCAAGTTCGGATTCCATCTCTCGCTTTTGTCGTCAGACTAGGGCAAAAAACTGACGAATACCGCCAGGCTGCGGCAGAATCGCGCATCCCGTCCAAGAATCCTCTTGTCTCAACTTCTACCGAAAATTTTGAGGGCACTACCCACATCACCGTGCTCCCCCAGGCGGTAATCCATCATATCCTCAGTTTTTTCACTGGCACGCAACCCCGTTTTTTTGACGTCCGGAAGGAATCCCCTGAACTTTTGCAAAGGGAGAGTGACGGTTGGTGCATCAAACAAAAGCGAGAGGGTGTGAAGTGGCTCAGAAGCGTCAGGGAAGTGTGTAAATTGTGGCGCGAGGTGAGTTTTTGCGGTTAAAGAATGTGTTTTTTTGTTGATGCAATGAGGATATCAATGAATGTATCCCTAACCCTACCTTCACATCACCATTCACATCCTCCACTAAAAATAAAATCGAATGGGTACAGGTGGGCAGTAGTCTTATTACTGGAATTAAGCTCTCTGATATGTTTGAGACGACGCTTTCGCGATCACACAATAATTCTGTCAAGAAGCTGGTCAGTGAGTTTCCAAAGGTTTCATTTTTGAATCTTCGCCACTGTGAAAATTTGACAAATATCAAAATTATTGACAAGTTTGAGGGAGGGGGAAGGTAAGTGCAGTGTATTTGATTAGGTGCAGCTCTTTCACATTTTTGTCGGCACACCCACTCACTCACTCACTCACTCACAAACAAACAAACATACATGCAACGCAATGCAATGCAATGCAATGCAATAATATAGGCGCTTGAGAAACTTAAATCTTGGTGGGTGCTGGAGGCTTGGTGATGATGCGGTTGAGGATACAATCATCAATTTAAAGAATCTCGTGCACTTGAATCTAGCTATGACAAAAATATCTGATTACGCCCTTGAACTATTGGGCGAGAACAACAAGTGGCTCAACACCATGAACCTTTTCGGGTGCAAAAATATTACTCAACCTGGTGTTATCCAATTCTGTCAGCAATGTGAGAAACTTTACATGGTGAATCTAAGAGGTGCAAGCGATCCTAGGATCACTCACCAAGATGCCACCAGGATCAAATCTGCTGTAATGCAAAAGCGCCGCCCTGTTCAGAATAAAAGAGTAAATGGTCGAGAGGAGGAGAAAAAGGAGTTTTTAGGAGTTGTCCGGAATCTTGATGTCCTTTACGGAGACGAGTCACAGCGTGAAAATATCTTTGAATGATGTTTTGCGCGCGCGCGCGCGCGCGTGTGTGTGTGTGTGTGTGTTGGGGGTAGATTTTTTCTTGATGATGAATGATGAATACCTTTGTGAGTGGTGAATGATATGTTTGAAAGGGTGTGAGAAACACCACGTTTATTTATTTTTTAATTTGAGCGCTTCGAGAATACTTTGAGGTGAGGATGAGGAGGGGAAACCTTTAATTCCTTCATATGATAAAAGGAGATCAAATTTCAATTTTTTTTTTCATGCTGCTGTGCTGAACTACAACAGAAACAGAACCAGGTGTGTCAGGCAGGGCACTGAAGATATTTAAGGTTCGATATCGCATTAATAGAGTCTTTATCGACACGCCTCGTTGACGTTTTAACTTCCAGTCCATTGTTTACCCTCCCATCTCTAGCTCTTGACGAACTCGGGGAGAGCCACCATCTCTCAGCTCTTCTCAACCCGTCCCGCTCCTGCATTTCATTCGTTTCCGCTGGCAGCCCTATCATGAGCGCTGCAATCAGTCCAGAGGAAAAGTATGTTGCTTCGGACAATAACAAGTCTGATTCTGTATGGCCCCCTACCTCCTTGACTCAAAAGGCTCTCTTCTTTCTAGATGCTGAAAGCCCTCTGCGCAAGCGGCTTCTTGAGATCATCAAACCGGACGCGAAGTTTGATCATCTGATTCTAAGTGGAATTATACTGAACAGCATAACGATGGGTATGACATCTTACCATGTTCAACTTGATGAAGAGGGTAACCCCACTGTTGAAGGCAGCACCTCAAATCAGTTTGTGGAAGCCTTGGAATTTCCTTTTCTGGTCCTTTTCACTGTTGAATCCCTCATTAAATCTCTGGCCTTGGGGTTTTATAGTGGGCCGAACGCTTACTGGAAATCCAGCTGGAGCAAGTTGGACTTCATTGTTGTTGTGGTGGGATGGTTTGGTTTGATTCCTGGGGTGCCCAATTTGAGCGTCCTGAGAAGTTTCAGGATGTTGAGGCCCTTGAGAAGCGTCGCCAAAATGCCGGGTCTCCGCAGATTGATATCGTCGTTTATGGACTCTGTACCCCAACTAACTAATCTTGTCGGATTGGTGTGCTTTGTTCTCCTTATCTTTTCCATCCTCGGCATGCAGCTATTTGGCGGGGAGACAATGCACATGCGTTGCCGTACGACACCTTATCCGGTCAAAATGAGTGAAACTTGTTCGAGTGTATTCGATGATTGCTGGGAGGTAAGCAAAGAGAGTCCCGTTTTGTGGGGTTATTCATCATTCGTCTTTTGCAGAGAGAGACGTAGTTTTGAAAACAACACGGATACATGCGCAGCCACACTACTTGCATGCATGTTTATCCATCCACTCACTCATCGACTACCGCTGCATCGCACAGGAATATCTGACCAACATGACGACCTCTCCGGAGAATTATCGCTGTATCCCAGAGTCTTCCCTTAAAGATGAAGACATTACCACTCAAAGTGAATCACCTTGGAATTCTCCGAAAGATTGCATCTGGCCTTTAGATGACGATGACACCCGTCTCTGCGGAGGCTTTCACCAGTGCGCTCCCGGTTATACCTGTGGCAGTAATTGGGACCCAGTGGGGAATCCTCGCTTCGTGGAATCAGACTCTCCCTACGGCTTCCCGCGAATTTTGTCTGGGGCATTCACTGAGGACCTCAATTGGGGTTACACTCAGTTCGACAACATCGGCCAGTCGTTTGTGACGATTTGGCAGGCAGTGAGTGAAGAGGGCTGGACAGACATTATGTACCAGGCACAAGATGCGGAGAGCACCTTTGCGGCCTACATTGTCTTTCTTTTGCTCATTTTGTGTGGAAGTTTCTTCATGATGAACCTTTTCTTGGCAGCCATTGAGATTGAAGATAATGACGATGAGGAGGGGGAGGAGGAAGGTGGTGAGGGCGACGGCAAGGGCAATGGCGACGCCAAATCTACTGATCCGACTTCCGCGGATGACTCTGACTCTGCCAACTGGTCAGCTTTGCACAAGTTTGTGGAGTCCAAGCCATTTGGAAACTTCATCATCCTTTGCATTTTGGTGAACACCGTCACTCTCTCAATGGACAGCTACCCGATGGACAAGGGCACTGAGGATGGTCTTGAGGTTGTTAACATGATTCTCACCTACGTATTCATTGTTGAGATGTTTGTGAAGCTCCCTGCTCTCGGCTTCTGGGGTTATGTGGCCGATCCATTCAACAATTTTGACGCTTGCATCGTGACTGTCAGCATAGTGGAGATTGTGGCGGATCTAGCTGGCATTGAAGTTGGGGCGGGGGGGATCTCTGCCCTTCGAACCTTTCGACTGTTCCGCATCTTTAAGCTTGCTCGAGACTGGGAGGAACTGCAGGTTCTTTTGGCTGCAATGGTCCGAACCGTATATGACATCGCTAATTTCGCTGTCCTTCTGGTTCTTTTCATGTATATAATGGCCCTGATTGGGATGCAGTTCTTTGCAAACGAGATGCGTTTTAACCCGGATACAGGGGCTCAAATAGAGTTCGACCACCCTTCCTTCTACAGCTTTGATGTCATCGATGGCCGGCCTCGGAACCACTTCGACACTCTTCCGTGGGCGCTTACCACCATTTTTCAGTTTTTATCAGGTGAAAATTGGAACACCATAATGTACGACTGCATCCGTTCGACCGGCTGGTTATCCATCGTATACACGCTAATGGTTATGATAATTGGCTGCTTCATTGTCATGAACTTATTCCTCGCCATCCTCCTAGCCAACTTTGAGGGGAACGATGATTTGATAAAAACCGTGGCGATCATTGACACACAGACGTCTTCTCCCGACAGCAAAGTAGCAAACAAGTCTGCTGCTAAGCTTCTCAGCGAGGGTGCAAAACAGTTGCAAGGTACGGCCGGTGATCTTCTGGCCAATATAGAGGGAGTTTCGTCTGAGAGCGAAAGCGTCCAGTCCTTCCAAAATGTTTCCCTCCTCTTTTTGAAGAGTGATAACACTTTTCGACTTAAATGCGTCGAGATCGTCTCCAATGCCCATTTCGACAACTTTATCATCTTCTTGATTATCTTCAGTTCCTTTACCCTGGCTATTGACTCCCCGCTAAATAACCCGGAAAGCGGTTTCGTCAAGACGCTGGGCATACTTGACTGGATCATGACCATACTGTTCACCATCGAGATGCTCTTGAAGATCGTGGCCCTGGGCTTTGTGCTCCACAAGAAAAGCTATTTGCGCAACGGTTGGAACGTCATGGACTTCCTGATTGTGCTCGTAAGCTGGCTTGCTTTGGCAAACATCGGTCCTGGTAAGTCGCTTCGGGCGCTGAGAACAGTTCGAGTCTTGCGCCCGCTGCGAATGGTGTCGAGGTTCCCGGAGCTCAAACTAGTCGTGGACTGTCTGTTGAGCAGTATCCCGGCCATATGTAATGTGGCTGTCATCTGTTTCTTGTTCTTCTTGATATTTGCGATAGTGGGGGTTAATCAGCTCAAGGGTCGTCTCTATGATTGTGCAGAGTGCGGGGATGACGGAGAATTCACTGATGAAATGTGCGGTTTTATCCAGTTTCCCCAGCCTTGGGAGAGTGACGGCACGCCTGCAATCTTCAACAACACCGTTTGTGAGGGTCTTGTTGGCGCATCGGCTGACTATGAAATGGCTGGTGGCACTATGGTCGTACAAAATGGAGGAAAGATCAGCTGTGAGTGCCTGGGGGGGAGCTGGGAGAACGTCATGCCGCTCTCCTTCGACGATGTGGGACAGGCGCTTGCCCTCCTGTATGAGATCAGTACCACTGAGGGGTGGGTAGACTACATGTACGCCGCCGTAGACAGCAATGGCGTCGGCGTCCGTCCGTATCGAACCTTCTGCGCAAGCGATGAGTGTACTCTGGAGGAGATCGCTGACGGTGATAGCCGAGGCATGATGATGATTGTCTTTCACGTCTTGTTCATCGTCATCGGGAGCTTTTTCATCATGAGCTTGTTTGTGGGAGTGGTCATCGACAACTTCAACAACCTCAAGGACGAAAAGGGTGGAGGTAAGGTGCTGATGACAGAGGAACAGCAGGAGTGGGCAAATACGAAGAAATTTGTTATGAAGCTGAAGCCAAAGAGAAAGGAAAATCCACCCGCAAACTCCTTCCGCAAGACGTGTCATGACATAATCATGATTGAGAAACCGATCAGCTTTGACGGTTTTATCATGGGGTGTATTCTGGCTAACAGTGTGGTGATGGCAATTGAATATCACGGCATGAATGACACGTTTGTGACAATTGTGGGGGCCATCAACCAGCTCTTTGCGCTCATCTTCACGATAGAAATGGTCGTTAAGATCTCGGCGCTAGGCCCCAGACTTTATATCAGTGACGGGTGGAATAAATTTGATTGTCTAATTGTGATCGGCACGGACGCGGGGCTAATACTGTACTGGACTACTGGGGTAAACATTGGCAGCGTTGCTAGTGTGGTGAGGATGTGCAGGATTGGGAGGATTTTTCGTCTCGTAAATAGCTTCAAGGCGCTCAACCACTTCTTCAACACCATGGTCAGCAGCTTGCCGTCGCTCCTAAACATCGGGAGTCTGCTTTTCCTCCTATTTTTCATCTACAGTGTCATGGCCGTACAATTGTTCGGCAAGATTCGGTTGAATGACGACTTCTCGGAGCATGCCAACTTTCGCAACTTCGGAATGTCAATGGTCACGCTTTTTAGGTTTAGCACGGGCGAGAATTGGAATGGGTTCATGCATGACGGTATGTTAGGAGAGGAGGAGCCAGCTTGTGTAGCAGACCCCCCTTTCAATCCTGACTGGTGCTGGAACAATAATAATGCGGAGGGATGCGTGGAACTAGATGGCTGTGGCGACGCCCTTTGGGCGAAGTTCTTCTTCTACACATTCAATTTGACCGTCAGTCTGGTCATGCTCAATCTGTTCTTGGGAGTTATATTGGACGCCTTTGACGAGAACGCAACAGGCGAAACCTTGACTCCCCAAGAACTGGATCTGTTCTGCGAAGACTGGTGCCAGTTCGACGAGTATGGAACAGGCTACATGAAAGCCGCTGATTTGCTGCAATTCATGCAGATCCTTGACGAACCCATGGGCTTTGGCGAAGAGTACGAAGCCAGTAGTGCAGAATTGTGGCAGAGGTTGGCAGACTGCGGCATCATGGATATCGAGGTTAGAAATGACAGCGAGGAGGATGCCAAGGAACCCAAGATCAGCATATGGGAGGTTGCCCAGGCGTTGGCTAAGAGGGTCGTATTGGATCGCGTTGGTGGGAACGTCGATAGTGAGGAAGAGAAAAATAGGAAGTCACCACATCATTCTAAAGCCGATGTGCTGACTGTGCAAAAATTCTTGATGAGCACAGTCAATGATGTACCTGAGGCGTTCCTCGCCAGACAAAGAGAAAAGAATTTAACGACGAGCAGCGAAGAAATCCCAAAGGAGAAGAAGGAGGCAGATGTGGACGAGAAGGCTGAGAAAGAAATTTCCCCGCCTTTACACGCCCTCAAGGCCCTACAATCATTAGAGGACAGGGAAAGTAATTTCTTGGCTAAACCCTCTCTTGAGAAGGAATCTAAAGATGACGAAAAAGCGACGGATAAAGAAATCGCTGATGAAAAAGCGGCAGATCAAGAAATTGCGGATTTGACAAGAGGAAACCAGACCGATGACGAGAATGAAAATTTCGTTAAGAGTGTCGAGAAAGTTGTCAGCGAAAGCCCAATCAAAGATCTACCACTTGACTCGAGTGAGCAGCAGCCCAAAAATGTGGAGTGAGTGCAACAATAATGCGTTGGGGCCGAAGGTTAGGGCAATGTTTTTTTTTGTGGCGTAATAATGTTTAAATATGGATGCTTTTCTAGGCCAATTTTCTATCGTTTTAACGTTTAGACACTAACTGATGCTGGGGGTGTTGTTGCGGATGTAGTCGCCGAGGCAGCCCCTTTCTCACCGGGCAGCAAATCAGCTCGGAACTGAGCAATCACAAAAGCCATAACACCATAGCAAATCATGAGCAAAAAGGCGAACGCGGCATACGCCCTGTCAGTATCCTTACTTGAACCGTACTCTGCTGAGCCAGCAAAGGACAGAAAGACAACGAACAGCAAAAAGAACAGCTGGCACATCATACAAATCACACCTAACAAGAAACCCACTGCCCCTGGAGTCTGGTACTTCCTAAAAACAGCAGTTCCCCCCAAAGCCACAGACACGGTCATGAACATTGACCAGATGGCAGTGAAACCGCTCTCGGCGCTAGTTCCGGATAAGACACTGAAGGAGGTAATTACATTTATAATTGAGAACAGCTGCAGGCGGCAATAATTGAGGGAGTTGTTGGGTGTGTCGTGTGAGTGAGTTGCTTGGATTCAAGAAAGACCATTTTTTTACTCCCTCTTGACCAACTCGTACATTTTTCAGCCTTTGTAAGGTCCACAAAGCTTGTACTTACTAGGGTAACATACCAAAGCCTGGCAATCAAGGTTTTTGTGTTTCCGCATCTTTGGTTGATTTCAGCGACCTGTTCTTCCGTTACAGAGAGTCTTATGGTAGGCATGGTGCTTACGTGACGGTTATGAGATATTTCCTCGTTCAATGAGCGTTTTCTTTGCTTCTCAGCTACTGCTCCGAAAACCAGAAGATTGAAAGTCATTCGAACTGAATGCACTCCCCATATTCTTTTTCGTCAAAATAAGATCCCGATGCATACTCAATAGCTCAATTAACGAGCGCAAGGTCAAAAATACTTCTTCTGTGCAATGATGTCCTCCTCTTCTGATGAGGAGGTTGAAGAGGCCATGGAGACCCATTATTCATCGTCATCGTCCTCTGACGGAGCCCGCTTGTACCCGAAGAGGCGTCGAGGGTGAGAATTGCATGTCGTCGGTTTCGTTCCTTTTCTTTTCCTTCTGAATTTCTTGCTGCGTTCCTTAAAGGATGCCTAATTTGACACTCTTACACTCCTACTAACTCTCTCTCTCTTTTTTTTTCATTTGTCCCCTCCGCAAACTTGGCAGCGTTGGGAAAAAAACTAAGAAGCCGGCGCTTAACCCTATAAATCGTCCCCCGCGTAAGCCTGTGGAAGTTGATACGAAGACGACGACATCGCTTCCGGGAAACCCACAGCTAAAGTCAGTATCGTCCAAGCACTCAGCCAAACAGCCAAAGGGTCCACCTCCCCCCAAGACGGCCGCGACGAATATTCGCCAGCTACACCACGATGAAAAGGACCCGTATTCTTCTGATGATGATCACGTGACCAACGCTAACAATATCAATAGGTCCTCTTCCCCTGATCACTCTGCATCTTCTTCTTCTGAGGAGGAGGAGGAGGAGGAGGAGGAGGAGGTAGCAAATATTACAAGGTCGCCCAAAAGCCCAAAAGAGATCGGCCGAAATTCTCTTAGCGAGTCAGACGACGTAAGTGATGTAGAGCCAGAGTCTAACGCTCTCCTTACTTCCAACGACGCCGGAGGTCACTCCGTAGTAACCAACCAAAACGCGAAGGTCACGCTTTCCAAGCAACTTTCGGACCGAACTCTCACATATGGGGACAGCCCCACTATTTCTGATGCCAGCGCTAGCGCGAAACAACGGGGTGTTCTCTCTCGCGACCACAGTTTGAAATCGATGACATCCAAGTCGTCGAAATCCTCGAACAACAGCGGTAACAGCTCCTCGAAAAAAGTCAGCCAGTTCCGCACTCCCGAGTTTGGTAGTAGCGACAAGAAACCTCCTTCAAGTAAGAAGAAGCAAGAGAAGGTTAAGCAGGGGTCGCCGTGGGGCGTTGAGGTTGAAATGACCTCTCCCGCTCTCAGCACGCGCAGCAGCCCAATGAAAAATGACCATTTCATTGACATCAATATAGACTCCTCCATGACCTCCCCCCTGACAATCAACAAGTCAATTATGTCCCCCACCAACAGTGTGGCAGCTTCAATGTCCTCCCCTCACAGCACCAAAAGCAACAGCAGTAAAGCTGCGACGACGAGTAAGCGCATTTTTCGGCGCCCTTATGCCAAAATTACCGAGATGGGATGGCGACAAAACCACCCTGTGCGCAAGCAATTTATAATTTGGACAGATTCTATGGCTTGGGAGGTGAGTTTTTTTAATCTTTTTCGCTTTTATTGCGGGCCTATAGCAAAAAGTTCTAATTATGTGATGCGCTTGATTTTGCTGCACCCACCCACCTTGCTTCACGCAGATGGCGTGCTTGATCCTCATCATTCTGAACTGTGTCACCCTCTCATTAGCAAACCCGATCGAGCCCAACGACACCCTTGAAATAATTGAGATGATTTTCTCTATCGCTTTCACGATTGAGCTGATCAGCAAAATTATAGCTATGGGATATTATACTGATGAGAACGCGTACATGAGAGACAATTGGAACGTTATGGATTTTGTCATCGTCACAATGGGTTGGTTCGCAGAGCTTATGGGGGAGGGTGGTGGCCTCACGGCCCTTCGTGCAATGCGCGTGTTGCGCCCCCTGCGAACGATCAAGGGGATACCAGAATTGAAACGGATCATTGAGTCGATGATTGCCTCGATCCCGGACCTCACAACCGTTTTCGGGCTCTGTGCGAGTATCTACCTTCTCTTTGCCATTCTGGGCGTGCAGATATTCCAGGGCAAAATGTCGCAACGCTGCTTCGATCTCACCACCGAAGAATTCGACTTTGACAGCGGACGCTTCTGTAGCCTTAGCCCCGATTACGGTCGACAGTGTGAGCCCAACTCAGAGTGCCGCCAGAGCGATGTTGCCATGAACGATAACATCACTTCGTTTGATGACATTTTTCGGGCCTTCCTGGCCGTCTTCCAGAGCTGCACCCTGGAGGGTTGGGTGGACTGTATGTACGCCTTGATGGATACAATGCCTTCATTAGTCCCCTGCCTTTTCTTTGTAGTGCTGATTTGGGTCGGTAGCTTATTTCTTCTTAACCTCGTCACCGTTGTAGTTTACGTTTCCTACTCTCAGTCTGCGGAAGATATCCAGAATCTTGAGATGGCTGTCGAGGGGGAGGAAGACATTAACAAAACACTGACTGTGCTGACCGACGAAGGTCTTGCGGCCGCGCAGAATGACGCGAGGACACTTGCCCTGCGAGCAGTGGTCGATCTCAACAGTATTATGAAAGCAGAGAAAGAAGTCGACAAAATCAAGGAGAGGGAAGAAGAGGAGCAGGACGGTGACGGAGGGAGTGGAGAGACGGGCAATGAGAATGATAGTGCTGATGAGAATGAGGTATTGGTCGAACGGCGCCAACTTGCTGTCAATCTGTCCAAAATCTCTTCCTTGTTAACTACTGCATCGGAGCGTTTGCAGTCCATCCCAAATGTCGTCGCCAACAACAATTTGCTAACTGTCCCGGGCGGCAGTCACGATGGCACACGTGACGGGGCTTTGAACTCCCAAATTCGCGGTGCAACGCCATTCGTTGCCCCCAAGCACGAGGATTCTCCCGGCAGGTACATCTGCTACGTGCTGGTGACGTCGAACTGGTTTCAATTTTTGCTCAATTTTCTCATTGTGCTCAACACTATTTGCCTGGCCGTGGAGCACTACGACCAGCCTCAGTCCTGGACAGATTTTTTGAGTAACTCGAATTACTTCTTCATCGCCGCATTTACTTTTGAGATCTACGCAAAGCTTAAGGGTCTCGGCGCAAACAAGTTCCGCGAGGATCCTTTCAACACCTTTGATAGTTTAATCGTTTTTATCAGCTTAATCGAGGTGATCGTGGGGGGAGAGGGAGGGGGGGGGCTGGCCGCTCTCAGGGCGTGCCGGATACTGCGGCTGTTCAAGCTCCTACGCTCGTGGCAAACGCTTCGGCGGATTTTAAAAAATATGGCCATGACGATGAATTCCTCTTCGTCCTTCATTGGCTTGCTTATGCTCGTGATCTTCGTATTTAGTCTTGTTGGTATGACCATGTTCGGCGGTACCGTACCAGAGGAGTGTGAGGATGATGGGGAGGGAAACGAGGTTTGCCAAAAGTCGCGGGTCAATTACGACAGCATGTTTACAAGTGCAGTTATAAGCTTCCAAATAATGACAATGGAGAACTGGAATGAGGTGCTGTACATCACTGTGGTGAACAACGGGATTTCGGCTCTCATTTTCGTCTGCTTGAATTTATTAGTGGGAGGGTACTTGATGATGAACATCTTCTTGGCTATCCTTATAGACAACTATACTCTGGCCGTCATGGAAGAAAAGGAGGCGGAGTTGAAGAAGAAGGAAGAGGAGGTGGAGCGCCAGAGGGTGCTCACAATTTTGGCTGGGGGTGACCCTGATGCGCCGATGCTTCCGACGGTGACGACGACTGAGGAGTCGAGCGACGATGAATCATCCTCGGATGACTACGAGAGGGAAACCGACCATGGCCATGGCGACAGCAAGACTGACTACGCGAGCGACGTTAGCCTGTCGGATGACGAGGACAAAGTAGGCGAGAGCAAGGAACTCGACGAAGATCAGATGCAGCAAGCTTGGTACAATGACCCCAGTAAGCACCCAGCGTACAAATACTCTCCACTGTGCTTGTGCAAGCCTGGGTCTACTTTGCACCCCATCCGCTTCGCTTTCTTCAAGATCCTTCTCCACCGTTACTTTGACAGATTTATACTGACCTTGATTGTCGGGAACTGCATCACGCTTGCAGTAAACGAGCCGGGGGAGAATGGTGATGGACCTAGCGGTGTGCTAAGAAGCGTTATAGATGGAATGGACAGCTTTTTCACGTACACCTTCATCGTCGAGGCGGCTTTGAAGATCTGCACACTGGGTCTGTTGCTGCACCCGGGTAGTTACTTGCGCAACAGCTGGAATCGATTGGACGGCTTGATCGTCCTCACTAGCATAATCGAGCTCGGCAATAGTGGCAGTGGTGCAGACGATAGCAACATGGGTAGTCTGAGAGCCTTGAGGGCGCTGAGAGCGCTGCGCCCCCTGCGGCTCATCAGCCGCCTGGAAGGGCTCCAGGTCGTCATCAACACCATGATGAGAGCGATGAAACCTTGCGCTAGCGTTGGTGCGGTGGCGTTAGTGTTTTACACTGTGTTTGCGATTGTTGGAACTAATCTTTTTGGGGGCAGATTTTACAGCTGCACAGACCCGTCGCGAACATGTTTCAGCGGGGCTCCGAACATGGATACTCTCTACGGCAGGGACTGCTTACCTGAGATTGATTGTGTGGGAACCTTCTTCAACGACGATAGCGGTGCGAACGAGACGAGGAAGTGGGAAAATCCGTACTACGAGAGCACGGGGACGACCTTCAGCTTCGACAACTTCTTCGTGGCAATGCTGACTCTGTTTGAGGTGGCAAGTTTGGAGATGTGGCCGAGTGTCATGTACGCCGCCAACGACGTTACCAAGGTGGGATTTAGCCCGGAGTTCAATGCGACGGAAGGGAATTCTCTCTTCTTTGTGTTGTTCATTAGTATTATGACATTCTTCGTGATGGAACTCTTTGTGACTGTCATCATTGACAACTTCAATGAGATTAAGAGCGAGCGAGACGGCAGCGCCTACATGACTGAGAAACAAATAGAATGGGTCAAGACCCAGAAGCAGCTAGCGGCTACGAAAGTGAAGCAGTTTGTTGCTCCTCCGCCCGAACACGAAGTGAATCGCAGGAGAGTTTTCGACGTGGTCACGGACGAGAGATTCGAGATATTTATCATGGGGCTGATTATAGCCAATATTTTGGTCATGTGCACAGAGAGCCGGAAGCAGAGTGAAGAGTGGACGGACGTGCTGAAGGGGTTGAATTACTTCTTCGCATTTGCCTTCACGGTCGAGGCGGCGGTCAAGTGGTATGCATTGGGGCGGATCGTGTACTTGAAAAACAACTGGAACAGGTTCGACGTTGTGATTGTGACCTTGACTCTAATTTCGCTGTGCTTGGAGTGGGGGAAGGTGTCAATGCCTGTCGATCCTACTCTGTTGAGAGTGGGGAGAATTTGCAGGGTGTTTCGGCTTATGAAAAGTTCGAAGAGCGTGCAGGCAATCACCCAAACGATATTCTTGTCGCTTCCTTCCTTGGGTAACGTCGGCATGGTTTTGACATTGATTTTCTTCATTTTCGCCGTCGCTGGGATGCAGATCTTTGGGGGAATGCCCAAGGGAGATTTCATCACAGACCACTGCAATTTTGACAGGTTCTTCATCACACTGGTGACGCTCTTTAGGTGCGCCACGGGGGAAAGTTGGAACGGGCTCATGCACGATGCTCAAAAGGAGAACAGTGCGCTGTCGATATTTTTCTTTGTTTTCTTTCAACTGGTTGCGAGCTACGTGATGCTGAACTTGTTTGTGGCGATTATACTCGACCAGATGAGCGAACAAATGGACGCCGTGAAGGAGCACGCGGCTCATTTGAAGCAGTTCAGCAGTGTCTGGAAGGGCGTGAAACTGAAGTCGGTCGGTGGTGATGTGGTGAAACTGGCCATCAATGCCGCTCACACTATAGTGGGATCGGGATCTGAAAATAGGGTGGGGGAGAATGATAGCACCATGGAGCGCATTCGCAGGACCAGCACAATTTGGGGAGGGCAGAAGGAGACGTTCAAAGACAAGGAGAAAGATGTGAACTTCTTGCCAGCCTATTACATGAAGCAGCTCGTCAAAGATCTCCCCCAGCCCATGGGATTACACGGCTTACCAGATGGTGAACGGACGAATGCGAAACTGATGAAATACGTACGCAAGTGCAATATTCCCCTGGTCGATGGCCAATGGGTCAGATACAAGGACGCCTTGTACAGCATTTTTCTCCACGCTCACCACGGCAGTGAAATCAAGAATGACGACGACGATAGCTTGAGCAATTGGCAGCCGCTCCCGCACTTCAATAAACCCGTCAACGGAGATAGCAGGTTCATCAGCGAAATTGACGACTCGGGACTCGGAAGGAATACCATCAATTATCGCACCATCGAAGGAGACACTTTGAGCTTCAACTTTACTGCCGATGAGTGGTTCGGGGCGGTCGTCATGCAGGCATGGTTCAGGGGTAGCAGAGGCAGAATCAAGGCCAGGGCGAGGAAGGAGAGGCAAGGCATGGGAGAAATCGGTAAGAAGAAGAAGAAAAAGAAGAAGAAGTCGTCTGCTCGTGACAATGAGGGGCTGGGAGGGGGAGGGGGAGGGGGGGGGAAGTACAATTTGAGGGAAGTATGATTTTATTTATTAATGAATGATGCAACAAAAATAATATTTTGCTAAATAAAAAGGAAAAAGAGATGTCGTTGCGTTAACACAACCAACCACCAACCCAACCCAACCCAACATGACCTGTACTATCGTCTGTTATTTTTGTCATCCGGCTGTGTGTTGTGTTCGTGTTTGTGTTTGTGTGCGCTGTCCCCCTTGTAAATAAATCCCCCTAGTAAAGGCGCATTTAAGTTTCCTGCACAGATTAGAGTTAGGGCCAAAACGATCTCTCATTTTTGTTATACCCATCTACTGTCATCACCTCAATTCGCATCTCCTCTATTATTCACGCGTCCTCTCTCTTTCGAACCCTCCAAGTATTCTTTCCATATGCTAAACTCATGCTCCCCCAAGGAGCATTTCGAAAATCACTGTCACTGTGTTCAGGGCAATCACAGGGACGCGCAGGTACTCAATCGCGCCCATGAACCCCCGGATTTGGACCTTGAGCTGAGATTCGTTCTGATCTAACCCCCCCCTTGCCCCATTGGGGTCAAGGCCATACTTTGCGAGGAAACGCTTTCGGTGTAAAATTAGGGCAGAGTTCGTCAAGAGAAGGCCACTTTTGTATAGATTCCAGATAGTAATTGCCATCTTATGTGCAGGGGGTTATGTGTACCGTATGTGCCGTTTTTAACAAAAAATGGACTAGATTGGATTCTGACAAAATAGGGGGGGTTTCTCTTCTTCCAATTTATTTACAGACTATCACAATGCAAATAACCGTCAAATCGCTCTCAGCTCCCAATACCCACTTGCTCGTTGTTGACCCTTCCGACACAATCTATCATGTCAAGGCCCTAATCCAAGCCCGATTAGGGCCACTAGGGCCACCTCCTGATCAACAACGTCTCATCTCCGAGGGCAAGCAGCTCGAAGACGGACGCACGCTCAGTGATTACAACATCCAGGACGAGTCCACCCTCCACCTCGTATTGAATCTGCGCGGCATGATATCTTCGTTCACAAGCGTGGATTCCTCCGACCCACTCACGAAGTGGCTCCTGCTTTCGGACGCTGATCGCGCTGACGCCTCCCCCCCTAGCCCCGACCTCCTTCGCGCGAAGATGACGAGCACTGGGGCGGACACCACGATGACGTTCGGGTCAGTCGACCAGTCGATTTTGTCACCGACGATGATGAAAAGCTTGAAGGACTTCCTGGATAAGGCGCACACAAAGCTCGCTCCGAACAGCAAGGACATCAAGATCGCGCTGAAGGAGTCTGATGGATTAATTGAACCAGCGATGGCCGGGAGGCTTCTCTCGCTCCACCGCGGCAGTTCCAAGATCGCGCTCCGCCGGACTGAGGGGCCGGTGGAAGGTGCAATCGGATTCCATTGCGACGGG
>Ga0115554_1001186_pt1 | contig 18382 bp, 9 predicted proteins | sample COGITO_mtgs_1104_3_FD_87283 | JGI IMG/M metagenome (GOLD analysis project Ga0115554, IMG submission 87283) | Pelagic marine microbial communities from North Sea - COGITO_mtgs_110404 | ecosystem: Environmental > Aquatic > Marine > Epipelagic | place: Germany:Helgoland, sampling site Kabeltonne... | reverse complement strand
ACGAGGCGGCTGCCGTGGAGGCACTGATGACGATGACGGAGAGAAAAACGACGCACAAAGGGATATCGATCACGTGGCGAAACCTAACGTATACGGTCCAGATTGGCAACAATAAGAAACAGAAAACGAGTAAAAAAGTTTTGGACGACATGACGGGCGCGGCGATGCCGAGACATTTCGTCGCGTTAATGGGTCCGACGGGAAGTGGGAAAACGTCTCTGCTCAACTGTCTCTCCGGTCGAATACCGAAGAAAGACGGGACTTTAACCGGGGAGATTTTAGTCGACGGGAAAGCGAGGAACGAGAAGATTTATCGAAGCAGACAAGTGGCGTACGTGATGCAAGAAGAGTTGTTGTTCCCTCACTTGACGGTGATGGAAACGTTCATGTTGCACGCGAAGTTGCGCTTGCCGCAAAGCATGAAGATCGAAGAAAAGACGAGGTTGGTGAGAAGTTTAATCTTAGAGTTGGGGTTAAAAGCGGTGGAAAATTCAAAGATTGGAAGACCTGGGGGCTTTCCGAGAGGGTTGTCCGGTGGAGAAAGGAAGAGAGCAAACATTGGCATAGAAATGGTGGCAAATCCAGAGGCGTTGTTTTTGGACGAGCCGACGAGCGGGCTCGATTCTTTTCAAGCGCAGAACGTCGTCAGAGCGTTGCAAGATTTAGCCGCGCACGGAAGAACAGTCGTGTGTACCATCCATCAACCTCGAAGTTCTATTTTTAAGTTATTCGACCAACTTTTGTTAATAAGCGAAGGGAAGATGTTATACATTGGCGATTCCGAGAAGGCGGTGGAGTACTTCGCGAAGTTATCGTTCATGTGTCCAGATTTGACGAACCCGGCAGATTTTTTCATGGACATTACGAGCATGGATCGAAGATCAGAAGTGGCGGAGAAAAATAGCAGAGATCGTTTACGATTGTTCGCGAATAAGTGCGAGGAACGAGAGTTGGGCGAGAACGCGGTGAAATTAGCAGGCGCGATGAACTCCTCCTTGTTCGGAAACGGAAACGCCGGCGGCGGCGGTAGTGGTAGTAATAATAGTAAAAATAGAAAGAAGAAAGGAGAAGACAACACTCTCGTGAACGAGTACCAAGGACGAGGCGCGAATTGGTTTCAACAATTCGCGTTACTCATGGACCGCTCGTTGCGCGAACAGAAACGGAACGTGATTGGCATATTCGTTCCAATCGTCATCGACGTCATTTACGCTTTAATTCTCTCCGCATTGTACAGAGATTTAGGAAAAGATCAACAAGGGGTGCAAGACAGAATCGGGTGTTTGTTCTTCATATGTTTGAACGTTGCGTACACGTCTGCACTCCCTGCGATTAACTTGTTCGCTGGAGAAAAGGCAGTCATAGGGAGAGAACGCTCCTCCGGCGCGTATTCGTGTTCCGCGTATTACATTTCCAAGTACATCGCGGAACTTCCAAAACTGTTGCCGAGGTTGTTCTTCTGCGCGTTGGTGTATAACGTCGTCGGGTTCCGCGAAGGCGCGGAATACTTTTGGACGTTCGTTTCCATCATAATCTGCGAAGCGTTGGCGGCGCAGGCGTTGGGCATTTTCATGGCGGCGTCGTTACCGGTTGGCGCGGCGTTAGCCTTAGGACCGGCTTCGATTACCATATTCACCTTGTTCGGCGGCATTTACTTAAACGTCGATTCCATCCCGAAAGGCGCCGGATGGATAAAATACATCGATTTCATTTATTACGCGTTCTCCGCGTTAGCAGCGAACGAGTTTGGCGGCGACGTGAAATTTACGTGTGTAGAAGGAGAAATTCGGTGCTTGGAGAACGGGAGAGAAATTCTGGAGTTGTATTCGTTCGAGAACGTGAAAGTCGGGACGCAAGTCGGCGCGCAGTTTGGTTTGCAGTTGGGCATTCAATTTTTAGCCTTTTGGTTCTTGAAGAGAGGTCAAGAAGCGTACATGGCGTTGAACATCCCCCGAGAGGAGGACAATAAAAGCGTGAATAGTGATGACGATGCTACCGTGAATACGAAAAAGAGAGTGACCAACGCGTAAATAATATGAATTTTTTACCAAGTATTATTGTTCAAAGCTACTAATTATGCTGCTAGTATTATCAATCATCATCGATTTTGCACTTCCATTTGTAAATGCCGCAAAGCGTTCATGGCCTCCTTCGCCTCCTTGGAATCCTCGCCCACTCCTTTCCTGGCCACATCTAAAGCTCTTTGCGTCACGTTCATCGCGTCCGAGACTTCGCCGAGCTCAAACATGACCCGTCCTAAAAACAGCAACGAACTCACGCCGTCTTTTAATCCTTCGGGATCGGTAGAGCTCAATCGACAGTCTGCCGCGGCAGAAAACGCCAGAGCAGCTTGCGTGCGTAACTCCCGATCGAGTTTTCTCGCGTCGTCCGATTTTCCGTTCTTCCCGACTTGATAAAACATCGAGCACGCGAGCATGTGCAAAGCGACGCCTTGCGTGCTCGGATCGTGCGCGAGAAACCTCGACGCCGTTCGTAAAGGTCTCGACGCTTCTTTGTATTGATCAAAACCGAAAAACACTTGTCCCAACGCTAATAAAATAGAACCGACGGCTTCGCATCCGTCTACTTCCTCCTCGCCTTCCGCGCCTTTCTTAATTTCCCAGTTATCGCCGATTTTCACCACGGCTTCGTACGTCCCGACTTCGATTTCGTCGCCGACAAACGGATCTCGCGGCGCGCCTACTAACCCATTTTTCTTGTTGCTGCTACTACTGTTGTTATCACTATCCTCTTTCGTCGTCGCATCTTCTCCGTTTTCTATGAAATCAATCACGTCTTTGCTCACGCCGTCTTTCTTCTTCCCGTTTTTACTTCCTCCTCCTTCCTCGTCGTCGTCGTCTTCCAACAGCGCTCGGTGCCAAGACACGCCCTCGTCGTCAAACTTAATCCTTTTAATCTCCCCCAAAGTGTAAAATCCAGGCAATTCCACCGCCCCAGCCGTGGCTGCCACCGCTCTTTTTAACAACTTGGTCGCGTTCATCTTATCCCCGGCCCTGACGCACGCCTGCGCCGCGCTATCAATCGCTTGACTTAACTGCGCCGGATTGGCGTCTCGCCTCGTTCCGTGCGCTTCTAATCTCGCGCACGTCTCCACGAACTTTTTCGCTCGATACAAAGCCGACTCTTTAAACTTGCCTCTCGCTTCAAACCCGTTCGCTCGTTCCCCGCAATACGACGCCGTCGCGTTCAACAACTGCACGTCCGACTCCCCGTTCTCCTCCGCGACGACAATTCTCTGCTTCCAATACTCCATCACTTTTTCCCACTGCTCGAATCGCTTCCTGTGTCGATTGAACAAGCACTGGTGTAAAATCTTCTCGCTCAATTCCACGATGTTCCCGTACTCCTCGATCGCTTTCGCCGCGCCTTTGTAGTGATTTTCCGCTTGGTCCAGTTTCCCCAGTTTCGCCTCAATCGCGGCGACCCAGGTGAACGCGTCTCCTAACTCCGGATTGTTCCCGTCTAACAAAATTCTCATGTATTCCGGAACGTCCTCGTCGAAGTGTTTGGCTAAATACACCGCTCTTTGAAACACCGCCTCGGTGAGTTGCGCCACCGGAGGGCCGAGTTTAAACAACATCGCTCCGCAGTTCATCGCGTACTTCGACGCCACTCTCGGTCTCCCCGATTTGCTGTATTTGTCGCACGCGGCTAAGAGCATGAGCGCGCGTTGGCGATCGAGCGCGTTCGGGGGGATTTGCATGATCGCTTCCGCTATTTGATCCATTTTAGTATCTTTCTTCTTCTTAGTAGTGTATTAAGAGTAAGAGTCGTAAGAGTCGTAAGAGTCGTATTTATGACGATTATGTAGAGGACGAGATGGAGAAAATTTTGGCTTCAATTAAAATTGCTCTCGTCTTTTTTTTTCCTCTCTTACATTTTCTTCAAAAAGGAATAAACACACATCAGGAGAGGAATAAATAATAAAAAATATGGACAGCGAGAAGAGATGTAATACTACTACTACTACTACTCGTTTAATAATAATAATACAAAGATGATGATGATGATGATGCGATTATATTGTTTTTGGCATTTTTCTCACGCAGTAGGAGCCGGAGCAGCAGACGCCAAAGATGCTCTTCGCATGACGTCTTTGGTTTCGTACCGAGTCAAACGCGCTAACGAGTCCAAAAATTTTTCCTTGGTTTTGCGAAGCGCCAAGCGGAGTTCTAAGACGTCGCCCTGCGCGACCGCGGATTCGGTTTTTGCGCTCACTAACGCGCTGACGTGAGAGTGTAAAGCTACGTTTGTATCTTCCAGCTCTTTTTGGCACCGATCGAGCTCTTCCCTCGCTTTCATGGCTTCTTCGTTGGCGTCTCGAATTTCTTTGTCGGCGCGTTTTTGCAAGTCTTTGCGTAAATCGGTGGCGAGCATGGTCGTTTCTTGCACGACGGAGACGAGTTGGGATTTTAAACTCTCGATTTCGGTTTCGCATTTGGCAAGTTCGGTTTCGCAGGCGGTTCGTTCCAAGTCGCGTTCGGATTCTATTCTATGAATCATAGCGTCTGTTTTCTCTCGCTCTCGCGAGATTTCCTCCGCGGATTTTTTCACGACGTGTTCCAACTGAATGATTTGCTTCTCTTTCTTCTCTAGCGTGGTCTTCAATGCGGCGATTTCTTCCGCGTATTTCGTCGACATCGCCGTCGTTGTCGCAATTATGCTGTTGCTCGTTTCGAGAGATGCGATATTTTCATCGTTCGCCTTCTTCTCCTCTTGTTTGTTTCTCAAGGCGACCAACGCGGCTTCCAAGCTTTGCGTTTGCTCTTTTAAACCTGACGATTCCATCTTTGCCTGCGCGAAATCAGCCTCTAACCGTTCTAATTTACGCGTCTGCGTTTCTAACGCGCGACTGGATTCAAACGCGCTCTTCTCGATGTCTTTTTGTCCTTCTTCTTTCACTCTCAATTCGTCTCGCATGGCATCGATTTTCCTCTTCAATTTCTCCGTTTCCTCTTCGTGTTGCGTTTCGAGTTCGACGCGGTCTCTCGTCAACTCGTCGTTTTTCCTTCTTAAATCTTTCGCTTCTTTTCGTAACGATTCCAAGACGATGGTCGTTTGTCTTTGTTGTTCTGCTAACGCTTTTTCTCTCGCCACGGCTTCTTCGTTCGTCACGCCGTTTGCGATTATTGTATCCGCTCGGTTATTCGCTAATTCAGGCGTCGAACATTCGCCGATGGGCGACAGATACGAAGTCGTCGATAACGAGCGCTTCACTTCGGACGTGTTGAATTTTCGTAGCGGCGATGCACTCGACGAGACTGGCGTCGTTGTTATCGTTGTTTTTTCTTCTCCAAGCTCTTCGTCGAACCCGGACAAATCTTGTTCGTCGCCGTTCGCTGCGAATGATGATGGTGGTTCCGTTTTCTCATTATCATTCGTCGTTGTCGTCGTCATATTCATCGCGAACGGATTCGTATCGTTATCATTCTCCATACCGCTCGTATCATTGTTCGCCATAAACGACGCCGACAAATTCGCGCTACTTATAAACGACAATTCCGTCATATCCATTTCAGAACGTCTCGACGCTCCGCCTTTCGTCCAGTTCTTCAACCACGTCATTCGCACTTTACACCTCACACGCGTCACGCCGTTGTCCATTCGCATCTCGTGCGTCGTCTCGAACCCGTGTTCGCTCAGAGCGCTCGTGTCCGCGCAAAACTTGCTCGCATCCAAGATTCCTCTTGCGAACGTCGTGCTGTTCCCGCAGGCTTGTAACTTGACGTTGTACGCTTTCGGCTCGAACTGTCCAGTGTGTTCTCGGTATAAAGTCACGATTTGCGTCAGCTTGTTGTTGTTCGTATTTTCTTCAGTTTCCTCGCTCGTACTCAAAAAACTCGCCGAGTTCGTGTTTGCATCGACGAAACTTTCGCTCGTGAGTGACACTTTGGCGCCTCTGGTGAGTAAAACTCTTACAGAAAACACGTTTTGTGGGAGATTGATACACTCGATGTCGTAGACATCGAAGCGGAATTTCAACTGTTGCTTCGATTTTCTCTCCTTGTGCTTTTGCAGTTTCGCGAACATTATTCGTGTTGTTTTTGCTCGCGATCAGAGTACAAACGCTTTTCTTAACTCTGCGTCGACGATTTTCACGAGATTAGTGTGATACTACGAATACTACTGCTTAAAGAAAGCGCAATACTACACGTTTTTATGTATCAGATGAGGCAAGATTTGTGAGAACAAATTCAAAATTCTCCACTTGTTTGTTGAAGAGATTTTATTAAAATGAACATTTCGGACGAGGAATACGAGGAGTTAGAATCGTATTTCCAACTCAAACTTAAGGATAAAGAAGAGCAACTTCGTCACGCGCTCCAAATCCGGTGCGAAGCGGAAGAGAAGGCTTTTTTTGCGGTTTCAAAAGTGGACGAGATTAGGGGAAATTGTAAATTAGAAATCGAGAAATGGCGAGAGAAAGCAGAACGCGCGTTTATGATTACCGACGATATCGACCACGCGAAGTGGAAGGAAGCTTTGATAAAGTTTGATTTGATCGATATTGATAGTGAGGATGATGATGATACGAATAATAAGAAGAAGAGAGGGAGTAATGCTACTAAGTTTAATTTGAATTCGATGGAGTCTCTGGCGGAGTTCAGGTTTGAGTTTCAGTCGAACGTTTTACTGTTGAAGAAGACGAAAGAGGAATATTTGCGGATGGAAAAGACGCTTTCAGCAATGGAACAAGAAAATAGAAAGTTATTCTTAAAACTGAAAGACACGAACGCTCTGTTGAAATCTGTGCGAGAGGAAGACTTATCGGACGCGACGAAACGGAACGAAGCGTTACGACGAGAAAATTTAACCGTATCGCAAGAGTTGGCAAACGCGAGCGCGAGTTTGAGCGAAACGAAAGCGGAGATGATGAAATGGAAACGGACGGCGGAGATGTTGATGAAAGAGGAAGAAATAGTGAAAGCAGATATATTCGACGACGAGAACGAGGAAGGGAATGGTATTACATTTGGTGGGAAGCAATTGAGGATGCGCAAAATGGAACTGAGTTTAGAGAAGGCGTGGGTCGCCAAGGAAGAGTTGGAGAAAAAAGTGAAACGGTTAGAAAGTGAAGTTCGAAAGGAAGAGGAAGAGAAGGAGAGGGCGTTGAGAAAGGAAGAAATCGCGAGCGCGGCGTTAGCGGCGTGTTCGGTACCTTTTCCTCCTTCTTCTTCTTCTAAAACGACGAAGACGACGCAAACATCGGCGGAAGCGAAACATGTCGTTAAGCTTTCGGCGGCGTCTCACATCGCCGAGCTCGAGAAGAAGATTGAACAATTGGAACGTCGAAACGAAATTCTGACCGAAACGCTCGAGAAGAGCGAGTACGAGTACGCAAGAGAACTCGCTTTGGTTCAATCGGAGCACGAACGAATGCTCGCAGTAGTTTCGAGAGAGCATTTGGTTTGATATTCTTATTTCCTCGCGCGCGCACGTACAGTAGTAGCATTAGGTGTTTGCTTTTTAAAGCAGCAGTAGAAAAAATAAAACGCGCGATACTCTATCAGGATTTGTATCCGTGGTACCTCACAGAAACTCGTGGATGTGCATGTAACAGTGTCCAAAGTAACAATAGTGACGGACGATAACAACAATAACAATAAGAAATAAGAGTATCAAACGGAAAAGTGCGCCAAATTAATCACCGCTTCCAACGTTTGCTCTCCAATCCACGACGCTCCGGGTTTCACCTTCACTGGCTCATCAATCGCCGCCGCTTCCACGCACACCATTTCCTTATACTCCTCGTCCCCGAAATCGCCCATACTCTTCGCCTTATCAATCCATGGATTCCACACCACCGCGTCGTTTAAATTCTTCGTGGTCATCGCCACCCCTCTCGTGTGTTGCGACAACACGCCTTTGTCCTCCCACACTCGATCGATAATCTCCAACCTTTCCTTATCTACCAAAGCTACGTTCCTTCGGTAAATCCTATCGACTTCCTTATCAAACCTAATCTCTTCCTCACCTTCCACGCACTTCTTTCCGTCTTCTAACGAATCCGTATATCTCACCCCGTTTAATCCTTTCACGGCGATATCGGTAATACTTTTCGCGCCGAAATACGTGTGCAACGCCGTCGTAAACTCAAACGCCTTCTCGTCTTCGTTTATAACCTCTAACTTTGTGTTTAAAAACTCTTTCTCAATAGACACGGTATAGTTTAACTTAAACTTATACGGAAACTCTTTCATAGTCTTTTCCGTGCTGGATAAAGTAAACGTCGCTTTGGCCAACACTTTTTCTTCATCCACTTCGGATCCAACGAATGCCCACGTCGCATTCCGAGCGAACCCGTGTTGGTTCGTGCACTCTCCGAGCTTCCCAAACTGCGGAAAACATATCGGAATCCCTCCTCGAATCGGTTTCGTTCCGTCTAAAATTGCTTTCTTTGATACGAATAAAAACTCCGGTTTCGTTTTAAACACTTCCAAGTCCGAGAGCGATCTCCAGCTCGCCACGTGCGCGCCAAAGGCGTAGATCGTGCACTCGAACTGCGCGTTTGAAAGAATCACTCCTTCGAACGAGACTCCCTCTTGTTTTCGGCCCCCGAATGGAACGCACGAACATTTTGAGGTTTTACTTTTCGGTAAAGGCCCACCCATCTTCGCGTTCTGTGCGTGTTTGTGTGGTGCGCGTGTGACTGTGCGTTCTCCGTTGACTTTGATGCGAGACGCGTCTGAGATTACAGTGGAGCGATTGGATTCGTTTTCCCCCAAAGCAACACGCTTTGTTGTCGTCGAATCAACGAGAGAGAATACGATGCTACGCGGGGCGCACCACCAGGGGGGGACTTTCGTGAAGCAAAAGAACATCATCAAAACGAGGAGGCGTTTTACAACGACCTCTTTTTCTTCTTCGTGTTCTTCTTCGTTCGCGCCTCTGCGAGGCGCGAAATCATCGTCGTCAACGAACGCGAAGACAACGAAGAAGAGAACGAAGAAGGATGCGTTGAGCACATTTACGCGTCGCGTGAACGACCCCAAATTAAGAGAAAAAGTGAGGAGGCTCGCATCGTCTAAATCATCGTCGTGGTATTTCTCGCGCTCTTTTTCTTCTAAAGATGACGATGATGAGAGCGTGGATGACGAACCGCCACCGTTACCACCGCGTACGAAAGGAGGCGTTGTAACGAGAAAGAGTAAAGGAGAAGAAGACGAAGAAGAAGACAACGATGAAGAAAATAACATAGGCCCAAGGTTAATCCCATCGATTGCAACAGCTACGATCGGGGCATTTTTATTCGGGTACCATTCGGCGGTGATTAACGCGCCTTTAGCGTCGATTGCCTCGGATTTAGGCTTCGCGGAGAGCGACGGATTGAAAGGCGTCGTCGTGAGCGTGATGGTGTTGGGAGGCGTTTTGGGTGGGTTCTCTATCGCGCCGTTCGCGGATAAGTACGGACGGAAAAACGCGTTGGCGTTCGTGACGATACCTTTAGCCGTGGGTGCGTTGATTTCGGCAGTCAGTTGGGACGCGGCGTCGATGACGTTTGGGAGATTAATCACCGGGATAGGCGTCGGCGCGAGTTCACAAATCGTGCCTTTGTATTTAGCGGAGATCTCGCCGCCAAGTTTTCGAGGGACCGCGAACGGTTTGAGGAGAATGGCGTACGTTTTTGGGTGTTTGGCGGCGTTTCGATTGGCGGTGCCTTTAGAGGAAGCCGCCAACGGAGGCGACGGGTGGTGGCGACCGTTGTTTTCGGATTCAGTCTTTCCGGCGGTGGCGTTGGCCGTGACCGCGTTGGTCGTGGCGGTGGAATCGCCGGTGTGGTTGTTAGCGACGAGCGAGGAAATCGAGTGCGAAGTGGAAAAGAAAGAGATTGAGCGAGAATCGAGGCGGTCGTTAGGGGCGCTGATGAACATTCGAGGGAAAGCGGCGAAAGTGTGGCAAGAGAACATACAGAAAAAGGAAGAAAGTAGTAGTAGTAATAGTAGTAGTAGCAGTAGTAGTAGTATTGCTGCGAGTAGTAGTAATAATAGTAGTAGTAATAGCGAGAGCGCGGCAGAGGAGAATACGACTGTTGAAGACGACGACCGAAAGGAAACGAGTAGTAGTATTCGTAGTGGTAGGAGTACTATTGGTAATAGTACGAGCGCCGTTACGAGCGGCGGCGGCGGCAAAAAATTGGAGACGTGGTCGGAGATTTTCAAAGACGAAACAAACGTCCCTTCTTTGATTACAGGCGTTGGGTTGTGCGCTTTGGCGGCGTTTTCTGGATCAAACACAGTTATATTCTACGCGAAATCGGTGTTTAGCTCCGTCGGTTTGAGCTCGCCCGAGTTGTTGACGTGGGCGGTCGGCGTCCCGAACATTGTGGGCGGCGTTTTAGCGCTGGTTTTCACGGACAAACTCGGTCGACGACCTTTGCTTTTGTGGTCGTTCGGTGGAATGTCCGCGTGCTTAGTCGCGCTTTCTGCCGTGGACATTTACACGCACGGGGTACCGTTCCTCTCCGAAAACAACGGCGGTTTCGGAGGAGGCGCGTCGTCCATGACCACGTCGAGTAAATTCTTCAAGGCGAGCTTTTGCAACACGCTCGACCCGTCCGCGGTGGAAGTGTTATCACCAGAACAAAAAGCGAAGCAAAGAGGTAGTTTGAGCATCAACGAGGGTTATTTTTCGGACATTTTCAACGTCCAACAGTCCTCGTACTCTTCGTTTACGACGAAATCAATCATATGCGAAGACTTACCGGACCGCGAAATCGGCGGGTTAATCGAAGACGTCGCCATCCAAGGCCGCGATACCAAAAGCAACATCAGCGGCGAACGACAAGAACCGGAAGCTACGATTGCGCTCATATCCCTCCCGCTTTACGTCCTCTTCTTCTCCGCCGGCGCCGGCCCAGTCCCGTGGCTGCTCTACAACGAAGTCTTCCCGACTCGAATCCGCGCCAAAGCGGTGTCTTTGTGCACCGCCACCAACTACTTCTCCAACGCCATCGTCGGTTCTGCGTTTCTACCCGGCGTCACGTTTCTCGGTTTGGGCGGCACGTACGCCGGTTACGCGCTCTTAAATCTCCTCGGGTACGTTTTCGTGAAAGAACTCGTGTTTGAAACCAAAGGGATGAAGTTAGAGGACATCGAAGAGACGATGTTAGAGAAGTGGGCGAAGAATAAAAACGCGTCGACGTAAAAGAAGCGCCGGCGCTGCGCGTACAAATTGTAATGATCACATACATGTATACTTATTCGTATCTAAAAGGAGGAGTCTTGGTAGTATTATAGAACACGCGTAAGCTATTTCGTATTCTTCCGATTTTTATAGAAGAGAGAAAGAGTTCCTTTATCAGTCCTGGCAGAGGCACACACGCATAATGTGTTGCACCGTTTACCCACAAAGACATCACCACGGAGAAGAACAGTTTCTCTCACTCTCGACAAACAACGAAGAGCTATTACACTCGAGGAGGAGTGAGAGGAGGAAGAGACCGCGCGTCACCCGCGTCTTCTGTTATTAAACAGAAGACGACGAAATGGTGACGCGTTACCGTCCTCACGCGCTCGGCGGCGTCGCGTTGTGATCGATGCCGTGAATGTTACTCCCTCCTCCCCCGGGATATCTCCTCGTCCCGTTGTTGTTGTTGTTGTTATTATTACCAGGTCTTCTTCCGTACACGCCACTCCCGACGTCCCCTGGTTTGGTCCCGTACTTTTGCGATTGGTCCAACGACACGAGCGTTCGAAAGAACGCGACGAAGACATTCAGAATTCCCCAAAAGAAGTCCGCGAATATCGTCGCTCGAAAAAGAGGTCTCGACCTCGCCGTCGTTCCGGAGGACGAGACGTACTTGTGTTCGCCTCTTTTTGGTGGTGGTATTGGTGGTGCCATCTCGTTCGTCGCAGTACAATAACGCGCGTCCAAAAATGAAGGATTTCGAGAGAGATTTTGGGAAAAGAGAAAAAGAGATTTTTAGTTGAGTTCGTAAAAACGTCTTCTTTGACGAGACTTTTTCTCCTCCTCTTTTTGGCGGCGGCAAAGCACACATCTCTCTCTCTCCGCCGAGAGAGATGAAAAGAGTGAGAATGTCTGGAGGCGGTTTTGATGATGAAAAGAAGCGGAAGAAGAAGAAGACAAAGAAGAGTGGCAGCACGACGGATAATAATAACACGACTGGGTTCGTGACGTCCACGGTCTCAATATCTATCCCGTTACATCCGTCGAAATTGGGAAACCGGAAAAAAGGCGTCCGGGAACAACTCGAGGCGAAAACGCTGAGACATCACGACGGCTTCGGCGGCGTGCTCGTGAAATACACGGATTTGAACATGAACGAAGAAGGAAATGGAGAAACTATTTTACCGAATTCCGCGTACGTGGAAGTGAAAGCGACGGTCAAAGCGACCGTGTTTGCGCCAAAAGTGAAAGCGGTGTTAATCGGGAAAGTGAACAAAATAGGACAGGACCACATCGGTCTCGTCGTCGGGAATATTTTCAACGCGTCGATTCCAATCGAGAATTTTAAGGAGAACATGATGTTCGACGAAACGAAAGAAGCGTGGGAGATTATCGAAGACGGCACGGAGATGCTCGAAGAGGAAGAGGAAGATCTTTCGGACAAGTCAGAGTCGATGAGCATGAAGGAGATTAAAGTAGGCGCGAGAGTGAAGTTTCGAGTGGAGAGGGTGAACAGAGAGGACGATCGGGTGGTGTTATTGATTGGGAGTTTGTTAGGGAAAGGGTGTGGACCAGTAGACCGTGGTAGTACTAGTAATAGCGAGGAGAGAAGTGACAACGACGAGGATGAGGATGTGGAAGCCGACGACGACGCCGGCGACGGCGCCGAAGACGAGGAGGAAGCCGAGCGCGATAAGAAACGAAACAAGAAAGAGAAGAAAGAAAAGAAGGAGAAGAAGGAGAAGAAAGAGAAGAAAGAGAAGAAAGAGAAGAAGGAGAAGAAAGAGAAAAAGGAGAAGAAGGAGAAGAAGGAAAAGAAAGAGAAGAAGGAGAAGAAGGAGAAGAAAATTAGAGAATAGCAGAATTATTTATAGAATAGAGCCAATCCCGCTGTTTAAAACTACGACTACAAAACTAATTTGAACTGCTATACTACTACGTTTTATTTTACATCTAATTGCTAAGCGTGAAGCCTCGGGAACGGGTGAATGACCGTTCCGTTTATGTAACAGCACCACTGGTGCGTGGATTTTCCGAGCATATCGTCGAAAGCTAAGTTTTCATCTTTATTGGCAAACCCGGTAAAATCGCTCGTTCGCGACCCGTGCTCGACAAATTGCGATTGACTGAAATCACCCAGACCATCTAAAACTAACACAGGTTCGTCCTGTAAACCGCGCGATTTGATTTCGGATTGAATTTTCGCGGTAAATTCGGCGCTAGAAAATCCAGTTTTGATGGCAATTTTCGCTTTCCCTTCGTCGATGGGCGTTTGCGTCTGGGCGAAACCGGGCAAGTGCGGCAAAGCGCCTCGCATGCCGCCTTTCCGGTTTTTACACTCGTCTTCGGTTTCGTCCGAAGAGCAAATGGCGATTCTTGGTGCTGGAGAAGTAAATGGCTTGAACCCTGCGTTGACTCTGTTTTCAAAATAGGACGCTTCGCGAATAGGAATGGGTAAATTACCGAACGTTCTCGGTAACGCCCAGTGGTCGATTGGGCAGACGAACGGAATCGTCATCGCGCCCATGGTGCAATTGACCAACAGATTGAAGTGTCTGTGACATCCGCATATGAACTGGGGCATGATCAACGCTCGGTCTAACATCTTTGCAATAGCCACGGCGTCGCGGACGCGCGCGAGTTGCCAACGCAAACCGTTCATGTGACCGATTGGAATTTCGCCTTTCGGGGTCGTTATGGATTCGTTGACGGATTTTTCCAACCAATCCGGTATGGACATGCGCACGATGAGCGTCTTCAAATCATTCTCTTTGCTCAGGTCTTCTTCTTCTTCTTCTTTTTCTTCAAACACAACAGGATCTTTGACCTTTGATTTCGCACTACTACCACCATGATTGGCGCCAAGGTCTTTGTTATACATAGACGAGCCTAAAAAGTACGGTTTCTTATCTGCCCACATGCCGGCTTCGCGAAAGCGCCAAATTTTGCCTTGCGCGCCATCGTACACGTACGTGTTGTGAACACCGTAAGGAACAATCGAACGTTTCGAGTAGTCTTTACCCATGAAGAAAACCATTCCGTTGGAGAACAAACTCGTCGGTAGCTTTGCCACGCGCAACGAACCAGACGTACCTCCGTATGAATACAACGGACGCAAACCTCTCTTGTAATCCTCCGCGAACGCGACGAAATCGGGAGGATATTTTTCGCAAAAGAACCCATCGTTCGCATTTCCCTTCACAATTTTCATCGCATCGAGCGTCACTGGTTCGCACAAGCCTTCTTTATCTCTCGGCACAAAATCTGGGTCCATGACGGTCATTTTTGGTTTCGAAGGATCGTACGTTTTATCCGGCCTTCTGAAGTAATCATCCGGATGTCGATTGTCCGCAGTTGGTTTATCGAACGCGCGACACATCGAACTCTTCTCGCCAACATCAGTCAGTTTCTTACAATACCCAGGCAACGATTTCCGTTGTAACCACCTCGACCGCGTGATTGCGTTGAAATGGTGCTGGTCGTTCGCGAAGGACAACTTTTTCCCGGCTTCCATCCCGTGCTTCCAATCTTTCACGAATCTCAGAGATTCCAACGTCGCTCGCAACAACAGCATGCCCGTGTTATACTCGGCTAGATACGGCCACGGGAGTTGCGTGAACGGGTCTCGAAAATGTTCCCACTTTGTAAACACGGTCGTCGTCAACTGCGGAAAATTCAACTTTCTGTGCAAGTCGATTTCGTCTTGATCGATTAAATCGCCCCGAAAGTCAAACACGCAGTCGGCCGAGACGGCGATGTCGACTTTACCTAAGTTTCCAGTGTTAAAATACGGCATCGGATCGCGCACCCACGTGACGTCCGCATCGGAGATCAACAAGTCGTATCCATTCAACAAGAAAGTTTCGATGATTTGTATCTTCACGTTCATCAACGCGTAAAAGGATTCCTTCACTTCTCGAAAGCCGCCGGATAGGGAATGCCCTAATTTACTCTTGTCCAACAAGTGACCGCCGGGCACGCACGCGAACTCATCGTTATCGTCATCATTATCACCATCGCTCTCGCGTCGATGCTTCCTTCTCTTTTCCAACTCTTTCTCGCACCACGTGTGCAACGCCTCGTCTAAACTCACGACCACAATCTTCTTAATATTCGCTCTTACGCTGTACGTCAGCCAATTATCCACCAACGTCACCAACTCCACCGTCGCAAACGTCACGTGCAACGGCCTCTCCGTCCCCAATTCTACTTTTTCCATCGTATACGGCGGATGCTTCTTCCTCAATCCTTTCAAATCTAAAATTTTATCTAAACTTATATATCTTTTCGTCTGCTCGGAGTGCGCCGTGTCTTCGTCGTCCTCGTCCACGTACGGGTGCGGCAACGAACCGTCGAACAACTCTCGTCTGCGTTTAGCCCACAAATCTGTCGAATCGTCCTCGTTAGATTTATATAAAGGATGATCTTTTACGGTAGGTTCGTTCAAAGAGCCGGAAAAGAATACTAAGTTTCGATTGATTGCGCTCGATGATGATGATGGCGTCGTGAGCGTATCCGACCTTTCTCTTCTCATCGCATCATCTGGTGGCGGCATGCTCGGCGCCACCGGAGGTGGAGGTGGCGCGCTCGGATCCGCAGGTGGCATCGGTGAGCTCGGTCGTTCGTACACTTCCGGTTCTTCCTTAAAATCTTCCTCTGAACGCCTTTGTGCGCTGTTGTAGACATTAGTATTAAACCGGGAAACATCGAGGATTTCTTCGTCTAAATCTTTCGCCAAATGTATCAGCGATTCCGCGGCGAAGTGTCGCGCTTCTTTCACCGAATAACGGAACTTACGAATGGAAGATGCGGCGAGAAAGAGGAAGAGGAAGAGGCAGAGTAAACGGCGGATGACGCGAAGGCGACGCTGCCTCGGTTCCATGATTGTTGCCTCTCGAGATGGAATTACAGAGAGAGAGAGTTTCCTTTTTTGTGCGTTTTTGTGAACCCTCTGACGATGTGCTTTTGATGAGTTATTCTTGCACGTAGGGGTGTTTTTGTCTCTCTCGTTTTGAAAAACCCACACAAAAAATTTTTAAAATCACACATCATCATGCCACCTAAGAAGAAACCCTCCGGACCCGGAGGAGGCTCTGGTAAACGACGCCCATCCGCGTACATCGTCTTCACGACCGAAAACCGAGAGTCGGCGAAAAAAGAACTGAACGAAAAAGGCAACTTAAAACCCGGGATGGGAGACATTGCGAAATTAATATCCGGGAGATGGAAGAATCTCACCGAGGAGGAGAAGCAAAAGTTTAAAGAAAAGTGCGAGAAAGAATTCGACGAGAAAGAGGAACGGGAGAGGAACGAGAGAGCGGATGAGAAGAAAGATGTCGAGGATAAAGATAAGAAGGACGATGATGATGATGAGGATGAGGAGGACTTGCCAAAAGAAGACGGGATGACGGAGGCGGAAAGATTGGTGCAACAAACGCAAATGCAATCGATGATGAATCAAGACAAGGATGGGAACTCGTTGAGTTTGCCACTTTCGCGGGTGAAAAGAATTATGAAATTGGACAAATCGGTGAAAGTTGCCTCCGGGGACGCGACGAAGTTAATCACCAAAGCCACGGAGTTATTTTGCGAGATGCTGACGCAAAGCGCGTTAGGGAGCATGAAACTCGGGAAACGGAAAACGATTAAATATTTGGACGTGGAACGCGCGGTGTTGAAGAAGCAAAAGTTTGATTTTTTGCACGACCACGTAAGCGCGATGAAACCGAAAGAAGGAGAGCCGAAAAAGATGACGGAGAAAGACGTGGAGGTGGCGGACGAGGACGGAGAGAATAAGAAAGAGGTGGAAACGCACGGGAGTAAGAAGATTTCGGACTTTTTTTCCAAGAAGACTGAAGAAAAGGAAAACGAAGAAGTCGCCTAGAGTATTGAACCAAAGTATTATACGAACACACACACACACACGCACCCTTTTGTTGTCAATCGCATCATGCAATCAATAGAAACATGCTATACACGATACTATGAGACGCACGTTTGTATTATTATTATTATTGAAAGTTTTCTTTCTTCTTTTATATGCAACTTTCTTCATTCATGCGTTGAAAACCCTTCCTTTCCTTTCTTTTTGTCCGTGTCAACTCGCTGCATCGCAATTCGCTCTCTCTTTCTCTCTCTTTCTTTCTCTCTCTCTCTCTCTCTCTACTAAAATCATATTTATAAAACAAGCTATCTATGCGATACTTCAAGGCAACTCGTCGTAAACGCCTTCGATTCTGCGCGCGCCTGCGTTTCTAGCCACGTGCGCCCAATACCTCGCCTCCTTCGGGTCTGCGTTACATCCGTACCCTTCCAACATCATCTGCGACACCAGCGCGGCTTGGTTCGGATCACCTCTCTTCGCTTGCTTCAACGCGTCCATAAACCACCGACAACATGCGTCCTCCGCCACCGAGGACAACTTCCCCGAGTGCAACGGTTCCATCGTCTCGTTCACCGCGTACGCTCGCATCGAGTGCGAGTCCGTGTGCACGTCGTCCCCCTCGTCCTCCTCGTCGCTATTCTCTTCCTCCGAGTCCGTTTCCTCGTCCGAATCGCTCATCATCGCCACGTCTCCTCCTCCTTTCTCTTTATTGTTGTTGTTGTTGTTGTTGTTAGTATTATCTTTGCTACTATTATTTTTATTCTTCCTATTCGTTTTTTTCAACAGCCGCTCTTTTTGCGTCTGGTGGCAGTTGTCGCAAATGTCGTAATCTTCGCACACGTCGCAGCACCATCTTTTCCTTAAAATCGGTATCTCGCCGCATATATCGCACGAGTATTGCAACGATTTCCGTCGGATGGACGGTTCGTACATCGCTAGACTCCTTCTTTCTATCTCTATCTGCTCTTATTAGAGAAGAGAAAAAGAAGAGCGTTTTTCCAGAACCTTTTTGATAAGAATTCCCAAACAATACACACCCGAACAAATACTCACCGCAAAACGACTGCTCCGCGCGTTCTCGAAAGCGTGGGCCTCTTTCCTCCTTTTCTTTTGTTAAAGCTCTTCTCGTATTTCTCGTGCCTTCGTTCGTTCGAGAGAGTTGATTAAGAGAGCTACTAATGAGAGTAGTAAAACTGAAGAGATTTCTCTAGAATTAAGATCTCTCTTTTCTCTCGTCCTTTCTCTCGTTTTTTTTCCAAGTGGCCGCCAAAACCAGAAAATCGAGAGATTTTTTTTTCATTTGCAGGCAAAAAAACGACACACATGCGGATCTCACGCATCTCCACTCTT
>Ga0115554_1001163_pt1 | contig 18543 bp, 10 predicted proteins | sample COGITO_mtgs_1104_3_FD_87283 | JGI IMG/M metagenome (GOLD analysis project Ga0115554, IMG submission 87283) | Pelagic marine microbial communities from North Sea - COGITO_mtgs_110404 | ecosystem: Environmental > Aquatic > Marine > Epipelagic | place: Germany:Helgoland, sampling site Kabeltonne... | reverse complement strand
TGACACCGATGTGTGGCAGTGCCCTTGTTTTCCCTCACGGGGACACGAAAGGAGCGCTCCTGCACGAAGGGAGTGGTGTTGAGTCGGGTACTAAGTATGTTGTTCGTACAGAAGTTTTGTGCAAAACATGAGGTAGATTTTGCCGACAACAAAAAAGAAAGTCCATTATTCTATTTTATTTTTCCCCCCTACAATCAATCACCAATCATCGTCCTCCCTCTTCTCCTTCTTTCCATATGCTTCTTTCTTGTGTTCTCTGTCGATATCTCGGTGCGCAGTTGATACACTACATTTTACTGACAACCTCTTTCCCTCGTTTTCCCGCAACAACCGCCTCACACAGACGGCAACCGCCTCCACAATCACGATGCTCCTGTGTCGGCCGAAATCACTGCCAATATGAACTTCACAGCTCAGCGGCTGAGTCCAACCCGCGCCCCTCTCCTCGGCCTCGGCGAAAGCCTCAAAAATTCTCCTGCCGATGTCCTTAATCACCTTCCATGTTTTTGTGTCCTCTCTCTTTCCATCCTCGGCCTCTTCGTTCCTATTTCTCAGTAACGCCGATTTCACCTTGGAATTGAACCCTGAGAACCGCATCAGCCCCTTCTCAGTTTTCGGCACTGAATCGCGAATGTCGAAGGGTGGGAGAGGAGTAGAAGAGCTAAACCCTTTCGGGGTCGAGGGAACACCGTATGTGTAGCCAAAGGATACAATTTTGAAGTGAATTGGAGCCAATCCGTTGGGATTCAGAACAGAGTTCGGGAAGCGCTCCGCGTCGCTATCCTGTTTCTTCGTCTTTTTCTCCGTGACAGGTCGCGTGGACGTCGGCGCAGGAGGTGGAATCATATTTATATTGCTCAATGGCTCGAATTCGCCGTAAGCTTCCATTAGCTCAGCCATGGGCATCCCGCACCGCTTATTGAAACCCTCAATGGAGTCGCTATCATCCAAAGTATTATTTGTATTACTCTCGCCGTTGTTTTGGTCGTCGTCGCCAATCATGACACCCTTAATCGTCTCATCGCTATTTCCCGCCAGAATATTGGCAAGAAAGGTGGTGGCGGCCATTGAGGCTATTGCAGCGCACTGCTCATCAGGCTCGGCGTCATCCATCGTTTCTGCAATTATATCTCGGATTCCCTCTGAAATGTCCATTATACGGTCGTCTTTGTCGTCTTTGTCGTCTTTGTCGTCTTTGTCGTCTTTGTCGTCTTTGTCGTCTTTGTCGTCTTTGGTCATTGCCCTTTCATCTATGGGAGCTGCTGGTGCACTTAAAGACGTGGACTCGTCTCCTTTTGCTCCTGATGATGAATTCTGTGTAGCAGCCATGGCTCCTGCTGACGTCTTTTTTTTGCCTGAACCTCCCCGCTTTTTGTTGCTCTTCTTGATCATGGACCCGGTTCCCTCTCCCTGCCACTCGCCGAAGCCTCCTCCCCCGCCACCGAACGAATTTCCAGCTCTATTCCCCTTACGTTCATCAAACTTCCGAACACGGACCCTCCGTCCCCTGAACTCACCACCATCTAAAAATCCGCAGACCTTCCTTATTTCACTTTTTCCGCCGTCTATCTTTACAAAGACGCTCGTTGAGTTCGGTTTATACGTGACATGGGAAGGTTTGAGGCAGAGAGAGCTCTGCGCAAAGTATGCAGAAAGAGACGGAAGGAGGAGCTCCTTCGTCTCTACTGGGGGGATATTTGTCACAACTATGGACATTTTGAGGTAGAATTGGATGGTTTAGGAACCAGAAACTACTAAATTTCAGAAAAAAAGCTTAAAATCCAGAAGGAAATGCGCAAAATAGCTGGGAAGCGACAAAAAACAGAGCAGCTGAAACAGGAGACCACATCCTTATTTTATATACTCGGGTCCTACACTGGTCACCGCCCACTGGTCGAAAATGGCGTCCGAAACCACGATTGACCCCGACGGTGCTACATCTATGCCAGAAGAGACATTTGACCCTGGAGCTGAGGGAGGTCCTGCAGGGGAAGGGATGGGGGAGGATTCAATGGGCGGGGATGAAAAAGGAGAGGTGTTCAATAGTACGAGCGGCGACTTCAGGTGGGTGGTAGGGGCTTATCACTGTGGGGCTCGGGTCTGATGCTTGATGGTACACCACAGTGATGACTGATGTACCTACCAAACTGTGCCGACACATAGTCATGATGCCATAGACAACCATTCATTCATTCTCATTCATCCATCCCATTCCAACGCCGCAATCACGCACTCACACATTTTATTGACGTGCTATCACTTCCAACCTTTAGCTTTTTTATCTTCTTTGTTGTTATTTTGACCTTTGGAGGCCTGACAATTTACTATATGTACCGCAAGCACCAAGCTGAAAAGAAAAAATTCGCCTTTTTTGAAGACCTGGAGGGATCGCAATTCAACTTTAAGTTGCCGCCTACTATCGAAGAGTTCTATGAGGTGAAGAAGGCTGCGATAAACCAGGGGTGGGTTCCGGGTCAGGGGGAACCAAGCAAGGAGAAGACTGAAACACCTGGGAGGAAAATGGGGCAGGCGCTAATGAAGCGGGCTATATCTATCGTCCCAATAATTCATTTTATGCAAAAAGAGGGCGGTGCCATGAACCGGCTTCACCAGCGGAACATGTGCAGCAAGGCTCAGTGGCGATCATTCAAGGTTGCAGAGACCAGACTTACAGAAGAGGTCGATGAGGTCAAGTTGGAGGCAGAGGAGATCGAACCAGGGTGGTCTGATCAAATCTGGAGTCAAGCTGCGAGATACCATCAAATGCTGAAGCAGAAGCAACAGGAAGAAGTGGCAGTCGCTCAGCGCGCCCAGGCTGCGCAGCTGCAACAACAAGAATTAGCTAATATGAAGGCTGAGCAAGAGCGTCGAAGGAGAATGGAAATCCAGAAGAACCTCGAAGATGCCAAAAGGAAGGAAAGAGATGCAGAGAAGATGGCAAAGCAGCTGGAAAAGGAGGAGGAGAGGAGCCAGGATGCCAAGAAGGGATTCAAGGGGGTCAAGAAGGGCTTTTTGTGAATTTTTTTCACCTGTTAATGAATTTTATATTCTTTAGTGCTTGTCGACGAAGAAGTGCAGAAATAGGATTGAAAATAACTGATAAGGAAAAGGAGGGGTGGGTTTTTGCTAGCAAATCGGGTATTCTTCAGTCCTGCTATTCTCATACTGTCATTTTTATTTCGGTACAAACAATCTCATCAAACAATCTCATCACCTTTGCTAAGACCCCCTGTTTTCCTAATGTTGCTTCAGTCAATGTCGATATCGAAACTTTCATCTCCGTTGCCATCGCCCTCCTCGTCATCAAAAATATCAGGCGGGCTCGGCCAGTGAAGAATTCCTTCGACAAGGCTCTGCATACTCGCAGTGAGTTCATCCCCTTCGGAATCTTCGTCATCAGAATCGGCACCGAAGACATTTTCATTTCCCTCCGTCCGCCCAGATGGATTGTTATAGTTGTTACACATAGTGCTGCTACTGGTAGCTTCGTATGGATTCGCGTTGTCGCCAAAGGTAATGCCGCTAGTAGAATTTTCGCGATATGCGTTGTCGCGATTAGCGTCTTCATTTGCGTTTTCAAAGTTTTCCTTTCTGTCCTCTTCATTGAGAACTAGCAGAAAATCTTCTCCCCTCCCCCCTTCGATGACTTCAGGGTACTTCCCGAATCCTCCTCCGTCTTTACCTCCTCCAATCCTTATCATGCTCTCTTTTTTCTCTTCTTCCGTTCCGTCAACAGCGTTCAGCATCCTCTCCCACTCTCTCCTCGCTCCCCTTGCAGCGTCTCTCTCCCCCCTCGCGAAAATCACCCCTACCTCCCAGAGGTTTCGTCTCCGAACGCCCTCAAAGCCGCTCACGTCGAAAGCAAATCTCTTGGCGATTTTAACCTTCGCATTCTTGGCCTTCCCGATTACCAACGACGTCTGTCGAACTATGGAAGCGGCAGACGAAACGGCGGCAACAAGATCAGAGCCATCCGGGTCGCCTTCAATGGAATCGGAAGGGTTGTGAGACTCGCGAAAACGCTCGAGATCCCCTTTGCAGCGTTTGAGGGAGAGAAGTGCAGATTCATGAGCCCTTCGAGCGATGATTTCAGAGTTCTGGGCCGAGGTTACGCATTTAGAGGCAGCGACAGCGGACGAGGAGAAAGACTGAAGATAGGACAGGGTAGAAAGAATGAGCATATCGGATTGAGAATTGGTCGATAGTTCGTCAGGTAGCTTCAAAGCAATCGGTGCACTCAAAGAATCCTCCCTTGAGGCTGTTCTTTTGTCCTCCTTCGCGGCAATCAGCCCCTTCCAGATCTCAGTTCTCTCTCTGCCCCCCCTTCCTCCCCCAACGACTCTCCCTGCTGCACCTCGGAGCATTGAAAGCTGCTTTGAGACGCGGGATACGTGATCTCCGAGCATTTCTATCGTTGAGTCGAGAGAAAAGGCCGTATCACCGTAATAAACTGCAGGTCTGTTCGCCTGTGACTGCCCTCCTTCTCTCACAGCGTCGCCCATAGCAGTGCCGACAACAGCACCAATACAGACACCATTGCGAGTCCCTTTGCTGGTTTGCCCGACTCCAAAAGAAGAGGAAGCCTCGGGAAGCAGATCAAAACCATCGTCAGCCTCCCCGGTGACCTCGTTCGTGAGGTGCTGTGAAGGGACATGAATCACATGGTTTTCAAAATTCCCTCCTGATCCTGCCGATACTTCTCCCTCGCCCTCTTCAGAACTCGCTTCAATAACGCCTGGTACGCCGCAGATTCCGGTGCTGATATTTTTTACTTCATCGTCATCCTTTTCAGCGGAGAATCGAGGTAAACTACCGCTTAAAACCCTCTCGCTATCTCTCTCCCTGCCTGCAAGGTTGAGCAGCTCTGGGATGCGAAGGCGAACGGCAGTGCTAGCGAGCATGCGTAAGTAGGGTTGGTGTGATATAGCAGCTGTTGTTGCTGCTTCAGTTTCAGCTGATGCAGATATAGTCTCGAATAGAGCGTGCCGTTGCTTGAGATCGGCCTCCAAGAGCGACTTGACGTCTGAAAAACCGTCGTCAAGACCATTGTTACTACCAGACCAACCGTCCAAGAGCATACCTAGGACAAAACTGTCGCGTATTACAGGGTGACCAACGACCCAATTCAGCCAGCGCTCTATTCCTCTTCTCCACTCCTCTCTTTGTGAATCCATTCTCTCAACCTCATCGCCAGGGCTGCCGCCAGCGCCGCCATAATCAACTCCCCAATCAACGCCAACACCCCCAACCCACGCCTCAGGCAGTACACCTTTTACTCCCTCCGGCAGAACCTCCTTGACTGTCTGCAAAACATTCTTAGTGGCATTTTTCGTAGTCTCATACATCCTTCTGGTAATGCCCCCCTCCTCTCCTTCTCCCCTTTTCCTCTCGGGCGGGTCGCCACTATAAATGGGGATTATCCTACCCTCCATGCTACCAACGCCAACATCATTGCCGTTGCCACTGCCTGACCCATCTACCCCTTTGTCACCACTGGCCGAATCTGCGGAATCGCAAAGATTCCTAAGGTACCACGCCAACCACTTCAAGTCCCCAGGTCGAAAGGTTGTCGTTTTTGTTATTGTTTTTCTCGTGTTTTTTTTTGTTATGCTATTGTTCCTACTGTCGTTCTCAATATTAGTAGTAGTGGTAAAGGTTATTGTGTATGTTGTCGCTGATGCTGCCGTTTTTTCTCCTCCGTTTTCATTGTTGAGGTCATTTTCGTCGTCATTGTCATTAATGTTGACCGTAACACTCCCACTCCCCCACGCATTTTCGGTGCCATCATCGTTGCTGCGGTCAAAATGTTTTGCTTTCCCTAGCTCGGACCTCAGGTGATTATTACCTGACCTCAGGTAATCCTGAGAATGATTCAAATCCATTACTCCCACAACATCTTTTACCCCACCTTCAACAATAGCACCCGACATCCTCTCTTTCTCCCAATCCATCAATTCATCAATTGATATCACAATGTCAAAAGCTTCGCGGACTTTCTCTCCCCGTCGTTTCCGCCGCTTTTGCAGGAGACGAACGAGGGAACATCTCACATATGTGACAAACCTGTAGAAAACCATGAAGCTTTCGAGGCCGTGGGACACTTCTGGACCATTTTCTGCCGTATCAGAACCAACGATGGGGTCAACAATTGGGCACCCGCCCATAGCAGTGACTATTGAGAGTATCCTTCGAGCCATCCGACCTCCTCCTGGTCCCCAAGCAACACCTTCCACCCCCTCGCCCTCCTCTTCCTGAATTCCATCGCAATAAGCCAATATCGGGCACCTCTTACTAAAAAACCTCACCATCTCATCTCCAGTGAGAAAAATTCCCCTTGAAGCATTCCCGTTTTGTCCGTTTTGTCCGTTTTGTTGAATTGCATTGGGGAATCCTGCAGTCTTGCGATCTGCAGTGAGATCTGCAGTCTTGAGAAATGGACCCTCAAACGCGGAAGAGAACACCAATGATAATACCCGGTGCTCGTATGGCGTGAAGTGGAGCTCCCGGTCTTGTTCCGAGCCGTCTTCGTTTTCTTCTTCTCCTCCCTGTCCCCCTTGCTGACTGTGTTGTTCTTCTCGTCTCTTTTTGGAGCGCTTGGCTTTGCGCTTTTGGTCCAAAGGAGGGGTGAATGCGGGTGGTATGGTAATGTAATAGTCATGCTGGCTCTCCTCGCAGCTGTGATTGGATGAGGCGGTTGAAGATGGGGAGTGAGGGGCAGAATTCAATTGTGCCTTCTCAGGAATTCTCGAATGTAAACAACCGGAGAAGGGGACGGAAGTCAACATTTATTGCGCGTTAGCTATAGCTGTAGGGATAACGGGTGATTGTGTGCGGTTTATTGTTACTGAACGTTATGTTTGGTGTTCTGGCTTGCAAATTCTGAGTTTGAAAAATTCTCGGCGGTCAACTTCAGTGTCCTCCCTTTCTGAGAAGTAGAAATGGTCGCAAGAAACATGTGGGTTTCAATAATAATTTGCCTGGGAAAAGGGGGTAATAAATTTCATTTATTTCCAGAAAAATTTAAAACCTGCTTTCCCTCTTGAACAAGAACTACGCTTTGTTCCTCTTCTACCACAACTGCACTTTCTGCACCTGTTTATTTCTGCTCCCCTGTGCACTATCTTTCACACAGCTACGCTTCGTTGGTCCGTAGAATTGCTATTTGCGGCGCTGTTGCCACTGATTCCTCTGTCATCATCAGCCTCCTTCTTGCCCTCCTCCGAAATAACACCCCGACCCTCAACAACCTTGAAGGGGTAGGCCCTCCCGTTAGCTGGGAACTTGCTTGCAATGAAATTCCCTTCTTCTTCCCCCTCTGCTCGCTTGACCTCGATCTTGACCGGCTTAATCTTGTCCTTCCACACAGAATTCTCACCCAAAGGCATTTTTCCCTTCAGCCTGTTTGGCGAATGAAATGTTCGGTGAACAGCATTGTCAGTCGCTAGTGGTGTGTGTGCTACAAATGAGCTCGCAAGTTTTATTGACTGACACATTTTGCGCGCTTGCAATTTACATACCTCGTGGCAAAGATTCGAATGGATCCATTTGTACTAATTGACAGAATTTCCTTGAGCTTGATGTATGCATCATTAGATCCTGACAGCGAAGAACTCTGGTTTTTCGAGGGATTTTTTTCAATTCTGTTTTTGAGATTGTCCAGGTAATGGTTTGTAAATTCAAAAGAAGTGAGGGAGTCGATCAAAATGAGAGCAGATGGGGGCGACATTTTCTTCTTTAGCTGGGAGTTTCAATGGGGCTGCTCAGTTAGATAACTCAGTTTTGTTTCTCTCTCCGCGTTTTTGCAAAAAATAGCATTATTCTAATTTTCCGTAACACTTACCTTCTGCCTCAAAAGATCCCAACTAGCGACCAACTCCTGCATGCTACCGGCTCTCACAATGATCATTTTATTGGCAACTTCTGCCAAAATTTTCTCATCCAACTGTTCTTGCCCGACGAATCCGTCACACTCCTCGCTCAATTTTGCCCTGATAATCGAGAATAACACTTCGGAATCAAAATTACAATCCAGGTCATAGTAGTAAACGACGCTCTCACCTCCCTCCCCATTGAAGTGATTTTCTAGAAGGTGTTCCACCGCTAGCGTCAGCAGTATTTGTGTCTTTCCAGTGGCAGTCTCCCCAAATATTTCGATTGCGCTGTGCGCTGTCGATCTTGATGTAGTAATACTGCTCCTCCTGTTTCCGTTACCTTCGCTTGAAATTAGTCCACCGGTAGCCGCCAAAATGGAATCAATGAAGCTGACACCGCTGCTGTGGGGGAGACCTGCTAGAGGTCGCTTTCGCTTTCGCTTTCGCCCCGACGACATCGACGACATCGACCTGGAAGAAGTTGAATCGTTATCCCCTACAGCAAGGGGAGACTGTCGAGGAGTTCCAGCTGAGGAGGAGCCCCAGAGGGATTCTGCAGACTCACTAAACATTGGTGTTGATGGAATCGAATTTATTGTTGGCCTAGGTGTCTTAATTTTAATCTTTATTCGGTTAAGAGGAAATTTTTGAGGACACAGAATTCTCCAAGAAATTTTGTTTCGTGTTTTGTTTGCAACGATCAGTGTTCTTCCATTCTGGAATAAATCCCGTGAATAAATATCCAGAACGGCTGTCTTTATCAACTCGCAGAATATCAGAAAAGATATCGCTTTCTGTGGCGTATTGTAGGCTCAATCTCGCAGGTGTCCCTCCTCATGGGTCCCTCCACCTTCTTCCCCTTCCTTTTACTCCTCCTCCTTGCTTTCTCGGGGGTTTCCTCTGACAACTCAATATTACGCGAGATGATGGAAGAAATAGAGAATGATGCAGATCATGATAGCTACACAGTTGAGGATGAAGCTCCCAGGAGCAGCGGCGGCAACAGCAGAAAAGATTCCGAAGGCTTTTCAGGTGGGCGGTACAACAAACTAAACAAGAACAAAATGGGAGGCGGTGGCAATTTGGGGGGAGGCGGCGGTTTGGGTGGAAAGAAAAACAAGTTCAGCAGCAACAACAACAACAACAATCAGCAGCAGAACAGAGGTTTTTCCAACAAGGGCAAGAGCGGCGGAGGTTCATCTTCCCGTGAGGAAGCATTGAAGAAGATGGAGGAGGAACTGATGAGCGAAAAGGGGCGCCAACAGCATGCAGCAAATGCTGCAGAAGCTGAGGCTGAGGCTGCACGAAAAGAGGCAGTGCGGAAGAAACGAGAGGAGAAATACCAAGCCGATCTCAGGAAGATGAACGCAGAACAAAGGAAGGTTGTCAAGGCTCAGAGACGGAAAGATAAGAAGGTAGTGCAAAAGATATTAAAATACTATGATTCTAATGACTATTATGGTGTCCTGAAATTGGTGGGAGCCGGGGGAGGGTTTCAGGGATGGTACGGTTGGCTGCGACGAGGTGGGAAAGGCATCACGGAAAAGGAGATCAAGAAGGCCTACAGAAACCTTGCAAAGACTGTTCACCCGGATAAAAACAAAGACAGCCGGGCGGAAGAGGCTTTTGCCGCCATTCAGGAGGCGTACGAGGTACTGGGAGATGTAAATAGCAGGCGATTGTACAATGAAAAGAGAGAAAGGCTCAGAAAAAACCAACGTGAGGATCTAGTGGAGAAGGGGGGGGAGGCGATGGAAAAGGCGACGGAGAAAGCGGGCGTATTCTGGAGGATCTTAGAGACCTTTCTTGGCCCGTTCTTTTTACCTGCGCTTGTGCTGTCAGCTCTCATAGTATAAATTTTGAAAAGTAACTGAACTGGCAGCCGGTTTTTTTGTAGGAAAGTTTAGAGAATTGGATTACTGTCGCCACACAATTGGTGCATTGGCTTTGTCCTTCTTCATGCCAATGTGTGTGTGTTTTTCGGGGGGGTCTTATAGCTCCCTCCATGATGCAGGTAGCTAGCTATTCATGATGGATTGGAGTGGAAATCACGAAAATGGATTATATTCATATCGATATGGCTGTGGGAAAACATTTATAAGATAATCTCGTAATTCAGTACTTTGTGAAGGTTTTTCAATACTTTTCTCTTTTTCTGTCTTTTTCTCGAAAAAATCAAGATTTATTTTTTGAAAATTCACAACTTTAACAACTACCCTATTAAACCTTTTTTTTCCATGGAGACGCTCTCCTGGGAAGAAAAATACCTCCGCTTGCGGGCGGAGAAAGATGCGATCAGTAAGAAGTACGTTATCTTTATTTCTGCCCCCCCTGAATTTGAGTTTCACATTCCCACACCTCCCCTCACACATCTCTAACCCTGTCGCCCCTTTTCCCTCCCTCTTTGTTCGCGCAGATCCACGGAACAAGATCGTGCAATTCGTCAGATGCGTACAAAGTTTGCCAAGCTTGAGTCCCTTTTCAAACAAAAGCAAAAAGCGGAGGGGGGATCAGCCGGTCCTATCGACCTTGGTGATGGTGACGGCACCATTGGCGGTCGTCGAGCGGACAAGGATAATGAGCAGCTAGTTACTGATTTGTACAAGCGTAACGCTAAACTCCAGCGCGAGAACAAGACTCTTGAATCCAAGCACAAAAACCTACTTCAAACATGCAGCAAGTTAAAGCGTGAGTTACAGCTCTCCCGTAGGAGGGGGGGCACTGTCACTGCTTCGAAGATTAGCGCAAATAATGATGACTCAATCATGTCCGGGAAGCAAGCCACGTCCCAGCTGTCTAACTCGAAGCTTGCGGAGCTGGTAGAGAAGCTCCGCCACAGACTTATTAATGGGGAAAAGATGCTTGGCAAGCTGAGAGAGGAGAACTCAAAGCTTCGAAGTGGAAAAGCCCCGACCGTCACGGATCACGACGAGAGCAATATGGCTGCTGCGAGGAGCGCCAAGTGGGTGAGCGGTACGGCAGAGGGGGAAGAGGTGAGCTATTGTCTTCTTTCGCTCCTGCTCGTTCTGACTTGACCCTATTGACTAACCTTCCCAAACTACCCAACACACCCGCCCAACACACACCATTACAGATCCTTCGTCTCCAACGCGAATTGCGCGACACGTCTGCAAAATTACAGCTTCTCCAGACCCGTTATGATCATATGGAGAGCAAGACAAAGGCCCAAAATGAGCTCCAGCAGGGTTCTTTCGAGCAACTCGAGGAATACAACCGGCGAATCAGAGATCTCCGCCGCCAAGTTCAGGAAGCTCAGCATGATAAAGAAGTCGCAGAATCTAGAAGCAGCCGAGCAGAGGAGTTCGAAGAGCAAGTTAGGGAACTATCTGAGCAGAATCGCTATCTTGAAGATCAAGTAACCCGCCTCTGCGAGGCTCCATTCCTTTCAGGCACAGGAGCTCGCTCCGCTGTCACTGACTTTGATAGGCAAGAAAGAGCGCACAAGCAGAAGATTGATCGGCTGCAAGAAGTAGCTCAAACCCACCATGCTGCTCTTACCGCTCTCCAGAAAGAAACAGACATCCTCAAGAAGGAAAAAATTCAGCTTCAGAAACAGCTCGATCAGAACTTAACTTCTGGTATGGAACGCAACTATGCCTCCCAAATCAGTAAGGATAAGTCTTCCCTTTTCGGATCGATGAGCGATCTCCAGGATCTTGGAATGGAAGACCTGGATATGAAGGAGCTCGAGCGGGCTTTGGCAATTGTTCGTCGTAAGATGGATGACCCGACAGACCTGGACTTCCTGGAGCGCGTCGACGACGAGGACCTAACTACTGTTCCTGCGTTGAAAAAACGTCTTCAGATCGTGCAGGTTGCGAATTTGAACATTACCCGCGAGTTAGAACGAGCTGAGCGCATGCTCAAAGCTCAGGCTTCTATCAATCGCGACCTCCACCTTGAAATTGAAGAGTCCAACAAGCGATCCCGCACAGAAAAGGACTCCCTCCAAGCAAAGCTCGAAGACTTCGAGTCCTTGTGCCTCAAGCGCCTCCAGCGCATCCATACCCTGGAAGCCCAAGTTCGTCAGCACCTATATTCAGTGTCTGGCCACGGCTCGTCCTCCAAATTCAAAAAGATACCCAACAATCTCGACGATGTTGTGGGGCTCCTGGACGAGGAGGACAATCTTCTCCAGGAGGTTTCCAATGGGGACTTTGGCCCAGACGAAAACCTCATCGAGGTGTACGTGGTGGATGCGGAGATCTCCGAGTCAACGGTGTCCTCCGACGCCTCGACCTTCGTTATCGTGGACTTTTTCGACTACGAATCTCAGGCCACCCCACTCACAACTGGCTTGTACCCTCGCTACGATTTCGCGACGACTTACAAGGTTACAGTGGACGATTTTTTCCTTCGTTTCCTCGCAACAGACTCTCTCTCGATCGAGCTCAACAAGGCGCAGAGCGCAGATTACGCTCTTCTTGCTCGAGGCACAATCATCCTGTCCTCCCTTTTGGAATCCGTTCCCAAGATCATCCATCAGCGGCTCCCCCTTATCTCCACCCAAAGTGGCTCCATCGCGGGCTACGTGCACATTGAGATCCGCATGGCCCTCCCGATCACAGAACTTTACCGCCTCTTCTTGGATCGGCACCCGGAGGAACGCTCTCGCATCGAGGCCGCGAGCCGCTCCAATCTCAAGCAGGAGCTAGTTCTCACTCCCGAAGGAACCACCGCGAACATCAACAGCACCAAATCTGGTCTATTAAACGACCTGGGACCTCGCGAGGAGGCCCGCCTCTCCAACGAGCTCTCGGTAACTGTCAAGTCAATTTCAGGCCTGTCTAAGCGCGGGCGACGCTCCCCCTCTACCTACGTTCACTACCAGCTTTTAGGCTTCCAGGACACCTTCACCAACGTTTCCGAGTCTTCAACCGATCCCATCTTCGATCACAGCGTCTCATTCCCAATTGTCACCGACCCGAAGCTCCTCCGCTTTTTGCGAAAGTACAAAATTCAATTCACGGTATTCGACGACAAAGATGCGGGAGAGGATGACGGAAATGCCGACGCCGACAACGCAGATGTCATCGGTGAGTCGAAGGTATCCCTCGCCCCTCTCGGAGAGGGCGAGGCCATCGACGAGGATTTGCCAATTCATGATAGCAATGGCCGACAGATTGGAAAGATCACTATCGAGATTAAATGGAACTCTCCTCTTAAACGGCCCGCTGATGCCGGTCCAAATGCCCTCACTGCACCAGAAGTGGAGGAGATCATGTCCCGATTCTCCCCTGAAAAGGATGGTCAGGTTTGCTACACTGACTTCGTACGTTTTGCTGAGCCGCAACCCGCTGTTGTCGCGGCACTCCAGTCTTTCCACGAGTTCCTCGTCCTCGCTCGCAAGGAGCAGGGGATCACCACGAATGAGTTCTTTGAGGCAATCTGCCAGAATCAGACCGATGCTCAGCATAATTTGATCTGTGACAACGAGAAGTTTGTTTCTGGTCTGATGAAAATGGAAATTAATATCCCTCCTGATGAGCTCGAGGCAGTCTTTACACACATCAATGTGAGAGGGAAAAAGACCGTCACTCTCCAGGACTTCAAAAAATTTGCGGAGCCATCCTCCTCCTCTTCAACTGCTATCATTACTGAGAAGCTTCGTAAGCGCTGTCAACATTTGCACCGTCTAGGAACTCCAATCATGGTTCCGTTCCAGAAAGCCGATATTTCGGGGTCGGGTCGCATCACCCGTTTACAGTTCAAGGAATGCCTCCGCTCCATGGGTTTCCACCTTGTGGACGATGACTTCTTGAATCATAACCCAGCTCAGTCGACAATAACTTCGAAAGCAAAGCCGTTCTCCAACATTGCCCAGGTCTCTGACGATGTTGACGATGAAGATGAGATCATCGGTGGCCACGCTACGTCAGACTTCAAGGAGATGGTCAATGAGCGATTCGATTCCACCCAGAATAACTCCGCAAATACTAACGCCAAGCAACAGTCTGTTGAGAACGAGAAAAAACGGATCGAGTTTGAAAAGCGCGTTAAGGAGCTCAATCAAAATACGAACGCTCAAACGGCATCGGTAGATCTTGGTGTAGACAGTGACAATGAAAACGATCTAAATATAACCAACAAGAAACGAATCAATAAGCCCCCTAGTGGCCGGTCTCCGCGCTCTTCCTTTAATAAGACTGTCCCTACCGCCCAGGCTGAGCCGCAGCCCTACGAAACGCCGTTGATTCAACGCCCTGACATGGCCGCGACTCACCCTGGGGTCCGGAATGTATCCGAGGCGATTGATTCTGCTGCCCTCGAGGAAACGGACGCCGCCAGCGAGGTTGTTCACCTTCCTACTAGCTCGATGAACATTATTGATGTGGAATCTCACCTTAGTGATACTTGCAAGCACTTCAAGGGAGCAAAAGTTCTTCCGGAGGGGTTAAAGAAAGCTCTCCAAGCTGCCGACGAAACGAATGAGGGGTATCTGCCTCGCCGCCGCTTCGCCTCAGTAATCACATCTCTCGACAGCATGGCGAATTTATCCCCCGAAGCACTTAAGTCCACCATGGACTATTTCCAAAAGACAAAGACTGGATCGCAGATTGACTACCGCTCCTTCTTGAATTTCATGAGCTGGAAGAAACCCTCACCTTCCAACGGATTTTCCCTCATGTCCAAGATGCTTCTCCACGCTCCCTCCGCGTTAGACGAGTTCGCCAAATTTGATCCTGAGGGACAGGGCTACGTGAGACGTGTAGACTTCTATAATGTTCTCCGTGAAATTGGCTATGGTCATATTAGCAGCAGCGATATGGATGATATTAGCATGCTGTTTGAGTTCAGCCAAAGGAGGGGAGAAATTTACTACTCTGCCTTCGTGGAATACGTCACCCAGCAGGAATCGGCGCTAAGCCTCCGCGAGGTGGAGAATAATCTTCGGAGCTCGATCTTTAACCAGTACAATAAGAGCGATGACGGCAGTGCCGCAGACAGTCTTCGCTCTGCCTTTGCGGAATTCGACACTGACAGCACAGGTTTTATTTCCCAGGAAAATTTCCAACTTGGGCTCGACAAGTTGGGCTTCAAGCTCACCAAGTCGGAGCTCGAATCCCTCTACATCCGCGCAGACCCGCGTGGTGAGGGTGTCACCTACAAAGATTTCGTCGATTTTATCACCAACTCGTCTGACAATGAATTCCCCGAGCAGCAGAAGTCTCGTGCTGACTTTGATATGGCACTCCTTCAGTTGAAATGTCACGCCGTTGTAATTGAGTGCCAGAAACGCCTACCTAATTTGGAGTCCTTGGCGGAAAGTTTCAAGCACTATGACTACAAGAGGGCGGGAAAGCTCCCTTTGAGGAGCTTCGCTGCTGCCGTGCGGTGCGCAGGCTTTACCCTAACTCGCGCTGAAATTGTGGTCCTAGCTCAACATTTCGGCAAATCGTCTGCGGACGTCACAGCTACCGCTGTTCCTTACGGAGACTTCCTCAACTGGGCGACTCCTGACGACCACTCTCCTCCCCCCATTTTGGGAGGTGCGGTGAACATGGAAAGCTTGATGGCCAACCTCAGGCGTCTCGCTGCTCGCAGTGAAAACGGAAGCTTTGTCAGGTGGAGCGATGTCTTCGAGGCCGTTGACACCGAGGCTAGCGGCTTTGTAGACGAAGATGGAGCGCGCCTTGCACTCAAAAAGCTTGGCTGTAAGATTACCGAGGCCGAGGCCCGGGCGCTCTCTGTGGAGTTCGGTGGAGGGAAAAAAACCGCTATCAGGTACCGCGCACTTTTGAGGTTGTTATTCCCCGGTAGCAGTGCTACGACAACAAACGAGAACAAGGTCGGCGCTGCTGCTTTGCGTCGGCTCCAAGCAGCGTCTAATCGCATCGACATGGACCTCGCTGAAATTACGCGCACCGCAAGAGAGATTTTCTCCGAGCTCGACCTGGATGGAATCGGGTATTTCAGCAAGCGGAGCTTCAAACGCGGAATGAAAAGTCTCATAAACAAAACTTCAATGGCCACACTTTCGGATAACGACATGGATGAGCTCATGGCTCGTTATGACACTGCCGGGGACGGTTCTGTTGGGTGGAAGGAGATGATTGCCGAAGCCTTCGCCGGAGGCGGAAACGCCGCCGGTGATGAGTTGGAAGCCGTTAGTAGGTTCAAAAATATGATGCGAAAGTGCATCCGCAAGGGCATTGACTATCGTGCAGCTTTTGAAAGCTGCGATCAGGGTTTCAAGGGAAGTATTACAATAGGCGACTTTAAGACCGTCATGGGCGAGCTTGGTAGCGGAATGACAGAGGGAGAGATCAACGCGCTCGCTCTGAAATTCAGGACTCCTACTAGCGTGCGGAACTCTGGAAGCGGGCTCGATAGTGATGCTCGTGTGGTGTTGTACCTGGAAATGCTCCACAGCTTGATGCCGGTTCGTCCCAGCGAGTGGGAAGACCCGGACGGCTGGCGCACTGAAGAGAAGCTCAGAAGTATGATAAAGAACCGCTTTGAGTTCTGGGTTCCGGGTAAGCTCAAGAAGGCATTCAAATTTTTCGATAGGCCAACGCCTCGCGGCAAGCTCAATATCAGTCAGCTAGCCGACGGGCTAAAGCGTCTGAAGGCTTTTAGGATGAGCGCTAGCCAGGAGAAGCAGCTGTTTAACATTATGGATTTGTCTGGCAAGGGATGGGTTGACTTTAGTGACTTCTGCGTTTTCGTCAAAGACGCCAACCACTTCGATGTTGCCGCAAAGGTTGTAAGCGAGCTCACTAAGGGTGGAGTTGGAAAGAAGGAGGTCAAGACAGAGCTGGAAAAATTTGACGAAAATATGAGCGGCCTTATCAGCCAAAGTAACTTCAAGAAGGCCTTGGAGAAGGTGGGGGTAACTTTGAGTAAGAGTGATTGCAGCAGGCTGGTCATGCGCTTTGATGATGAAGAGAGTGGAAACCTCTCTATTGACAAGTTCTTTGAGTTTGTCAAGTGTGGGGGTATGCGGAAGAATGCCGGTGAAGATGAGGACGATGTGCTCGATGATGACGATGACGATGAAGATGATAGCAGCGAGGAAGAAGGAGATGAGAAGGGAAAGAAAAAGAAGTCAACGAAGAAGAAATCTAAGAAGGAAAGTTCGGGTGTCAAGATCAGCAGTCTGATGAAGAAGCTGAAGGCGAAGCTCCAGAAAGCTGAGGAAAAGGGTGTCAGCGGGAAGCGCAGTTTTGAGTTTTTTGATAAGGACGGCAACGGCTATGTCGACGAGAAGGAATTTATGCTCGGCGTCAAGAAGTTGATGAAGGTCGTGCTAACTAAGAAAGAAACCACTGCGCTAATGGATAAGTTCGGAGGCAAGAAGAATGGCAGGATCAAGTACGACGAGTTCTTGAAGGGATTGAAGCTTAGCGATGAGGAAAGCGAGAGTGAAAGCGAGAGTGAAAGCGAGAGTGAAAGCGAGGACAGTGCTAGCGATAGTGAAGAGGAGACCACCAAGAGCGCAAGGAAGAAGGGAAAGAAAAGTTCAAAGCGGTCAAAATCCAGTGATGGCGATGTTGCAAAGATGGTCAGGAAGGAAATTGTGCGGTTGTCGAGACAAGACAAGAAACCAAAACTCAAATCTGTCTTCAAGACTTTTGACAAAAATGGCAACGGCAAGCTCTCTCTGCGAGAATTTAAGCGCGCGCTGACCAAAATGGAGTTCAAGTTCAGCACGAGTCAAGTTGAGAAGCTTACTGAAAGGTTGGATGAAGATGGTGATGGTGAGATCTCTTGGAAAGAGTTCGAGAGGTTTAGCAAGGTCGATGTTAGCAGCGATAGCGACAACGACAATGAGAACGAGAGCGATGATTCGTCGTCTAGCGAGAACGAAATGAGCAAGAACGACCTAAAGAAAGTCGTGGTGAAAGAGATGAAAAAGCTTATCAAGAGAGGGGAGAGGCCCAAGGTCAAGAAGGTATTCAGCAGACTCGATGTTGAGGGTGGCGATTTTGTTTCTAAGCGTGATTTCAAGCGTGGTTTGCAGGATTTGGGTTTTGAATTCGACGCAAATGTTGTGAAGCAGATGCTCAAGAAATTCGACAAGAAGAAGGATGGTAAGATCTACTATTTGCAGTTCGAAAAGATGAGCAGGGTCGAAGATGAGGAAGAAGAAGCAACTGATATCGACGACGTTGCCTTAATGGTCAGAAAAGAGCTGAAACGGATCATGAGGAAGAGCGGAGACAACGCATTCCTTAGCAAGAAGACTGTGAAAAAGGAGTTCAAGAGGGCAGATTCGAACGGTGACGGCACATTATCGGCCAGGGAGTTCAAGAAGTGTGTCGCAAGCCTTGGATTCAAGTTCAAGACAGATGAGATCGATAAGTTGGTAGACTATTTGGACTCAGATGGCGATGGCACCTTAAACTTCGAAGAGTTTTGCAATCTTGTCGGCCAAGTTGAGAAGGATGATGATAAAGAGAAGGATGGAACGAAAGAAGACGTAGATGACCTCGCGCTCATGGTGAGAAAGGAGCTGAAAAAACTTACTCGGGCAAGCGGGGACGGTCCTCCCAGAATTCGCGTTGAATTCCAAAAGGTGGATAGTTCTGGTGATGGTGAGCTCAGTTCGAGGGAATTCAAGAAGTGCCTGAAACAAATGGGCTTTAAGTTCAAAGACGATGATGTAGATCGTTTGATGGACTATCTGGATTCGGATGGCGATGGGAGA
>Ga0115554_1001152_pt1 | contig 18675 bp, 13 predicted proteins | sample COGITO_mtgs_1104_3_FD_87283 | JGI IMG/M metagenome (GOLD analysis project Ga0115554, IMG submission 87283) | Pelagic marine microbial communities from North Sea - COGITO_mtgs_110404 | ecosystem: Environmental > Aquatic > Marine > Epipelagic | place: Germany:Helgoland, sampling site Kabeltonne... | reverse complement strand
CAACGTCAAGGCGAAGATCCAAGACAAGGAAGGTATCCCGCCGGATCAGCAGCGATTGATTTTCGCCGGTAAGCAGTTAGAAGACGGCAGAACGTTGGCCGATTACAACATCCAGAAGGAGTCTACGTTGCACTTGGTGTTGCGTTTACGAGGCGGCGAAGAAAGACAATAAACGAGCGCGTTCTCGTTCTTTCTTTTGGGCGCGCACGAAGATTGTACTACTTTTCATCACATCCTTTCCATCCTTTTTTAGAGAGATAAAACGGCTTGAAATAAGAGCCTTGTAATAGAGAGAGACACTTTATACTGTTTGACGCGCCGAGTATATCTAAAAGAAGGTAGATACACAATACCGTACTACTTTTGAACACCTACTACTACGACCTTTGTCTTTCCTCGTTCCAAACGTCATTCGAAACGTGCATTTGAAAAAATGTCTTCTCATCGATGACGACCGAAAAGAAAGAGGAAGACATCGTCCACCTCCTCTCCTCGGACGAGGAGCTCATCCCGATTCCCACGCGAGCCTGTCAGTTTTCTTCGTTTCTCTCGGTCGCGTTGCGACGACGCGAGGACTTTGGCGGTTTCGTTTCGGGAAAACATCAACGAGAAGAAGAGAAGGACTTCATCGTCCTTCGCGTCCCGAACGTGAGCTCGAAAACGTTGTCCATTATCGTCGAGTATTTAAACCATCGTGACTCGATGCAAGAACGGAAAGAGATGAAACTGAAACGACGATTACGGAGAAGAGAAGATGGATTTACGAGCAGTAGCAGCAGCAGCTCGAACAACAGCGATGATGATTCTTCGTTCTGTTCGAAGGCTGATGATGAGTTGAAGGCTGATGATGAGTTCGTTGGAAAAAAGGGAAAAGGAGAGCAACGATTTCACGTGCCAGCGGAGGAGGCGATGAACGTGATGATGGCGTCGAACTTTTTGGGGTGTTGAATTAGTATTACGCTTCTTCCGTTACATGCCGTTCCATCTGTTGACGGCGCCGTTGCTTTTCATCTTATTCTGCATCTCTTGGGTGTTTGCGGAAATCCGAGCGATATCGACGAGTTCTGCTTCGCAAGTGACTAATAACGTGTCATCTTCCGCGTCGTAGATTTCTCCAGTAGTCACGATGCGGAGTTTGTTGCTCGATATGGATTTGATTTTGCACAGGATGCGACAGGTTCGGTGAAGAGGGAACGGTTTTTTCAGATTGACTTTGAAATTTATAGTCGTAGCGGTTGGAGCGAATTCGCACTTTGCAATTTCCGCCGTGCATTCGTCCAGTATGGTTTCGATCGATCCACCGTGCGCGGTGGTGTACCCGTGTAAACAGATTGCAGCGCCTTCACCGGCTCTGACTGCGCCGTGCAGCTCTCCGTGGTCGCATCCATTTCGAGGGAACCTGTAAAAATGTCGGACGTCCAAACCTGCTTTCGCCGCGGAATCACCGCTGGCCCAGCACCCAGGCGCTACGACAAAATCGTGCGGTCGCTCACACGGCACGTGTTTCATGAACGGAAAATACGTAGGGTCCGTGCTGAGTTTAGTCAACAGCGTGTCGTTTGGCGGGAATAAACCGTTCGGCCGGAATGGAATCCCGGTCGCAAACGCCGCCTTCCGATAATCCTCCGGCGTTAAATCTAAAGTGTTATCAATGACCACTTTCGGTCTGTTCTCAACCAAAGACCTCTCGTCGATCGTAATCTCCCTCGCGCCTCCGGCTTGATTCGAGACCACTTTCCCGTTTTCCAACTCGTTTTGGTAATGCGCTCGAATGTCTTTCTCGGTCACGAATTTCGACATCACCAAATCATCGTCCAAAAAATGTGGTTCTTTCTCCGGGTGTTCCTCTTTGAGTATTTCGTTCAGGGATACTTTTTTGCTCGTCCATTCGTCCATTTCTTTGAATCTGCTCTGATGAATGCGGATTGGGATGATAAAGAAGATGTGAGATGATGATGCTTATTGTGATCAATATTTAAGAAGAATAAAGCGAAAAAAAAAAAGAATACGTTACGAAATCAGAACCCCGGACGTTTTTTCATAAAAGCGCAGGAAGAAACAGTCGCACGACAGCGCACAAACGTGAGTAAACGCGCAGATAAGAAAGTTTTGCGAACGGAAAAACCACCACGACCGCCATGGCGAAGAACGACGCGAAGAAGAAGAAACCTATGACGATAATGTCCTGCGCGGACATCTCTTCGAACTTTTCGAAATACGTCAAAACGAACGACTCGAAAGCGCTTTTGAAAGGTTTCCGAGGTTTGTTGTTACGCGAACGAAAAGAAGAAGAGGCGGAGAACGACGAGAACGGGAGAGGAAAAGACGCAATAAACGACGAGGAAAAGTTCTTTTCGGACGCGAAACGCGCGATGGGTTTATCCGATGCCATAGTGAAGGTAGGTTTTATGCGTTCGTGCGGTCGCGTCGAGCGCGCATCGCGCCGGTTTCGACGCGCGCGAAGAGAGAAATCTCTTCTTCTTTTGTCTCTTTGGTCCGTTTGAAAATTTTTGTGGGCACCTTAGTTCTCACCCCTATGTGTGTGTTTTCTCTCTCTCTCTCTCTTTTATAACGACAACAACAGGCGCTGGAAGACCTCGAGGAGGATGAAGGCAACATCGAGAAGAACGATAAAGAAGGTCGCCGAAAAGAAGCGGATAACATCACGCTTTTCATTAAACAGGTGACCGAGGCGATGACGGTACACGCGGATAGCGGATTCTTCGCGAAGAAGTATAACGAGAACGCCGACGAGGAAGAGAAAGCGGCGTACAGAGAAGCGTTTTCGGGACTGTTGAGCAGTTTTGCTAACCGCTTTACGAGTGAGATTGAAAGCGACGAAGCGTACGATAACTACGTGACAGCGTTTGGGGACGTTCAATACGTCGTCGTGGACTTGTTGGAAAAGATGGAGGAGAAGGAGAAGGAGAAGTGGGCGCCGATGCTCAACGTGGCGTGCGATATGGCGTTTGATGATAGAACGTGCGTGGAAAACGTGAGACAGTGTTATCGATTGTTGAACAAGTTGATCGAGAAGTGTAAATCAAACTTGAAGAAGCTCGGGGACGAGGTATTGCTCGACCGTTCGAGTAACTCGTCGTCGCCGGAAGGGAGTCAATTGAACGCTTCTCGATTGAAGAAGTTGGCGAGAGCGTTTGAGACGTGCGGTGATTTCGAATGCCAGAAGGAGATCACGATAATTTCTATCCATTTGCTACACAGTAAGAAGTGCGATAGTTTCGATCCGACCACCGAGCACGGGATGAAGACGATAAAGACGCTCTTTCCGAAACGATCGGAGGAGATTTTACTGCTCCAGGAGACGCTCGTGAAACTCGGCGATAGCTGCGAAAGGTTTCCTCTCGTCGTTGACTTTGTTCGACAATCGAACGCTTTGCTTGGATCCCGAGCTTCGGTATTTTCGTACGAGTGCGAAAAGGCAAAATTTGGCGAGTTCGAAGTTGCAGATAATCTCGTGCATTTTAGCAAGTATATGGGTTTGACTTTGAACGTGCGCTTGGAGAAGGGCAAGGATGATGCCACCACCGTGGACGTGATCGAACAGAACATCCGCGTCGCGAATTTTAACAGTTCGACGAACACGCTTACGATTGGCATTTTTCAGAAATGCGAGGGGATGTTGGAACGAGATGTTTTTGACGCGAAAGACGACGGCTGGATCTCATTGACGTTTAAACCGGAAGACGTCCCTGGAGTAAAAAATTGCGTTCGAGTGTACGCGGAAAGCGGATCCTGCAAGGCGATGGAAAAGTTGAGAGACACGCTCGACGCTTCGGCGCGAAAGAAGACGTCCAGAGGAGTTGAGGTGACGTATGATTTGCAAGAGATACTCACGCAACCAGAGTCGACGACGGATTTAATGGAACCAGAACCGTTACCACGCAATCCAACCGCGACGAAGGATCTCGCGGCCGACGAAGAAAAAAATATCGCAAAGAAGGCAACGACGAAGGCAAAAGAAAGCAAAAAGAAAGCGTTGCCAACGCCATCGTTACCAAGCCCTTCATCGAAACCCGTGAGAGCAGCAAAAGCAAAGGCCAACGCGAAATTAGCCGCGCAAAACGCGGCGTACCAAAGCGCGCTGAAGGAAAAAGAAAACGCGGAGAAGATTGCATCCCCGATCGAGGCGAAGAAGACGCAGCAGCAAAAGAAGAAGATTGGAAGTTTGAGAGACATCTTCGCCAACGACAACGACCAAAAAGAAGAAGAGGAAGACGACGAAGAAGGAAACTATGGCAAAAACAGTTTTCTTGATCAAACGGACGAATCGTTGGACGCTGGCGACGAGGACGCAGCAAAAGTTCCCTCCTTCGAGGAGGACGAGGAGGGAGACGCTCTGTTAGAGAAGAAGAAGACGACGAAGAAGAAGACAAATGAGAGAACTAAAGATCATAACAACAACTACGACGACACTAAAACGCCAAAGGCGACTATAAAGGTTCCGAAAACCGCGCCTCTTCGAAAGCCCGAGAAATCGACCGTGCGCTTTGCTCCGCCGACGAAAGAAACAACTTCACGCGGTATGAAAGCGGCGTTGGCGCCTACGACAACGAAGAATAAGAAGGAAAGTTGGCGAGAAAAAATGAGCAATCTTACGAATACTTTACACGTCGATGACGACGAGGAAAACAACATCGACGCACAACTTGGCAAAAGTGGCAAGTCCGAGAAAGAAACGCTGAGTTATAATAAAGCGAAAATTGGACGAAGATTGAAATTTTCCACAGGGAAGAAGGCAGACGAAGCGTCTACGCTGAAACGTAAGAATCGAGGCGACGACGACGACGACAACAACGACGATTTTGCGTATCGCGACGATGAAGAAGACGAAGACGACGATGGTTTGTTGTTGTTTTCTTCGCAAAACGAATCTGACGAGCGAGTAAAGAAACGAGCTGCGACGGCAACCAAAGTTGTTGGTCTGAAAAGTAGCGACGAAGACTTTGGAATGGAGGAGGAGGAAGACGACGAAGACGACGATCTCCCCTCTGCTGCGGCCGCAGAAAACCAATTCGACGCGATTAAAAACGCCATGGAAACGCTTCGACGCACCAAGACGCGCGAAGCTGAATCTAAAGTGCAAAAACTTTCCAAAAGTCTCGAGATGGACTTTGAAAAAGCGTCGAGCAAACTCGCTCGAGAAGTTTCAGAAAACGTCCAAACCTCCAAGCGCTTCATCGACGAGACCGCGCACCAACTCGAAAAAGAGGAGCAGAAAATCCTCGCGCGTCTCGAAGATATTACAAAAAAGTTTACCCGAGACTTTGAGCGCGAACGCGACCTCTTACTCGCAGTCAAATCCAAAGGAAAGTCCGCGTACAAAAACGCCAACGCCGCCGTCAAAGCCGTCGTCGAAGAGGCGAACGACGAGTGGAACGCGTTACAAACGAAAATGCGCGAAAAGTCCGCGAAATTCAAACGAGAGTGTAAAAGGATCCGCCGAGAGTGCGCGGAGCAAACCGATTTGAAGAAGATGCTCTTAAACATGGCCGAGATGATTTGATCTTTTTTATTCGAGAGGAGAAAATTGTACGCGGAAAGAGAACGAGAACGAGTTTAAGAAAAAGGAGGAAGAAAAGAGAGACACGCGCAAACAAAGAACGCGCTTTCAAAGGTTCCATTAGGATAGCGCGCATAAACATCATGCATAAATACAAAAGAAAGACACAAACACACACATATCTTCTAAGTTACTGTGACACCCAACTCGATGATCGTCCTTCTTCTTTGGGAAGCGCTTTCTTCACGTATATTTCGCTCTCTCTCATTCCTCCTCGCGTATTTTCCCTCTTTTTGAATGCACAGAACCATTGGCCTTCTTTTCCTCCTCCTTTTCCTCGTTGTCGTGTGGCTCATTTATGGCCCAAAATGCTTCACTCGTCGTTTTCCCACATTTCACAAGAAAGATATAATTCGGCGAATTCGCTCCAAGCTCCAAAACACACACGCGCGCGTTTGTTTGTATCGCTCAAGACACACACACACACGCACGCGTTGTTAAATAAAGCGTGGCAGCTTTTTTGTGATCGTTGCGGCGCAGAATCAATCGATGATGATCGCTTCGTCTTCTTCCGGGATGAATTCTTCTTCTTCTTCTCGGGGAAGATTATCGTCGACGACGTCGCCTAAAACGCTTCGCGCTTTATCTTCCTCGCAATCATCGTCGTCGTCTCGACAAAGATCGAAGAACAGATCGCGCGTCGTCGTGGTCTCCTCTGCCTCTTCTTTTGGTGGTGTTCGTGGTAAAAGAAGAGCGCTTTTGTCTTCCTCTTCTTTCGCGCATCAATCTCGCAGCGCGCGAAATCCGCTCGCCGGTTTATCCTCTCGCGGATTCGCTCGAGGATTCGTTCGATATAATTTCCAGGAGGAGGACGACAACGTCTCGTTCGCGACGACTCTGAACAAGACGAAACGAAGATTCCAAAACGTGCGCCCGAGAAACAGCAACTTCCCGTCCGGGAACAGCGCGACCGAAATCGAGGACTGCTTATCGGACGAAGAGTGCAAAGATCAACTCATCGAAGGGTTAGAGAAGAGTTTAAGCTCCAGTCGAGAGGAGGAAAAAGAGGAAGAGAAGAAAAAGAAAGAGGAAACGAAAACAAAAACGGCGTTAGTCTCTTCCGCGGAAGGAAGTGAGACGAAACCAAAAAAGCGAGAATTCGTCAACGCGAAAGGGTACGACGGGGACGAGTGTTCCGTGGACGAGGATAACTGCGCGGTGTCGGAACCACCGCTGAACTTTGGCCGATTGCGATCGGTCGGGACTATTTCTCGGTCGTTTGAGATTTGGACGTTTGCGTTTACGTTTGTTATTCGAAGGGTGAGTTTGGGGTTGAAGTGGACGTATAAGGGCGGGTACACGGAAGAGAAGAGAACGGCGAGATTGGAACGGTTGGCGAAGTGGTTGAGACTCGGGTTGTTGAGGTTAGGTCCGACGTTTATTAAGGTTGGGCAGCAATTCAGTACGAGGGTGGACGTGTTGAGTCCGCAGTTTATCCGCGAGTTGGAGAAATTGCAAGATCGCGTGCCACCGTTTCCAACGGATATTGCGAGAGAAATTTTAACCGAAGAGTTAGGGAAGCCAATTGACGACGTGTTCGATGACTTTGACGACGTCGCGTTGGCGGCAGCGTCGCTCGGGCAAGTGCACTTGGCCAAGTTGAAAACCACGGGGGAGCAAGTCATCATCAAAGTTCAACGACCTGGGTTGAAGGAGATTTTCGACATCGATTTGAAAAACTTGAGAGTGATTGCGAAGTGGTTGCAGTCGGTCGATCCAAAAAACGACGGCGCAAAGAGAGATTGGGTGGCTATTTTCGACGAAACCGCGAGAGTGTTATACGACGAAGTCGATTACACGAACGAGGCGCAAAACGCGACGGATTTCGCGAAACAATTCGAAACGCAAGATTGGATTAAAGTGCCGAAAATCTTTTGGGATTACACTTCTAGACGCGCGATGTGCATGGAGTACGTCCCAGCGACGAAGATTAACGATTTAGCCGGAATTCAAGCCATGAATGTTGATCCGGATCGCATGGCGAGATTGGCGGTGGAGGCGTACCTTCAACAAGTCTTGAGATTTGGATTTTTCCATGCGGATCCGCACCCTGGGAACGTTGCCGTGGATAACAAAGATCCAGAAGGCAAAGGTCGATTGGTCGTTTACGATTACGGCATGATGGGTAGAATTCCAGACGAAACTAGAGCTGGTTTGTTGGACTTATTTTACGCCACCTACGAAGGGTCCTCGAAATCCGCCACCAAAGCGTTGATCAAGATGGGCGTTTTGGTCGATACCGGCGGCGATTTAACCGCGGTAGAAAGAACGGCTGGTTTCTTTTTGGAAGCGTTCGGGAAAAGAATCAACTACCAAGAATCTAAAAGAGCGGAAGATAAAGAGGCGTTCGAAAAGGAATTCAAAGAACCGCGAACGAAGGAAGAGAAGCAAGCGGTCAGAAAGAAAATTTTGACGAACATCGGGGAAGATTTGATGGTGGTGTCTAAAGACCAACCGTTTAGGTTTCCGGCTGAGTTCACTTTTGTGGTGGTGCGTTTTATTGTGTGCTCGATTTGCTTTTTTCACTACTCGTTGTTCGTTTCTTTGTTTGTTTGTTTATTTGTTTGTATATTCGCGCTCGAAAAGGGGGGTATATATACGAAAGAGCGTGTGACGTGCGTTTGCTGTGAAGAAAACTCATCTAGAATTTTATGCACTTCGTGAGACTTTGCGTCGCTGTCGAAAACAAGGCATTGTGGTTTCTCTGAGCAAACAGCACATCACTTCGTCGTGTGTACTCGATCGTCACTGTTCCTTCCTTCCTTCCTATTCTGATGAGCATTCTTACTGACTTTTTTTTTATCTTCTCTTTTCTTATATATTACAGAGAGCCTTTAGCGTCCTCGACGGCATCGGCAAAACGCTCAACAAAAAGTTTGATATTGGTGAAATCGCAGCGCCATACGCGCGTAACTTGCTCATCGAAGCCAACCCGGATGCGCTTCCGCCGCAAGTTGTTACCGCGCAGCGCGAATGGTTGAAGAGAGCTGACGCGCAAACGCGAGCGGTTGTGAACTTGTTCAAGGCGCCGGACGCGATCGAGTCCATCGCCGATATCATTCGAAGAATTGAAACCGGTAAGTTGAAAATCAGAGTCCGCGCTTTGGAAGTTGAACGCGCGGTTGAGAGAGTTGCGGTGACGCAAGACATTACTTTGAAAGCGTTGATTGCGTCGTGCATGGCGAACATTGGGTGCGTCTTATGGGTAACCAATCCGGGATTGTATCTGATCCAAGCGAAAATCGCGTTGGGCTTAGCCACCGTGATGATGTTGCAAGCGGTCAAAGGACAGTTGACTTTGAGCAAGATGTTGAAGAAAGAAGCCAAGTACTCCGGAGCGGATTAATACATAAATCAAAATGCATTGTAAACGAGAATTATTATAACAAGTAAGTTTTATAAGTACAATCTCTCTCTGTGTTCTCGTTCGTGTTGGCGTTATTTCTCTCTCTCTCTCTCCTTCGCTCTCTCTTTTCGCTCCATCTAAATATTATTATCATCGTGCACTAAAAATCACAATCTGTGCGGAACTCAAAGTGTTGAGCGTCTGCGTTGTTATTCATGACTCCTGCTTTTTGGTACTGATCGACGCGATGTTCGAAAAAGTTCGCCTTGCCTTGCAACGAAATCGTCTCCATCCAATCGAACGGATTCTGCGCGTTATAATACTTACTCGCGCCCAACTGCACGAGCAAACGATCGGCGACAAACTCGACGTAATCTGACATTAAATCTGCATTCATGCCGACTAACGCGCAGCTCAACGCGTCGCAGACGAATTCTTTTTCGATTGCGACTGCGTTGGAGACAATCTCGTGCAGCTCCTCCTCGCTGAGCTTGTGCTTCAACTCGGAATACAGCTCGCAGGCGAAATCGCAGTGCAACCCTTCGTCTCGACTGATCAACTCGTTGGAAAACGTCAAACCTTTCATCAATCCTCTCTTCTTTAGCCAAAAGATGGCGCAGAAACTGCCGCTGAAGAAAATACCTTCCACGCATGCGAAACCGACTAAACGTTCGGCAAACCTCGCCGACGAAGACTCGATCCATTTCATCGCCCAATCCGCCTTCTTTTTCACGGTTGGAATCGTATGAATCGCTCGAAACAAATTTCTCTTCTGAATTGGGTCTTTCACGTACGTCTCTAACAACAACGCGTACGTTTCGCTGTGAATATTCTCGATGGATTGCTGAAACGCGTAAAACGCTCTCGCCTCGGGAACCTGAATCTCTTTCATAAACCGCACGCATAAATTCTCCAAGACGATACCGTCCGAGGCGGCGAAAAACGCCAAAACGTGCGTGATAAAATGTTGCTCGTTCTCGTTCAACGTGATCCAATCTCTGTAATCGTACGTCAAATCAATCTCCTCCGCGGTCCAAAAGCTCGCCTCCGCTTTCTTATAATACTCCCAAATTCTCGGGTATTTCATCGGGAACAACGTAAATCGGTCCTCGTTTGGCATCAACAAAGGTTCCTCGGCGTCTAAAGCCGCGTTCACCATCGCTCTTTGCCTTTCTCTCCCTTCCTGCACTCTTTTCGCGTACGGCGAAGAGAAGCAAAACATATCCGCTTGCTCTTCGTCGTCCAAATGGATCGATTTGCGTCCTCCTTTCGGCGTGGACGGTACGTCTTCCTCTTCCTCTTCGCTCGACCACTCGCTCGTCTTCTCGCGACGACGCGGCGGCTCCTGAATCGGCGACGCCGCCACATCTTTCAACTCCCTCTCATATAGAACATCCGCGCTCCCTTTACTGCTCGTCGACGTCGAGTCGTCCGATGATCGATCGTTTTCCGAATCGTTCTCGTCCGCCAAAGTTGTCTCTAGACTCAAAAAATGTTTCCCTGAGTTCAACATCCCTGGTGGTGACGACGACGATCCTTCTAATTTTTCCTCCTTAGTCGTCGTCGTCGTAGTACTCGTAGTACTCGTTGTCGTCGCGCTGCTGCTCTTCTTTCCTTCAAACTCTCCTTCCGTTTCTTCTTCCTCGCAACTGTTCTCGCTCTTGGAATTATCAAACGTTAACTTCCGCTGAATATCTCTCGCTAAAAACGACATATCGTTACCACCAAGAGAGAGATTTTGAGAGTTCTCGCCAATCCAATTCAATTTTCTACAAAGAAATTCTCTCTCTCTTTCTCTCTCTCTCTCTTTTTCTTGTTGCAAAGTATTATTCAAATCGAGATCGATGTATTAATATCTCCCTCTCTCTCTCTCACTCTCTCTCTGTGTGTTCTTTCTTCTTCTTTAAATATGTGTGTAATAAAAGAAGGGACAAAAATCAGTTGTACGAAGTGACGTCTCTGTTGTTTTTGGCGGGAAGTTGTTTGATTTTTTTTTTGAGTGAAGAAGTTTAGGGTTTTATGAGTGTAAAAAAAAAAAATTTGACGAACCCCCTTGACAGACATTTCACGCTGCGCTATTTTGCAGAAGAGAGAGAGAGAAAGAAGAAGACACACACGAGGAAGATGATATACACATATATAAGAATAATACTAATAATAATGAGACGAACGCCGGTGAAGTTAAAAGAATTGATCTACGTCATTTCCTCGAACAAAGTCGAAATCATGGGCTCCTTAGGCCGAGACGCCTTGAGCGCGATCTCGAAGAAAATAGGAGGCGGATGGTTCGACGTGACCGTGTTCGGGATCGCACCGACCGTGGGGACCGTGATGTACGTTATATTGTTTTCTCTCATCTATCTTTTGTCAGGTCGTCTTTTGTTGTTGTTTCCGAAAAGGACGGCGTTTTGGTTTCTCTCTCTCTCGTCCTCTTTTTAAACGCAGAACAAATGTGACGACGAGGTACACAAAGACGGGAAAGAGAAAGGAGAAAGAACCCGCGCGATCATCGTCTAACCCTTCTCTCTCTGATCACAAAACAGGTACGCGCTGAACTACAAAGAACAAGAGAAACTCCACCACAGATTCTAATACACAGAGATTGAAGGAACAGTAGAGAGAGTATATATATATATAATAAACCTTGTCGGGCAGCGATCCTGTCGTTTCCCTACAAACAACAGCGAAAGAGGAGAATAGAATGCTTTGAAATTTAGCCGTAGCAGTCAAAGCTTTTCAATACGAAAGAGTGCATTGAATGTATATTTGCGAAACGCGATAAACGCCGCGCGATATGAATACGTTTAAGATGATGATGATTGGTCGTCTTTGTCTTCTTCTCATACTTCGCACGCATGAACAACGCGCTTTTATTATCTCTTCTGTTTCTTTGTCTTCTTCTTTCTTCGAATAGACCTATGCGTTGTCGTTTGCGCTTTCGAAGCGAACTGCTTATTTATGAAAGAAAGAGCAGACGTTTTTGATGGAATCTCTTTACTCTCATCTCCGTTTTGTTCTTCGTTCTTTTTCTCGCTCGCGATTATAGGGAGAAGACGTCGACGAAACGAGAGAGGGGAGAGAGTTACGTAATAAAAGTCTATTCATCGTCTTCTTTGAAGAGAGAGCAAAAGAGAGACAACGCGCAATAGATATAAGATATGACGATAACGACTTCCAATCGGCACTTTCAACATCCACCTGTTGAAGTTGGTGCGATTTCCCCACGCGCGGCGCAATCGAAGAAGAACTCGAAAGCGATTCCCCCAATCTGGGTGGTTTTAGAACTCGCGTGCATCACGTTTTTTTCCGTCGCCGGTGGGCCGTACGGGTTCGAGGACGCCGTCGGTGCCGCCGGCGCGAAGATGGTGATGATTGGTTTACTCGTCGTGCCTTTTATTTGGTCGATACCTTTAGCGCTGATGACGAGCGAACTGTCGTCGATGTTTCCGGAAACGGGAGGGCACATCATTTGGGTACACAAAGCGTTTGGGACGTTTTGGAGTTTACAGAATTCATTGTGGACGTTTTATACGAGCGCGTTGGATAACGCTTTGTATCCCGTCATGTTCGTGGACTATCTGGAGGAAATTTTATATCCGGAAACGGACGATGAGTTAAGATGGCAGTATTCGATGGCGATTAAGGTGATTTTGTTAGGGTTTGTGACGAGAGTGAACATTAAAGGGACGGATATTGTCGGGAAGTTTGCCATGGGGTTTGCCATGTTTGTGTTGGCGCCATTTTTGGTGACGATTGTGTTGGGGAGCGGGAGGACCGTTCAAGCCATCGCCGGCGGAACGATTTTATCGAAGAGAAGGAAACCAATCGAGTGGTCGAAATTTTTCGCGGTTATGTTTTGGAACACCAGCGGGTTTGATTGTGCCGGGACGTGCGCGGATGATATTCCGAATCCTGGGTACACGTACCCGAGAGCGTTGATTTTAGCCGTGTTTATGGTTTTCGCGACGTATTCGATTCCAACGCTCGTCGGGTTGGCGTACGTGCCAACGACCGAGGAATGGACGGACGGCACGTTCGTGGACGTGGCCGATGCCGTTGGTGGGGATAAATTAGGGGATTGGTTAGGGTTTACCGGAGCCATTAGTGCGACTGGGATGTTGTGCACGTTGTTGTGCACGACGTCGAGGCAATTAGCCGGGATGTCCATCACCGGGTTGTTTCCGAAAATATTCAACGAGAGACACCCGGTCTACGGGACGCCGCAATATGCTATATACGCAACGAGCGCGTTGTCTTTAGTGTTCACCGGGTTCAACTTTGCCATGTTAGCCGAAGCAGACATGTTGTTTTATTGTTCATCGACGATTTTGAAATTCGGCGCGTTGGTGTCTTTACGATGGCAAATGCCTCACGCGGAGAGACCGTTTAGCATTCCGTTTGGGAATTTAGGTTTATTTGGCGTCGCCATACCGCCCACGTTGGCGTGTTTGAGCGTCGTGTTGACGTGTCAAGGCTCGTGTTTGAAAATTGCTATTCCTGGAATGGTTTTAGGGGTGATTACGTATTACGCCAAAGGCGGCGCTCGAGCCGTGGAGCATATGATTCCGTTAGACGAAGACATCGTAGACATGACGAATGATAGTGGTAAAGGGGATTTAAATATGCGCGAATTTACTTTAGACGACGACGGCGATAATAGTTACGACGACGGCATTGATGCGAGGAAGAATATCAAGATTGAAAGCTTCTCGGTGGGAGAAGAACCGTACGTGGCGCGCTCGCTGGCGAAAACTGTTTCGCTCAAATCGTACCCGACTGAACAAAACGATTCCTTCGATTCGGATGAAGAGGTTAATACTAATGATAATAACGATAGTAGAAATAACGCCGCCGCGAGCAAAATCAATTGAGTAGCAGAGAGAGAGAGAGAGAGAGAGAGAGAGAGCATAGATAGGAACCGGTCATGCGTGCGCTAGGAAAATTTGTAAAAAGCGTTTGCGAGAAAAAAAATAAGCCAGCACAGACCAAAATTAAAACACTTTTCGCCACTTTTTCCTTGCTTTTTGGTTTCAAGGTTTGCGCGTTCGACGCACACTTTTTGAGCGGCGAAAGAAACGGGGAGACTATTGGAAGGGAAGGAAACGAAAATGTCCTCGTGGTTCTCTCGATCGAAGAAGCCTCCCGGTGCTGGTGCGGCGAGCGGGGGCAACGAAGGATACAACGTCCCGGACGACGATTCGGTGGAGGATTCAGACGAGGACGAAGGACACGCGCAGCACACGACGAACAACAACAATAATAACCATCAAATCATAGGACAACAAATCCTGAACGATTTCACGACCCGCGACGAGGAGTACGACCCAGATTTTGAGGCTGATTTAGCGAGAGCGATCAGCGAGTCGTTGTCTATCAAACAAAACGTGAAGGACGAATCTTCTGCGATGTCGCCGGGGTCGAGATACAAAAATAACAAGAACAACAACGCGAGTTTTTCGGGAGCTGTCGCGGGGGGCACCATGGACGATGAATTTGAAAACGATGATGCGGATGATCGTATGAGAAGTAATAATAGTAGGAGAGAACGAGTGACGTCGGAGGAGGAAGATATCGACGTCTTATACGCGAAGAGAGACTCCTTGCGGGACAAATATAGCGGTCTCGCGGCGGCGAAGAAGCTCTGGAACGAATCAAATTTGGACTTTAACGAGCGCGCGTACGCGGATGGATTTTACGCTCCGAGCACGAGTTACGATTGGCCGGAGTGTTTTGAGGACGATGTCATCAGTCAAGGGTCGAGAAAAATGTTACCGGCGTTAGAAAATGTGAAGAAGATAGTACCCGACGTCAGCGACGAGAGAGAGAGCGTTTACGTGGAACAAGGAAGCGATAGAAATTTAGCGTCGTTTATAAATGATGTCGTGGATCGAATCGAAGCGCAGAACCCGCCCGATAGGTGCGCGACGGCTTCAATTTTAGCGAGTGCTGTGTGCGATAAGCTTGGAGGACCAGCGAAGAGTGACTCGGAGTTGAGGGATTTATGGGTCGGCGAGAGACTGCGGTTGCGGAAAAAATATAAATCAATCGCGTTTCCAATTGGAAGCTTAGAGTTTGGATTGATTAGACATCGTGCGTTGCTTTTCAAGGTTGTCGCGGACGCGATAGAAATTCCGTCGAGACTTTTGCGCGGGAAATACTTGATGGGCGGCGACAACGACGACGTCAGTGGTATCGTCGTTTTATGTTCGGGGAGAGAGTTTATTGTTGATTTAATGGAGAATCCAGGAGAGACGTATTCTCCGAACGACGACGCGAACATGCGAAGGATCATGCGCGAATTACAAATGCACAAAACCAAAGATGGCGAGGAAGAGTTTGGCGTAATACCTGGGTTCGAACAATCGCTTCAAATTAGCGGTTTCGCACAGCTCACGCCTGAAAAACTCGCCCTATCGCAACAGCAACAACAGCGAAAAGGAGGACGCCATTCTAGAAATGGGAGCACATTGAGCGATTCTGATGGGAAATTGATTACAGGGATAAATATCGGCACAACGTTACCGCCATCGCTTTCCCCTTCGGAGAACAATAATAAATCTAGCAGCACGGATCGATTGCTTCAAGCCGTAGACCTTACCATTCTCCCGAACGAGATCCTCCTCGGCGAACGCGTCGGTATAGGATCTTTCGGTGAGGTTCACCGAGGTTTATGGCGAGGTACCACTGAAGTCGCCGTCAAACGCATTCTGGATCAAGAATTAAACGACACGATTTTAGAAGAGTTTGCGCTGGAGGTTGATATCATGCGACGGTTGCGACACCCGAACGTTCTTTTACTGATGGGAGTGGTTACGGCCGCGGGGAGTTTATCTATCGTGACTGAGTTTATTCATCGCGGTTCTCTGTTCAAGTTGTTGCATCGCCCACAACCAGAAGCGGTGAAAGCGGCTTTGGCGGAAGATCGGAGAAGAATTCGCTTTTGTATAGACGTGGCAAAGGGGATGCATTATTTACACACGTGCATTCCAATCATCGTCCATCGCGATTTGAAATCGCCGAATTTGTTGGTCGATAAAGATTGGACCGTGAAAGTGTGCGATTTTGGTATGAGCCGAATGAAGAAAAACACGTTTTTATCGTCAAAGTCTAACGCGGGCACGCCGGAATGGATGGCACCAGAAGTTTTACGAAACGAAGAGTCCGACGAGAAATGCGACGTGTATTCCTACGGGGTTATCTTGTGGGAGATTGCAACGATGAAGGAACCGTGGGCAGAGTTGAACGCGATGCAAGTCGTTGGCGCGGTTGGGTTTCAAGGGAAACGTTTAGATTTAGAAAACAACAAGATTTGTCCGGAGATGAAAGAGCTACTCAAGCGATGCTTTTCGGAAAAATCGTCGGGACGACCGAGTTTTCTGGAGTGCTGCGAAAGAACGAAAGAGATTGCTCACCTCATTCACGAAAAGAAAACAAAGCTGTGCGGCTGCGGGAGTGGTGAAAAAGAGCAGCTCTCTGCCGCGCCTGCGGCTACCGCCGATACTGAACCGATGCATCGAAGCACCAGCGATGCGACGAAACATATACTCGATATGTAAATTTCTATTTTTTTGTACAACACTTTGATTTAATTGAAAACGCGCTTACTTAATCAAACGTAACTCTCCGCTTCCGTCGTCCAATTATCGATGAGCGCACCGTTGTTCTCTCCGTCGTCGTCGTCATAATCGTCGAATTTCTCCAACTCTTCGTCGCTCGGCAAGAGAGGTGATAAAGGTTTCCCTGCGATGAACTTTTTAAACACGTGGAGAGAGACTCTCGGTCGGAACTGTGGAATCATGTGACCGCTTCCGTGAACCGTCGCGAACGTTAAATTGTCCTCGTAGTTTGTCACGTGTCCGCCCATTTGCGGTCCAGCAGGTTGTGCCGCGAGTGAAGGCCCGAACAAGAGTGGCTTTTGCGCCAGAACGCTAATGTCCGTCGCAGCTGCGTCAAAAAAATACGGTCGTTGACTTCCACCCCGAACCAGAGGAATACCCACATTCGCGATCGCTTTCCTCGTTCCTTCGTACGAAACGCACGGATCCGTATCTCCGTTCACTACTAATATTCGATCCAACTTTTTCGCGAGTTTTTTATAGAAATCTTTCATGGACGGTACGTTTGGAGCGGCGTTATCGTTACACGCGTCGTAATCAGATTGATAACTCCACTTATCGTTCGGTCCAGGCCATCTATATTTTTTCGACGCGTATGGCGTTTCGTCCACGTGCAAAGCTTTTTTCACGTCCGCTCTGTTCATCCACTCGTTCGTGTAATAATCCAAAGAACCCTCCGGAGCGCCGTCGACTACGGCGGAAGGCCCAAACAAAGATAGATCGTTTATGTATGCCAACCGCCAATCTTGCGAAAAGGCTTTACTCGTGGAGAAGAGGAACTTTGCGTGCGCGACTTTGCACTTTTTCTCGACGCTTTTGCCGCCTTCTGACGATGATGAAAAATCTCTTCTTTTCGCTTCTATTAACTTGGAAAACTTCTTCCCCCACCTCCCGCTGGTCACGCGAGTCATCGGATACCTCAGTTTACACTCGTTCCATAACAACTTGAAATCTTTATCCGGTACGAACCCGTATTTATGCCCGTACCAAAGCATATCCATCGAATCTCGTTGCTCTTTGTTCGACGTGCACGGATCCGCCGTGTTAATCCCGACTAAATTAATCTTCTTTTCCGGAAACTTTTCGTTGTGCTCTACAATCTCCATCGCGAGCGTGGGAACGTAAACACCCGCGTAAGACTCTCCCGCTATATAAAATTCATTCGCTTTCAACTGGGGAAACTTTTCGTGAAAGAAATCCACCATCGCTTCCTTCGCGTCTCGAGCGGTTGATTTGTCTGAGTTCGCGCACCCTATTTCCTCTTGCTTTTCGCAATACGACCACCCGACTCCAGCTGGAGACTCCAACGCGACTAAGTTTACTCCCGCATTCGTCCACGAGTAGTGGTTTTCCATCAAATCTCCTTTACTATCGATAATCAAAGGTCCTTGCTCTTGGAGCATTCCCAGAATCGACGAAGACCCCGGGCCTCCGTTGAGCCACAAAACGACCGGTTTTGTCTCCCAATCTGTTCTCCAGCCTTCCTCACCAACACTTTTCTTCGTGCTAGTGGCCATCCAATAGTGTAACTTCGTCCCGTTATTTTTCGCGTCTAAATACCCGCTGTAATGGGGATGAAATGTCTTCGAATATCCAGGCAACGCGTGAACGAAATCATCATCACCCGATGATGAATTTGCGAAATCTGAATCTAACGAATCCGACGCATCAACATCAACTTTTCTCGTCCTCGTCTCCCCATAAATACTACTACCACTCAAAGTTGTTCTTCGCCCTTCCACCCCCGCGCGTGATGAAGAAAACTCCAAAAGCACGCCGCGCACCAAAAGAAGACAAAGAAGAGAGCGAATCATGATGTGTAAAGGAAAAATGGGAGGAGAGAGAGAGACAGTTATGATAGTTTTTTACTGACGACGAGCTCGAAAAAGTCGTCTTTTTTGGTTGTTGTTTTCGTCTTTTTGGTTCTTTGGTTGTTTTTGGTCTTTTTTGGTTGTTTGTGTTCGTCCCACACAAAGAGAAAAAAAGAAGCGAAAAAGGTGAAAAAAAAGAGGTGATGAAAAAGAGAGGAGCGTTTTTTTGCAGCCGCAGAGAAAAAAAACGAAAAAAATTCAAATCTTCAAAGAACAGCTCTTCGCTCTTCATTTCTGTTCCACATCACACATCTCTCTCTT
>Ga0115554_1001140_pt1 | contig 18786 bp, 10 predicted proteins | sample COGITO_mtgs_1104_3_FD_87283 | JGI IMG/M metagenome (GOLD analysis project Ga0115554, IMG submission 87283) | Pelagic marine microbial communities from North Sea - COGITO_mtgs_110404 | ecosystem: Environmental > Aquatic > Marine > Epipelagic | place: Germany:Helgoland, sampling site Kabeltonne... | reverse complement strand
TTCTTTGTGGCAATCGCTTTTCCTTCTAAAGTTTTGTCTAAAGCAATTAGGTTTTAACACCCTAAATTTTCAATTTCAAAAATGTGCCTCTTCTCAAAAAAAGGGAAAAAGCGACAAAAAACAACTCCCTGCGCGCGCTCGAGACACGCTACTTTCGGGGAACGACAACACCCGAAGAAAGACTTGCGATGACGACGACGACGATTCAGAGGATTCAGACCCCCTCGTTGTCGTCGTCGTCTTCATTTTTTTTGCGGAGGAGGAGTAGGAGAAGGAAGAGAGGTGGGAGACAGCAACAACAACAACAGAATAACAATTCGTTGGTCGTAACGGCAACATTCGTCTCGAGTCGCGGGCGCTTTGTTGTTGCGAGAACTGACGAATGCGCGTCGTCCTCGTCTGTTGGCGAGAGTAGTATTGCGAGTAAAAGGCTGCCTTCTTCAAGAAGAAGGAGCGTTTTGATGAGCCCCCCGGCGAAAGCGGCGTCGATAACGCCGTCGGATGATTACTTGGACGGGGAACGTTTAAATTTTTACGCAACGACCAAAACGACGAAAAACGCTCCCGACGACTGGTTGAATGCGAGCGAGAAGCGAAAGAGGAACATTTTACTCCCTTCCTCTTCTTTGGAGGAAGAAGACGCGGACGACGACATCTACCAACTCACGAGAGAAGACGAGAGTGTGCACGAGGAAATGTGGCTGGAAATTATGGAAATAGTGGCGACGTTCGGCACCATCGGCGGCGGCATCGCCGCCGTCGCGCTCGGCGAAGTGTACTTGTGTTCGCTCGTCATCGTGTTACCGATACTGGCGTTTTCGTTGAAGAAAAAGAGGGAGACGAAAGTGAGAGAGAAGACGCGGATGCGATTGATGCAGTTGAAAGAAGAGTTGATGGTGGTGACGAGGAATAAGACGACCAATGCGACCGTGATGAACTTATCCTCGCAGTTGCAAAAGAAGAACATGGTCGCGCTCGAGTTTGCCATTCAAAGAGCTTTGAAAGAAGATGGCGCGGAGTTCAGCAAGAAAATTGACGCTCGATTAGACGCGCTGGAAAGGGCGATGCAAAGAGCCGCGGAGAAGCAAGCGGCGAGTCAACGAGATTCCGGTGCCGTGGCTGGGATGTTAGCCAGGGACGTCGCGGATGCTAGGATTGACCAGAGAGAGAATTTTAAAAAAATGTACCGCGAGTTGGAAGAGGCGACCAAGTTATCGATGACGGAAAACGAACGAACGAGGCAACAGGTCCAGAAAGAGTTGGAAACGTTGTGGGAGCTGGTGGAAAACGTGGAGAGGGAGATTTCCGGGGTCAGCGACGGCGTTGGAGAGCGGTTGACGATGATTTTAGAGGCAAGAGCGGCGGAACAGAAAAGGTTGAGAGAAGAAGAGGAAGAAGAAACGGAGAAGAAGAATCCGTTTGAGAACAAAGCGATTGCTGAATTCGCGTTTTCCGAGGAGTTGCAAAACAGAGTGGATGAGATTGCAAAGCTCGCAGACGCGGTGCAACGCGTGAAAGAAGCCATCGACGCCAGAAACGAGGCTGAGCTCGGGAACGAGCTGATTTCAAAGATGGACGAGAGTCAGTGGCAAGCGCTCGGTTTGCGATTTGACGCGCTCTCGGAAATGGCAGAAACGACCGCCGAGCGAGTGGTTTCGGAAATCAGTGAATCGATCGAAAAAAAAAGAGGAGTGTTTTTGAGCGATGATGATAGCGGTGATGCGAACGCTGCGATGATCAATGCGATGAAAATGGGCGCGAACAAAATCATCGCCGCCAAGGAGAAGGAAGAGTCGTATTATTCGTTAGATCTGGACGATGATAGCGTGGACGATATGAACGAATCGAAAACCGGATTTGAGCGCGCGTTGCGACGAACGGGAAGCGTTGAAATGGTTGCAGAAACTGTGAAAGCCAGTAGTGATGAAGATAGCAGGCGAAGGCAAGAGCCATCGGCGTCCATGCAAACGAGGATGGCGATGCAACAACCGACGACGTCCACATCGGAAACAAATAGTAATAGCAACAACAACAGCAAAGAATCATTTAGCAGCAGCGTCACTAGCGATGCTCCGATAAACGCCCAGCCTGGCGTAACGAAAGAAAGCGCGTTCGAAAACATGCAAGCGATGCTCAGAACGGAAGAAGTAGAGGAAGATATCTTCGACCCGTTCGCCGGAATAGCGGCGTCCGCGTCGGAAGAGTCTTCAGAAGTCACCGCGAGTGCGATTAGCGAAATAGTCACCGACATAGCAGATGCCAAGAAACAAGTAGATCAGAAAGCCCAAGAACCGATCGCGTTGGCATCGTCGTCGTCGTCGTCGTCGTTCGACGAGAAAATCGCTTCGGGTTTAGAAAGCTTACGCCAAGGCCGCAAGCTCGCGCGAGCGGCTGAAGACGAATCGGCGAAACCTGCGGTATCTTTGGAAAACCTCATGTCCGCGGAAGAGTGTTTTGCGAACGCCGCCAATGACTTTGTCGTCGCCGTAGAAGTAGAACCGAGCGCAGTTTCAGCGAAAGGGAATCTGGGCAACGCGCTTCTCGCTCGAGGCGTCGCGTTGCGAGCTTTACGAGATGCCACCGCCGAACGCGTGTTTGGTTCTTCGTCGAAAAAAGGTGCATTTGGCGGTTTAAGTGAAGAAGACGTGCGCTTCTACGGCGAAACCGCCGAGGACGCGCTCGTGGATGCCGGCAAATACTTTCGAGCCGTCGCCGTCGAAGACCGCACAGCAGCGGCGGCTGCGGATGAAAAGGAGCAACAAGCCTCTACTTCTTCATCGTCGTCGGTTGCCGTAATCGTAGCGCTCATCGCCTGGGGACGAGCGTTATCGCAACGCGGTGCGCTCGTCCGCGATGACGCCGAAGTTTTCAATTTATACGATTCCGAGGAGGAGGAAGACGAATCTGTCATTACGAGTAACTTGGCGGACGCCTCGAAGTTGTTCCTCGCCGCGGCGGAAAAGCACCGAGCGGCTATCGAAAAATGTGCCTCGGCTGAAGAAGAACAAGGAGACGCTAAGAAAACCAGCGCCGCCAAAACGCTCATCCAATCCAGACGCATCGAAGCCTACTGTCGCTGGGGCGAAGCCCTAGAGTCTGCCGCAGAGTGCGAGTTCGCACTCGGAAGCGGTAAAGAACGCGAACTTTGGACGGCGGCGAGCGGAGCGTACGGTGAGAGCGAACGCCTCGGTGAAGAAAGCGGCGCCGCCACTGCCGGCGTCGAAAGGTGTGAAGCAAAGCTCGGCGAAGATTTCGAATAATAAAGTATGAACCGGAGGCGACTACCTAAGCACCGTAGATTTTCTGTGTTAATTAATATTACTAAACTAATCCTAGAATCAGTTTTTCAACTGGATCCATGATCTTAACGCGCCTTTTGGATGGCACGCCGCCTTTCTCAACCGCCAACTCGCGTAATGCCGCAGCCGCAGCTTTGGCCGTCTTACTTGCCCCTGAGCGGATAAACACCGCGGGCCAACCCATCGGGGCATCCGCGGTCACCCATGTCCCGCTCCCACTACTTTCCTCGTCGTCGCCACTTTTTTTCTTTCTTACCGCCGACGTCGATATCGGCGCTAAAATGGTTGTCCACGCGTCCATCCACACGTCTTCGCGAGGTAAATAACAATGCACTCTCGACGTTTTACGATCCAAAACCGGCGCGATCAACAAGTCCCGTCCGAGTAAAAACTGCGAGGTCAAATCACTCGCTACTTCGTCGTAGGTGTAGTGAATGAACATCATTCGCGTCATAGGTAAACCGACGTTTTCCGCCTCGCGCATAGCTTCGCGTTTGTATTCGAGCAACGCAATGTGCATGGACGTGCACCACGCTAAATGCGCAATAATCTCCTCGTCGTCCCATACTTGCGCGTTGTGGTGTGGTCTGTTTCCTTGGTGTGAACGATACACAGCGTCTGAAAACGCATTCAATTCCATCCATCGCATCAGCAATTCTTTCGATCGGTGTCGCCCCGGCGTCGCCGTGTACCCGCCGATATCCGAATGACTCAAAGTCAAACCGCTTAAACCGCCGGTTAATATGCCATTCAGCGCGGATTTAATGCCGTCTCGATTATCCCAACTCACGAGTTGGTCGCCAACCCACTGAACGCTCGTAAATGACGGCGTCAATAAACTCGCCGATCTCGTCCAGAAAAATCCCGTTTTCTCCAAGCCGGCGCGTCGCAGAGCGCGTTTTTGAATCCTCGCCCAATCTTCCGGGTACCGGTTGTGCGTTAAAATTGGTAACTCTCCAGATTTCAGAGTTGCATCGAACGGTAAATATTCTCCAAAATCTGCCATGAACGCTTTCGCTTTTGTCGCGACGAGCATATCGACGATGACATTTTCGATCCAACGCACGCACTCCGGGTTGGTTAAATCCAACAAGGAAAACGTAACCCCTGGTTCACTCACGAAACCGTACCCTTCGCCTTTCTTGTTCTTGATGAAGTACCCATTCTCTAAAGCAAAACGGTATAAATCTCCGTGATGGTCTTTCGAGTCCATCAAAAACGGATTCACGTACGTTGCCAAGTGTGTGCCTTTCTTTTCAAACTCCTCGCGCAACGCGTGCCAATCCGTGTATAAATCTTCATCGAGTTTCCAGTTCCACCAGACGCGTTCGATGCCGATGCTCGTGTTTCGAAATCCCGACCAATCTTGTAACCAAAACCCGGCTATTTTCACCCCGCCATCGGTTAGCTGTTTTTCGATGCGTCTGACTTTACTTGGACCGCCAGTCATACCGACGATGACGCCTCGCATCGCCCATTCCGGTAACGGTTTAATGCGTCCAGAATATTCCGTGTACGCTTGTAATACGCCCGGAATATCTATCGCTGCGATGATTTGACCGCAAACTATGCCGGTAGGCGCAACCACGTGCACGCTGATTGCGTTTTCCTCCGTAAAATCAAACTCAGAATACGTGTAATTGGTGAGAAAAAACGATCGCGCCTTCGAGGTGACGTAATGTGGAATCGCCGAGTAGGTTGTCCACCAATCGCCGCTGGAACCTTTAAATAGGAGCTCCGCGGTCGCAGAAATCGGTTGCTTCCCTCTCCCTACGCCTTGTTCGCCAGTTATGATTGGCACTCTCCTACCTGTGTGTTCGATCGATGTGTATTGTTCACCTAATCCATACACTCGCTCGCGCTTCTCCACCGCGTGCGTCAAAATCAAATGGTTCAAGTTCACCATCCTCCGATTCCTCCTCGGGGATCTTTGCACGCCCGGAACGATTTCGTCCCAAATAATCGTGAATCCAATTCTATCATCGCTTCTGGATGCAAGCGCGACGGAATATGACGCTCTCAATTTCGCGTTTGCTTTCTGCTTCGCTAACTCAATTTCCGATTCTTGGTCGTCCGAGAAGAGCGCGTGGTACATTTTACTTCGTCGTTCGTAAAATGTGTTCACGAAGTGGTCAATCCAGGCGTCCTCTTTCACCACCGTCCCTTTGATGACTATGCACTCCACTAATTCTACGTTACTATTGCTATTCTGACTATTCCCATTATTACCACTACCACTACTACTACTACTACTACTACTACCGCTACTATCGACTTCAATCAACGCGACGCCTCCGCCGCCGTCGTCTTTGTCCTCCTCCTCAACATCCGTCGTCCTCGTCTTCCTCTCCACCCTCCCGTCGTAATGCACCTCGCACGTCTTTCTTTCCATACTATCGATCGTCTGTACCGTCGTTCTCAACTTATCTAAAACATGTATCCTAAAATGCCCGTGGATCAACTGGTGCACTTTAATCGGCCCGCTCGCGAGCGTTAAAAACGGTCTCTTGGAGATGGACGACCACGTTTCCGTGATTGGACACAAGCGCTGCCGGAAACAAAACTTGGCTCTCTTGTGCGTGATTTTCAGCGTTTGCTCCGTGTTTTGCCACTGCGTCGTAAAGAAGATAGAAGAAGAGTCGTGCGAACGATATCGTCGGGTCAGTAAACGCTGAATATGTGATGATGAATGTGTGCGCGCAAAGAAGAAGAAGAAGAAATTTTTAATCCGAAAACTCTCTCACCTGGACGGTAAATTTCCCAACATCAAACCTCACATCCCCCAAATCCGAAGCCACCCTCCCTTCCTCTGAAATCTTATGATACGTCTTATCCACGTACGGCGCGATGATAAATATGATCGCCAACACGAACGCGGAGGAGAATATTGGAATTTTCGGTCGGTAGAGTTGCGTCCGGACGAGTTTGATGGCGCGTTTGATGGGGGATTTCGGGGGTCCAATTTTCCCCAATTTTGTGTTTCCTCCTCCTTTTCCTCGTTCTTCTTTTGCTGTTGAAGAGCGAGGACCTCGTCGCGGTGGCGTCGAAGGTGGCGTGCTCTCCTCTTCTTCTAATTTGCGTCGGCGTCGCGCCGTTGATGGTGGCATGATGTGATTGATGTTTACGTGTGTGTTGTAAGTGTTGTGTGCGTTTTTTTTGAAGCATATGACTCGACAAAAGAAAAACTCTACAAAAATTTCTCATCTGAAAGCGAAGACGTTGAACAACATGGACCCTTTCAAATGCTCCGGTTGCTCGACAATTACCCGCGGAAACTTTCCTCTCGATTTTAACAAAGCGACGACGTCTTGAACTCCGGTTTTATCCTCCTTATCGTGGACTTCTACGACGATCGTTTCGATGTGTGCAAAATCTTCCTCGAGTATGCCGCGAAGGACGGAGAGCTCGTATCTCTCCACGTCGATTTTTAAGAGGTTGATTTTTTTCTTCTTCTTGTCGTTGTTGTTCTCGTTCGTTTCGTCTTTGAAGATGGCGTTGGATAAAGTCACGCACGGAACGGTTTCAATTCTTTTCCCTCGCGATAACCACTTCACGACGAAGAAACAGATGGATTTAATAAACGCAGACTTGACGAAAAACAGATTCTTCTCCAAGACGAACCTCGCGAATGTTTTCAACATCAGAAACGTCGGCGCGTGTTTTATAATCAACGCCACGGCGTATTCGACGACATTTGCGAGCGTCTCTTTCTCGTCTTCAATCGCCGTCGACCACCCTGCAGCGTTTGGAAACGACGTAAACGAGATTGAATCTTCTTCCCCGTCGCCGACGGCTTCGTTCGCCAAACGCAACGATACGTTCGGATCGTCCTTAAACTTCCTCTCCAAGTTGCGCTTCAACGCTTTGTACGTTTCCGGTGACGGTTCGAACGCGTATAATATGCACTTTCTGTTATTTTGTGACTTTTTTTTCAGCGCTTCCAACGCGAACAATCCGATGTTTGCGCCCACGTCGACAATCACCGTAACAGCTTCTTCTCCTCCCGTTAGGGGTTGTTCTGCACCTTGAATCAGATACAAATCATCCGTCGATATCTCATCGAATAAAAACTTCACGTCCAGCTCTGACACGTAATCAATCAACACGTTATCCGGTAACAGAGCTTGTTTTTCTTTTCTGTTCAGCGTTACGGTCTTCTTCTTCTTTTTCTGCTGCTGCTGCTCGCGCTGCTTCTCAAAGCCCGACGATGCACACGCACCACCCCTGATGGATTTCATCTTCCGCTGACTGAAGCCAAAACCAGCATCATCATCCTTCTTGCGGCAATGATGATGATACTGGTAATGAGAAAGAGAAGACGAGAGTGCCATCATCATCCTCATCGTTGATTTCAGAGGTGTCGTCGTATTCTTTCGCGTCGTTTACGTCGTCGTCGTATCATCATCATCATCCTGTTGGGTGGTTTGAAGCGCTCGCACACCCCTAACTGTCTTTTTCTCTCTTACTCAACGATTAGGGTTTGAAACCCTAAGCTTGATTTTGAATACATTTAAAAACAGAAGAACAACGACAGAAGAGAACACGCTTTCGCGCGCGCGCATTAAAAACAATCAGAGAAGAAGAGAGAGTAAGAGAAGCGCAGATCTCTTCGTAAAGTATTTTTAAGCGCAGTAGAGCGCGAGGTTTGTTGTTGAAGAAGAGGTTTTGAAACAACAACAACAACAACAACCGAGAGACAAAGAGAGAAAGAGAGATCTTCGTCAGAGAGAGAAATCTTTGTTTGCGCGAAAGTGTTAAAGAGATAATGGCGATGACTTTAGACGAGGAGGACAAAATCGAAGAAGAGACTCCTCCTAACGATGAAAACAACACGAACGCGTGCCGTTGGCAAGACGTGCCGTTGATTCCTCAGCTCGTTGGTACCGTGTCACCGTGTTCGTGGTACTCGGAAAAAGATGGGTGCATTTACTCCTGGGGAGGACAGAGCGGCGAAGGCGAGGAAGCCTCGAGGGAGGAGATGAAGGTTTTGGACTTGGTCGGTGCGTGCGTTTCTTTCGTTTTTCCTGCTTTTGCGCGTTTGTACTGATTGCTCACGTTTTTTATATCTTTCTCTTTATTATTGCGCTTCCAACTACAGGCGGCGAATTCGCGCATTGGACGTTTCACGTGGAAAACAGCCCGAACCCGGACGCGTTTCCGTCGTTTTGCGCGAGAGAATTGAAGACGAGCAGCCGCAAGAAGACGACGACGAAGAAGAAGAATGAAAAAGATGAAGAAGACGAGGTCTTGACGTTTTTGTCCGGCGGTGCGGAAGAAGGGGAGAACGGCGGTGCCGGTGACGACCATCATCCGTCGACGAGTGGTAGTAAAACCGTCGCGCGAACGTACGACTCCGCGTTGAAAAAATGGACCATTTTGGAGCCAGCGGCAGATAGGAAGATCAACGCGGTACCTGACGAAAGGTTTGGCGCGTCGTCGACCTTCATTAGCGATCAGAAGGTGGTGCAGTTTGGAGGAGTGAAGAAACGCATTCCGCCTTTGAAACCCAAGCGCATATGTGGCCCGCACCTCATTAAGGAGAGCGATCTCCCTACGGAACATGAAGCTGCGATGAAGAAACAGAACGCCGCGTATACGAATGAGACGTACATTTTCGATTTCAAATCCAACACTTGGAATCACGTGAGGGTGCCAGTAAGGAAATGTCCTCCAGCTCGAGCGTTTGCGAGTTTAATCTCTGTTACGGATGACGTTGCGTTTCTCTTTGGCGGCGTAGATGCTGCCGGCAGGTGCTTCAACGACGTCTGGAAGTTTGACTTTAAGAACAAAAACGAGCCATGGAAAGAAATTCTTGCGGAGAAAGAGGCACACGAAATGATTCCACCGAGAATGTTGCACGCCGTCTGCGCGCTTCCCGACGGCGATGGTATGCTTGTCGTTGGTGGGAGAGGCAGTAAGAACGAATGCCTCGGCGATGCGTGGATCTTCTCGTGCGAATTTAGCGTTTGGCAAAAGTTACCGGAATACATGTCACCGAAGATGGGAGTATTTGGTGCAAGGCTCGTTCCAGCTCGATCGGCGGTGTTTCGAATCGGTGGCGCGTTTGCAGATGAGGTAGAAGGGAATCAAGTCATGATTGAAGAATCGAACGTTACGGGCACGAATACCGCCGCCTCTTCGCAAAAAAAGAAGAAGAAATCAAAAGTCTCTGCGGTGGAGTTATCGACAACCAATTCAGGCGCGTCATTTTTTGCCGGTGCTGGGTTAACGCACGGCAACGAACTCACGAACCCAGAGTTATTTGACGATGATGATAAAAAAGAAAATTTGTGGGACGACGTGTTCCCGCTGAAAGACTGCTGGGACGCAGATGCCGCCGCCCTGACGACGGATCTTAAAACCAGGAAAAAGAAGAAATCGGCTGGCGGCGACATGAAGCTGCCAAGTGTTAGTATTACCCCGACGAAGACGAAAAAGGATCTATCGATTTCTACGAAAAAGTCTACCGAAGTGCAGCCTTCGTTGGAACAGAGCAGCGGCCGCGAAAACGCGAACAACGTGACATCCATCGCGACGACAGAAACGCCACGAGCCGGAGTCCGGTCCGCGTTTGAGCCCGTCAAAGGTTCGCAAGCGTTTAAAGTGGACGGTAGATCTGCTCCACCGCCGGCGGCGCCCGTCGCCAACTGCGAGTTCTGTGTCGTTGAATTCAAAGGCAAGACGAGAAATCAAATGTTGATGAAGCACCGAGAGGAGTGTTCGAAAAACCCGAAGAACATCATCGGCGAAGCGACCGAAAAGATTGCCTTATCATTCTCAAAAGCCGACCGGCTTTTAGGCTTGCCCAAGCTGAAGGTGCAAAAATCTGCCGCCCCGAAATCCCACGGCGGCGATTTGCCCAGCTTGAGTCCGCGCGCCAGTCGAGAAGAAGTGCTCGTCCCGGGCGTGCGTCCAGCACCTTCGGACGACGAGGACGAGGATAAAGTCAACGCGGTCAAGAAGAAAAAGATGAAGAAACAACCTTCCAAGCTCGGGCGATCGAGTTCGTCTCAGATGAAAGTTGCCTCGGCCGGGAGCGGCGAGGTCGGAGGCAAAAGCAGCGGAGGAGATGCGCCGAACAACAACGCCGCTGCGGCCGCCGCGGGAGCAAAGAAGAACGAAGAAAAGGAAAAAGCGACAACGACGACGCCTGCAAACAACGAGAAGAGCATGCCACCCAAAAAGAGAAAGTTGGCCGAAGACGGGGCTACGCAAAAGAACGAGACGACGGAAGAGGAGAGAGAGGCGTTGAGGAACGAAGAATGCTACCAAAGGGTGATGCAGAGAAGCGTGAACTTGCCCAGATTGCATAACGCATCTGGAGCCTTGACGGTCTCAGAAGCAGATTTGATGAAATCGTTTGCACAACTGGCTAATATGAAAGAAGACGCGTTCAAAATAATGGACAACAAGATGAAGGCGGAGGAGAAAGAGATTTGGGACGGAGCGGCGAAACACCTGGCGAATGCAATGCAGAGCAAAGATTACGACAAACTCTTCAAAGAGCTGAGTACTAACGGCACAACAACAACAACCTCTCCATACAAAAAGGCGAAAGGAGGAGGAAAACTTCCAGCGATTGGTTCGAAAGTCGATTCTTCCAAGAGTAAAATTACGGGCACTTTTGACGCCGGGTACTTCGTAGAGCTCGTCATCGACGGCAAGAAATGCTCGGGGATTGCATTTTCACCAGTTTTGAAAACGACCACCATTGGCGGGAAACAATAGCAGAATCAATAGCAGCAAGTGTTATATAAAGCACGCATATACAGCAGCATATGTATTAGTATAGTATTCGTAATATATCTTGTCCGCATTAACAAAATAAGGGAGAAACTAACCGCCTCGTAACTTTCGTGAGTACTCTCAGATCCTTCTCCGCGAAGAATATAGGTAAAACGTACGTCGCGAAAACAATTATCAATATGAACAAAAAAGGATAAAACGTAGCCACGGGTAACACAGTATTCTTATCGAAATCTGTCGAACGCGATACTGTAAAGACGACCGCAAAGGATAGTATTTGCAAAATCGTGTACGCGTTGATTACGCCCAGACGCACGAAACGGAAACTCTCTTCCGCTCGGTGGTTCACTTGCTCTCTTTGCGTAAACATGAGAAGGAACCGTTTCCATATATCGTTATCTTCTAAGGACGTGTAACCCATGTAGAGTAAAAAACCGGATATCGCTGCTACAGGTATTTCTCCATATAACGCGTGACGAAAAACCCATAAGGAAAGTAAACGAAGCAAACTCGCGCATAAGTTCGTAAATCTTCCGTTTTCTGTGGCTGAAATAATATGCGTTTTTGCCACGTAATCTTCTTGATACTCGACGCTCAAACTCGAAATTCTCGCGTGGATGGGCGAGTGCGGTAAAGATGGTATAGCGATTGGAAGGCCGAACAAACCTTGCAACGCGTTTATAACCCCGACGATAAAGTAATCGTAATGATACGATTTACCTTTCTTAAGCTTATTCTCCGGTCGGTTCGAAAGAACCGCTGAGATTTGGCTCTCAAAAAATACTTGCACTGCGAGTGATACGCCGCAAAAGCAAGCGACGAGTACTGATTTTGGATTATCTTTCATCTCGGAATACCTTGCGGGCGTATATGTTGGCCACATTGTGCCACTCAGTTTGTACCTCTCGTCATGGACTCGATCGACCGGCACGTCTGGCGCGATGTAGCTCACGCCCGTAAATACCAATAAACCAATCGCCGGCGCCAAATCGGATAAGACTTTCCGTATCGTCGTCTTTAGAAACGGACTCGTTTTAATTGATTGTATTTTTCTACTCAAGGTGAACGTTCCAATGTGTAAAATGAAATACTTGAGAAACTCGGAAACTGTTTCCGCGCTTTGCATGCCTTTGTTGCGCATGGCGTTTATCGATGAATACATGAAAATAACCGCGACGAACATTCGCAGGCATTCGGCAAAGAATCTTCCAACGTATTTAATCAGCGACGCACCCGAAAAAGAGGCAAAGAGCATAGACGATAAGCCAGAGACCAGGGCGACGATGGAATAGAACGTTACCATGTGCGCGTTCAATCGAGACGCGGTTATCCTCACGACTTGAAGAAACGCTAACGTTGGACCGGTTATCCGAAATACTAACGCGGATTGCCCACCAAACAACGAAAATGCCACATTTGCCAAAGCTTCGGAGGTTAGAAAGCTCTCCAGGCCAATGCGTTCGTCGGAGTCGATGGTAAAAACCAAACCCACCGCCAAACAAGGAACCGTAGTGTTGAAGAAGAGCCAGACGATTGTGTTCAAAGCTCGAAAAAATGTAGGCGCGTCTTTAAAGGCGTCCGCGAAATCGCTCCAATAACGTTTCTTAACGACGCGATGAAAATCATCCGAGATTCGTGCGAAAAAGGAAATATTTGAGCAGCACCGTCGTTGTATTGCTTTTCTCTGTTCTCTGTCTGCTTCCTCTTCTATTAAAGTTGTTTCGAGAAGTGAAAACGTTCGTTCTAGAGGTTGTCCGTTTCCATCGTCGTCGCCTCCGTGACGATACAAGAAACGACACATAGCCTCTCGAAATTCGCTCACAGATCCCGCAGCGAGTGCTTCGAAGTAAAACTCTTCGTCGCTAAAGAGAGTGGCAATAGTCCCACTCGTGGCGAGTGCGTTTTTTGTTTGTTTGTGCATAGCGTAAGCATCCGTGATGACCAAGACGACGAATTTATACCCGTTCCTATTATTATTATTATTATTATTGAAAGGAAGGGGAGAAAACGAAACTTTCAACCACTCTTTTGCGCGCGCGATGATAACCAGCCTTGCCGATTTTAACACGCACGTTTTTGCGGAAACAGGGATTATGAGCGCCCCGTTACTTTGTACAGAAGCGGTTGCGACAGACGAATTCATCGCGTCGTCCAAGAAAATCGAAGAGATCAACGCCGCGGATTCATCGCTGCTGTTATCATCAAAATGCGTCTTAGCTTTCTCGACCATTTTCTTCACCACATCTCGCAACGTCTTTATGCTCGTTTTCTCCGCGGATTCGCCTTCACCAGCCTCCGCCGCCGCCTCCGATGCCACGTTCTCATCATCCACATCTAACAAAAGCACCGCGTCTAACTTCTCCGACCGCGATCTCGCCTCTACCAACCTCATCCTCCCACCATCATCATCTTCTCCCAAACCAACTCTCGATATAAACTTCAAATCGTTCGCCGCCGACCGTTCTTTCCGTAAATCTTTCTTTTGTAACCTCGCGAACACGCGATAGAAAATCATCTGCTCTCCCGCTTCTCCTCCTTCCTCTTGGACGCTTTCCTCTGCAATTAAACCACTCCTGCTACTGTTCGAAGAATCCTCCGTAACAGAGATATTCTGGTCATCGTCTACGCTCTCCTGCGTGAACCGCCTCTTGATCGGAGACGTCATCGCCAGCACCACGTGATTGGAAGCAGCAGCGTTTCGGAGTTCTCCGTCGTCGTCTCTTTTCTCTTCCTTCTCGGCTGTTGTTGTCTCGAGGACGAGTAGGTTTTCGTCTTTTGTTCTCGTTTTTAAACCCTCTTTGTCTTCTTCTTTTCCTTTCATTCTCTCCTCTCCTCTCCTCTCTTCTCCTCCTTTTTCTTCTTCTGCTTCTTTGTCCTCCATCGCGTCGTCTTCGTCGTCGACAGAAGAAGACATCGATTGTTGGTGTTCCTCGTTTTTTTAACCGCTTTTCGCGTATTTTTTACTCTTCTTGAAAATATGTCTAGGGTTTTATTAGGGGTTGAAAAACTAGCAGACCCTAAACCCTTAACGTTTTTTTTATATTAGGGGAGTTTTTGCAAAAAACACCACTTAATAATACGTGATGCAGCTCCTTCCTCCGATCGCGTCGAGAACCTCCTCCTCTTTCTCTGCCTCCTCCAGCTGCTCTCGCGAGCGACGACGACGAGAGCATTCTTTTTTGAGAGCGGTTGTTCGATTTTGCAGTCAAAGTTCTCCTTCTCTTTCTTCTTCTTCTTCTTTTTTTCGAACATCATCATCATCAATTTCATCATCGACGCTTAGGAGGAAGAGGACGCGAAGAAGCGAGAGAACAAAAATCAGCGCAGGTTTATTCGGGCAATCGAAAGAAGAAAAGATCGTGGAACAATACTTAAACTCAAAAGAAGGCCACGAGGCGATTTTAAAGGCGAAACGAGAAGGGAAATCGAAGAAAGAGTTACTCAAAATGCACAAAAGAGATATCGTCCGGTTGTACACACAAACCAAAGATATGAAGCTCCCGTTCCATATCATTTCGCAAAGTCAACGCCTGGTCTTCGCGAGCTTCCTCAACGCCGTCATCGACATTCCAATCCTAAACGAAGCCACGGAACAAATTATTTTCATGAAAGCGGTGGATGTCATCGCGGACGCGATCGAACGCCAGTTGGAAAAGATGGGGAGCAAAGCCTTCTTCGAAGGCGTGACGGACGCCGGCGAGTCGAGAGTCGACGTGTGGGTGGTCGCCACGGCGACGAAGATTAACGAGAAAATAGATATTCCAGTTTTGAACGAAAAGCAAGAGCAAGAGGCGATCGAGTTCGTGTTACACGCCATGGCGGAAAGATTTTTGGCCAGTCAAGGGAAAACCATCGCCGAGAAGAAGGGGAAAGGGAAGATGTTTGGTTTCATCTGATTTTCATCTGATGATAGTTGTTGTAACTGTATCACATCGAAAAAAGCTGCCATAAATTTTCACACGTTCCCGAGAAAAATTCTAAATAAGAGTAAGAATGTGTCGTCGAGTGCAGTGTTCCAAGTGCGACAAACCAACCTGGTGAGATTATTCTTTCGCGTGCCGTTATTCGTTTTAATCCGTCTTCTCGTTTCCTTTCTGTATATCTCTCTCTATCTATCTATCTTTCCTTCAAAATGTCTCATGTCTTTCCCGGTAAAAATTCTGATGAACATTTTCAACACGTAGGGCTGGATGTGGGATGCACATCGAAACCGCCTTAGCCGGGGTTAAAGAAGAAGACAGATGCAAATGCGAGCGAGGCTCGGTGTTCGGGTCCTTGCTCGGTAAAGGGAAGTAGCACATTTCGTGAGCGGACGTGTTGTGGTTACGTTTAGAAATTAGAAGTGTGTTTCTTACGTGAGATTCTCACGTCATGCTATCGTTATACCTCTCTGTTCAAAAACTCTCCGCTACGCGCTGCGCTAATTCTATGTCTACGATAATCGTCTTTAAATACGAGCATTATCATTATTGTTAGTAGTATCTTCTTTGTCGTCGATGTGGTCGTCGTGGCTGTCATCAAACTTCCCGGCTTTATCGAAGCTCGCGCAAAACTGGTCGTGTACTTCTCTCACCGGCTTTAAGACGCCTTTCGCGATAGTCGCGGCTGGGATGAGATTTTTACACCCCTGCGGATGGCATTCGGAACACCACTGTTCGGGAAATAAACCGATATCGTTTATGGAGTGCTCGAACTGTTTTGTTTTCGCGCGGTCGGTGAAACCACCGAACGCGTCTCGAGTGGTTTCGAGTTTAATTACTAACGGTAATCGGTTGGAGAGTTTTGAGATTTCCAGCTCTGTCGCGTGCGTCGGGATGGCGAACGAAGAAGCGCCGTGTTGTTGTTCTTCTTCCTTTCCGCCGCCAACTTTCAAGGTTGGGAATTCGCCGCGCATGATTTTTACGCTCTCTGGAGCCGCGCCTAAAGGTTTGATGTTCACTCCGTTCACTTTCGCCTCTCGCGCGAGTTTTGACGGCGAAACGAAATGGTCCAAAGGACACGTTCCCGGAATGTGGTTGCTATCGCGACTGCCCGGATAGTGACACTGAAAGGTGAAGATGTTATCGTGACCGCCCCAGACTTTATCGCACCAACACGGCATCGGCGGGATCAATAGCGTTCGCTTCAACGAAGCTGCGACGGCCATAGCGTTCGCCAAGGCTTTAATGTGTCCAGAACCGGCGACGAGATGGTCGGTGATAGAGGGCGTGTCGTGCGAAGAGATGGCGCCGTGGTCGTCGACGGCGTCGTCGTCCCATAAGTGAGCGGAAGCGTCAAACGTGATAAACTTTTCTTCTCTTTCTTCTTCAGGGACGCGCCACAGTCCAGCTTCCATGAACCTCCATTTTTTTGCATCGCCAGAACTGCCGTCAAAAGTATACGTCGCGTGTACCGCAAACGGCGTCTTCTTTTCCTTCTCGTGAAATTTTTGCACCATGTACACGTGACCGGGATTAAACTTCGCCACTGGAAACACTCCTAACAACGTGTCCCCTTCCGCGGCGACCAAGACGCGCTTGTTCTCCTTCGGCCCGAGAGTTCGCGTTCCATCCATGCGCATCACCTCCAAACCAGGCCACGCGTTTTCTTTCCTCGACATCGCGTTGAACACCTGTTGATCGCTGGTTAATCGATGAAATCTTCCATCCGTCGCGCTCAAATGCAAGTTCCATTGCTTCGCCCATTGAATCCCACCTTTCGTGTGTCTCAAAAACACAATCCCGGTGTTAAAGACGCCTCCTTTGGCGTAATTCCCACCGTCTCTCTCGTCCGACGTCGGCGATAAATTATCGCTCGACACAATCACGTCGGCGGCTTTCAACTCTTCGCACCCGTCGATATCGAACGATAAATTCTCCACCACTTTCCCGTCTTCGCTCACCTTCTCGCATTTCAAGTACTCCTCGGGATTCTTCAACCAAACGACGTCCGCGTCAGACATGACGACATCAAACCCAAACTCGAGTAAACTCGTCGCGTGCGAAATGCGCATCTTTGCAAAATTCTTCCACGCCTTCGAGGCGTGCGAACTTCCTTGCGCTTCCAAGTGGTGGTCCACGCGATAGGTAAACGCCTGTCCTTCGCCACCGTGCGATTCGTCCCCAACTGTTTTCTTCAAAATCTCGAACGCGTCGTCGTCTAAAGCACCAATCAACGTCGTCATCCCAATCGCTTTCGCCCACAAGATGAAATTCACCGCTAACTCTATGTGATGCGAGTTTGCGAACGACACCACCACCGCGCTGCCGCGATGTAAGCCCATGCGATTGACGACTTCGATCAACTCATCCGGAGCGTTTGGAAAGGACATTTTATCCACCCGAACTTTACTTTGCGAGTGAAATTTCCTCTCCATTTCTGCCGTCACCGGTGGTGGCGAAACATTCGGCGGTGGAGGGAAATCCGGCAAGGGCGGCACATTTTCCTCCTCCTCGCTAGGGGTGGTGGTTCTCTCGACATCATCATCATCAAATCGCAACTCTCCTAACGGCGGCACGTACTTCTTCCTATCACTACTCCTATCCTCCCATCTACCATTATTACCAACCTCGTCGTCGTCGTCCTCGCGAGGAATGATGATGTCGTCGTAATCCTCGTGATTCTTCGGCGTCCCGCCTACCGGTAAGTGATTCCTCTTCTCGTGAGACTTCGGGACTCGAAATGTCATCCGTCGCATCCACGCGTACTTCTCCGTCTTTTGCAACTGGTCCACGTAGAGGAACAGGAAAAATCCAATAACAGTGACCGATAAAGAACGACGGACGAGTTTCTTCTTCAAAAGCGAAGTCGTGGTCGCGCTCGAGGAGGCGAAGTCCCTCATCTTTTCTTTCTATTATCCTAAAAGGAGTGTTTTTACCCGAAAGTGAGGACGAAAAGTGCGGCTTTTTCTCGCGTTCTCGTTTTTCCGAAATGAATGAAGAAAAATACACGGACGCTCTTCATCTTCATGTTCTCGCATTATCCTCGCAAAATCTCCTCGGCTCTTCTCCTGGCGACGTTTGCACACTTTTTCTCTAAATCTCGAAACCACGTTTCAAACGTATCTCTCAATCCAAAGCGACTTTTCTCGATCAACTTGGAGACGACGGCGACGACGCCTTTGAGTTCGCGAAGTTCTTTCACCGCGTTTGAGTGTTCGGTTTTTTTTGTTTTGATTTGTTCGAGGAGTTTACGCTCGTGGATCGCGCGTTCGGAGAAGGAGAATTCGGAGGATGGATTTAAGCGCGACGCTTCTTTTTGTATTCGAGTGGATTGGATGGATTGACGGAGGTTGGCGAAGTCGAGTTTGAGTCGGAGGACGCGATCGCGGACGAGAGCGGCGACGGCGAGGGTGGAGGATTTTTTTTGCTCGTTGGTGGTTATCGCTTGGGAAAGAGAGAGGACGTGCGAGGAAGAAGAGGATAGGAACGCGGAGAAAGCGAGCTTTTTGTCGAGGAGAAGGGAGCGATGGTAGTCGAGGTCGAAGTTTTCTGCGTCGTCGTCGAGAAGAGGATTCGCGGGATTTGGATTTTCCGCTGCTTGGATCTGTTCGCGCGCGTCGTTCATGTCGGCATCATGCTCACCAACGCCGTTGTCGTCGTCGTCGTCGTCGTCGTCGCTTGTTTCAGCAGTATTATCATCATCATCATCACCTCCTTCCTCTTCTTCTTCTTCTTCTTCTTCTTCTTCTTCTTCTTCTTCTTTCCGTTCAATAGAGAGAGCAGTAACTTGAGAAGGTTTCAAACTTGCACTTTTACCATCA
>Ga0115554_1001138_pt1 | contig 18796 bp, 8 predicted proteins | sample COGITO_mtgs_1104_3_FD_87283 | JGI IMG/M metagenome (GOLD analysis project Ga0115554, IMG submission 87283) | Pelagic marine microbial communities from North Sea - COGITO_mtgs_110404 | ecosystem: Environmental > Aquatic > Marine > Epipelagic | place: Germany:Helgoland, sampling site Kabeltonne... | reverse complement strand
TTCTTGGACTCCTTCTTGGACTCCTTCTTGGACTCCTTCTTGGACTCCTTCTTGGACTCCTTCTTGGACTCCTTCTTGGACTCATTCTTGGACTCCTTCTTGGACTCCTTCTTGGACTCCTTCTTGGACTCCTTCTTGGACTCCTTCTTGGACTCCTTCTTGGACTCATTCTTGGACTCATTCTTGGACTCTTTCTTTCTATCGTCGCTTTTTTCTCTCTTTTCTTTCTCGTACATGACAAATCCGTCATCCACATTCCACCTCCTAGCTTTCTCTCCAAGCCCCCTTCCCACATCCCCAGCCGAACCTTCTTCTAGCTTCCTCAACAACTTGGCCGCCATCTTCTTCCTGCCTCCCCTTGTCTCCTTCCAAACATCCTCGAAGTTCCACCTATCACAAAAATTCTGTGTGACAGCTACGGTGTCAGTCAAATTCAAGACAGCGTGCCACCAACCAGTGGGGACGTATAGTGTCTCCCCCGCGTTTTGTGTGAACTCATATATAGTCAGAGATTTGTGCTTATCTTTAATCCGGGGCAGCACATCGACAAAGTAATTGATAGCCTCCGTGTCCTCCCCCTTCCGGTAGAGCTCCTTGCTCTTGGCGATGCTCTTCGGAGTGGAGGGAGGGAACAAGACCCACCTCTTTTGACCGACAATCAGAGTGTTCCAAGCAGAGGTGCCGAGAGGGTCAATGTGTACTGTTGTGCCGCTTCTCTGGGGCCCAATGAGCCACCAGCGGTATGGGGGCCTGCGCTCCTCTCCCACCAGTCTAAAGAGATCCTCCCTGAAATACTTCGGGACAGTGTAGTCCTCGAGGAGCTTCTTGGCAACGGAATCGTCGTCAAAAGAACCCTCAAAAACATAGAGGGGGGAGTCGTCTGTATTGGAACGGCAGTACTTGAGGAAGTGAGAGAGTTTCAATCGGAGAGTCTTGCCACTATCAGACTCGCCACATTTGAAGGATCGGGAGAGGAGTGCACGCTTGTACTCTGTGAAAGAAGTTGCCTCTCTTTTTTCCGATGATGGTGACGGTGACGGTGATGGTGATATTGATATTGATATTGATGTTGATGATGATGTTGGTACTGGTTTGGAAGAAGAAGAAGCTGACGCTGATGATGCAGCTGATGGCAAGTGGGTCTTCATGCTTGTGTTGTCTGCCTGGGTGCTTTGAATGTCAATGTTCTTTACGTTCGTTGCGATGCTTGCTGTTATGTTGGCGCTCTCAGTCGCAATGGTAGCTTTTTTCCCCGTCTCACCATCAGGGTCATCCTCACTATCCTCCTCCTCTCCATCTTCGCTCCCCCACCGGTACACATCCTTCCATCTCACCCTTGCTCCCCATTCCTCCTCTTCAGGCACCCCTCTTATCACGCACGGTATTCCCCTCCTCTCGAACCTTTCCCCAAATTCTTGAACACCAACCGATCGACTATCGATGAAAAAGGGGAGGGCCTCCCCCTCGGAAGCCCCATTTGTTACAACTTTGCAAGCTGAAGGAGGAGAATACACTGATTCGCTTGACGTTAGGGACGATAAATAGCGAGGAAAACGCGATGAGAAGTTCTCATCGCCCCAGGCTGTTCCAAGATACGGACGATGTCGCTTTTTTGTCTTGTTAACGTCTGCCTGCCAACCCATTCAGAAACACACACACACTGAATCAGCAAGGTGTGGACAAATTATCAAAAATGCCCCCGCCCCCCAGTCTTGTTATATTCACTCGATAGGTGTGAGCAAAAAAGTTTGTAATTTTTACGCTTCAGAAGGGTGTTGTTTCCAAAAATAATCTCAGCAGCAGGAAACTTTTATTTACGGGTTTCTGTATTGCACTGAACAGGGGGTTTTCCGCACTAATAGCTATTTTCCTTGGGTTATTTATGATCGCGCGCGGGAATATATATACGATAATTTTGAACGTAAAGATTCTCCTAATGTTATCACCCAACTACACCACTAAGCTCGTATTCAATGGATCGCATCCGCCTTTGTCGATCCGACTCTCGCGTGAATCTTCGTCGATGTCACCTTCGTTGTCTTCGACTTCCTCGTCTTCGAACTCAAGCTCAACACTGTCGGCAGTGTTCTTCTTCCTTATGCTTCTGAACTCTTGGTCATCATCAACAAACTCTTCCCGAGCTCTCTCCGCAATTATATCCACCAACTGTCCTTCTGCGGACCTCCACCACTTCGCCTTGTTCTTGTACGGTGATGAAGTGGGAGAGTTTCTGATGAGCCCCCCCGCGACTCTGACATTATTGTGGTGCTTATTCTCGTCAACAAAGTCGACGACATCACTCTTCCGAGACTTATGACAGCAACCGAGGCTGTGCAGTCCCGCCATTTTGGTGCGCCTCCTTTTGAGCCAGAAAGCCAGTGGAGTCTTGTCGACATTCTCGCCGTCGATGCCATTATTGCCTTCGCCGAGATGGTTGTCATCATCTTCTGTCATGCCACTTATGTTTGACGGTGTCTTGTGAATGCCCCCCTCTTCGAAGTTTACTACGTTACGGCTAGGGCAAATGGGGGTGTTGTCCGCCGGACGGAATGTTTTGCTCCGAGATCGGGTTGGTGTCAGCTCCAAGTTCTTTGCCACAATACCAACCTTGGTCGTTAATGACCTTGTCATGGTCTCTGAACGTTCGTCCTTGATCCGGTTGAGCATAATTACCCAGTCTGCACACTCTGCTTCCGAGGCGGCGACACAGCGGTAGGGCTTGTTTTTAACTTCGATGATGAAGGTCCTCATCTCACCGTCTTCGATGTCGACGTAGATCCGCCCGCTCTTTGTCAGGTTCAAAACAGCGAGGCATTCCTTCTTGCTCCTGGTTTTGTAGTATGTAAGGTATTTGCCATTCGTCTCAAACCATCGATTTTGCCAGACATTTCCGGCGGCAAGCTTGGACAAGTATCCGCTGATTTCATTTGAGATCAATGTCGAGGAGTTTTTCTGGGAATTAACGAGCAGCGGAGACCGGCCAACTGCGCTGCTCCCAGAGTCAAGTCGAGGGCGGTGGCCCTTTTTGCCGATAAAACTCCCCCACTTATTGATCATTTTTTCCGATGACGTACCAAAGTTGTTTTTTGTCCCTTCGCCGCCCAAGCTCTTTGATCTTTTCTTAGTGGAGCCTGGTGTTCGAGGGGGTTGAGGGGTCGTCGATTTCTTATTGTGTTTGGAGGAGGGGAGAGGCATGGAGACTGTCGAAGGGTTACTCTCGTCTGCACACGTAGAGACTGCACCAGGCATGCTACCACTGTCTGGTGTCGCATAACTGCTATTACTGCTATCACTGCAGTTTCTGCTGCTGTACTTACGTGCGTTTCCAGCGCTAGTATCCCCTCGATTCCAATCCTCCACACTGCCAACAGTGGCTGAATCAAAAGACCGTGAGAGATTCAAGGGTTTGATGATTTCCAGATAAGATATCCCACCGCCAGTGAAGTCTACCTCTTCGAACGCCTTTGGCGTTGTCTCAATCAAATCATTCCCCTCTACCGCAAACTGGGAGTACCTAATTGCTGTAGGCGATGGCAAATTTTGTTGGACCTTTTTCGAGTCATTCCCTGGTGATTTTTTGGAGCTTAGCTTCTCATTCTCCCTGTCCATTGTTCTGCAGCAGTTTTTTTGCTTTGGAACGTTAAAGGGCACAAGAGCAACGTTTTTGGTGGATCATGAAAAAATGAAAATGCCCCTCTCTATTTTACCAAATTGACATCTCTTCCGACCCACTCCAAAACTTGGCGACCGGCTTTCTACTAACCGATTTTCTTCGGCTCCCGAGCTCGGACACCGAATTCGGCTCACTTTCTCTCTCATTTGCTCTTGCTTGACCTGATCCTCCCCCCTTTTCGCTCCGTGTACGTTTGGATGCAGTCGCCTCACCCTGCGCCGGCGACCGCGGTCTCGATGCCAGAGCAAAGGAAGTATTACGAAGGAGAAATAGCACGCCTCAACCAGGAGCTTCACAGGATGGAATTCCGCCATGACGAGTATGGGACGATGCTGAGTGAAAATGAGAGAAGAGTCCGACAAACGATGGACAAAGAGATTGATAATGCGGTGGAGGCTGCTGTGACTAGGTAAGGTGTATTTGTTGCCATGCCCTCCACAAGCGGTTTTTTTTAGAGTTAAGGGACTCCCAAATCACAATACTAACAACTCTACCCCCACAACAACCCCCTTCATTAACCAACCATCCCTCCACCACCGCCGCCGCCGCACGCTTACGCAGCGAGCGCGACCAATTTATGAAGCTACTTAAAAGGCACGAGAACAACACAGACAAGTTGAAGCAATCTGCCCTCCTTGAGATGGAACGTTTTGAGGCAGCCCAGCTAGCTACCAAAAAGCAGGTTCTCAGAGCCTCCTCAGCCGCAAGCCGGCTGGCGACTGAAGCTGAGTCTTCGCAAAAGCTGCTCGCGCTGCAAAAGAACGCAATTGAGGGTAACATGAGCTACTTGAAGAGCAGAGCCAGGGAGCTACGCTTGAATTCTACCATCGATGACAACAAAATTGTCGAGCCACAATCAGCTCTGTTTGGATCCCCCCAGCGCTCGATGATCAACATGAACAACAATTCACTTCTCACCAACCTCTCAGACGTGAATGTTTCCTCCTTTTCTCCCAATACTAACGCCAACGCCAACGCCAACGCCAACGCCAACGCCAACGCCAGCGTCACTGTCATCAACCCCAGCCCCACTTCGAACAAGCCTGGGGATACGCTGCTACAGAACTTGAGAGCGACGGCGCAGAGTATCAAGAACGTTGACGACTCGTTTCAGGGTCTTGCGCTAAAATTTAATCCTTATATCGAGGATGATTCCGATTCAAATTCCGAGGTCACCGACGGTGCTGCTGGACATACTACCCCTTCGTCATCGCAGGGCCATAACAGCGCGACAGCTCAAACTCCGAACCATGATGTCCTGCTGAACGATGTTACGTTAATATTGACAGAGTTTGGGGACTTGAAGAACCAGCAGCGCGATTATCATCAACAATTGAGATCTCTCAAGAGCCTTAACAAGAAGCAGAAAGCCAATCTACAGTCCAAAATTGGGGAGAGGGATGGCGAAATCGCGAAGGTGAGTGAACACTCTCGTCCCTATGAGTAATCTCCTCTTTTCCTCTCCTCACCCCTTGTCCTTTATCGTCCTCGCTATGGTCAGCACATCCAAATGCACGCCAATCAAAATGAAACAATCAGTCAGCTGATAGAGCAGGCTGAATTGGCCCAGAAAAACTACGAAGAGCTGACAACTAAGCACAACAAAGCGATTCAAAACGTGGACACCGTCACGTTTTCACTCCAAACTGCACAAAATCACAATGAAGAACTGACTTTGACAACTGCCGAACTTCGAACGACAGTCGCCGACGACAAGCAGCAAATTACTGATCTGCGGAACCAACTCTCGAGCGCTATCGACGAAAAGGAAAAGACGGCATCTGGATTCCAGTCTAAGTTATCCCAGCTGCTTATCGAGTCAAACGAGAACCTGGCTGCCTTACGCCGTGAGCATGACAAGAGCATCAGCAACCACGTCAACGCTTACAGAAAATTGGAATCGGAAATGATCCTCGCGTCGCGCAAATCCAAGCAGGATCACCAAATGACCCTCGAGAACACGAAACAGGAACATAGTGCCGCCCTTGCGGCTGCATGTACTCAATCGGAGATACTAAAGGAGGATCTTCGTCAGCTTCAGATTCAATACGACAACGTGAAGGGTGGCAAAGATACTCTCGAGATTGAGCGAGTTGAGCTGGAGAAAAGAAACGCTGCCCTTACAGAGGACTTAGAGGCATCAGCCTCCGAGTGCACCACCTTAACAAGCAACTTCGATGCCCTCCGAAAACAGTACGACAACCTGGAAACTAAGAGCGCGACTCAGTTACAAGATCTCGAAAAGACTTTCCAAAATACCCTCGAAAAGACCAACCAGCGCCACGAAGTGCAGTACAAGATCTTGGAGTCGACGGAACGAATCGTGCTGCAGAACGAACAAGCGAATTTTGAGACCCAAATGTACGAGCATAACCAAAAAACTGAGCGCCTGCTTTCCGCAACGAAATCGGACTGTGAGAATAAAATCGCTACCCTTGTCAACGATAACGATATGGCTCTCTCAAACCTCGAGTTCGAGCTCAATAATTGCAAAAGTCTGCTCCTCGCAGCACGAGAGCAAGCCGACGCCACTGGTACGCAGTTGAAAGTCGCCGAGCAGAATCACAGCAAGCGTATCGAGGCGCTCGAGGCCGACTTGCAATCGTCACGTGATACTGTCAAGGACCTACGTGCCACGGTCAAATCGAGCCGGTGCGAGCACGAAAAAAATGTGCGGTTCATTGTCGATGAAAACGAGGTGATCCTGGCGAATCTCTCCGAAAGGTTATCAGTTGAAGAAAACAAGGTACGGACACAGGCCCAATCGGCTGAAAATAACCTTGCGCAGCTCCGTAGGCACACGAAAAGTCTCGAAGATGCCCTTTCCGCTCAGAGTGACACCGTCAAGTCTCTCACGAATGAAACGGCAAGCCTAAAGACGAAGCTCGATGTGGTTCAACTTACCAAGTCAGAATCATCGGCTAAAATATCGTCCCTCGAGGAGCAGCTCAAAATATCAAAGGAGGAAAACTCCTTCGTCCATCGCTCCCTCGACGATGCCCGTAAGGAAAATCTGAAGATTGTCGAGCAACAGAAAGAATTCGAAATAATTGTCGACGGCGAAATTGGGGCAATGCGCTCTCGCTTCTCCGCTGACATGGACGCCATGAAGTCGAGCCTTCAGGAACAATTCACTGACGCTGCGAATGATGCCATTGAGCGTCAATCCGAGGCTTATAACAAGTCACTGAAGGAGCTGAAGGCACAGAACAAGGACCTTCGCTTGTCGCACATGGAGGAGAGGAATAATCTTGCCATCGCTCTCTCAAAGGCTGTGGCCAACATTCGAGAGAAAAAAGTTGAAATCGACCAGAAATGTCATCAAATGAACGAGCTCGATGACATTGACGATTTTGGTAGTCTCAACGGACTTGATGACGACACAATGAGCAGCTTCAGGAGTCAGAATTTTGAGCTTCGGAGCAACCAGCTGATGCAGTCGTCCGCTGAGGTCCTCGAGACGACGATGTACTCGATGGACGTGCTGAATGAAATCGTTAGCTCAAAATTATTTGCTGACCCGAACGAAAAAAAGAAAGATCAACAACAAACACCCAGTGAATGAGGAAAGAGAAGAGATTCTGTCGCTGCCGGAAATTTATTCAGTATTGCTACAGATAATTCTAACTTATGCCTCAATTTTCCCAATCCTCCTTTATTTGTCCAAGCGTGGTTTGATTCGTCTCGCAACTACGTTTGCGTTTGCGTTAGCACCTGCCAACTGTCTCGACCGCTGAATTTACAGAGTAGCCTTCCTTCCCACCCTCTCTCACAGACGCTTATCCAATCGCTGACATCGACCCCAGACTGTTCTAGGACAGCACTTTTCAGCTTGGCGAACTTTTGAAGTCGACTGTGGAGCATCAGACACCTTGCGTTAAAAGCCAACTCCTCCTCCATCATTGTTTCGACATCGTTGTCAACCTCTCCATCTCCGATCTCCTTCAACCACCTCCTGCGCCTTTTCTTACAACGCATGTAATCCACCTTTGCTCTCCTGTTGTCTCTGTTGACCCACTTAATTACATGTTTAAGATTTGCGATGCTGCTGGCGCTCCCCAGATTTACCTCAAGGGACCACATGAAGAACTTCTCTGCAGCCGCAAGATCACTCGCATTTTCAGCGCACTTTCCTAGTCTGTACAATATAGTTGCTGGGATCAAATTGCTCCCGCAAAACATGAGACCTCCTCCTCCCACTCCGGAAGACTTATTCTTCGTGGTTGCCATTTCGCCATCGCGAGTCTCGTTGAGCATCTTGTACTTTTTGCACGCCAAGCTAAGCTGAATTCTAGCGAGTTCATTGTCCTTTAGTTCATCCTGGACGAATGCGGCGTATAGCGCATGCGCCTCGGCCGGAACAGGTCCTTCACATAGATATGGCTTGTGCGCTTTCAATGCATTCTTGCTATTGCTGGTATCATTTTTACCGGGATCTTCGCCGTCTTCGTCTTCGCCTGCCGCCTCGATTTTCTTGATCTCATTCACTGTGATATCGTTCACACTGCCCTCAAATAGGAGCCGGCTTTCCAATAAGAGGTCCTCCCTCCAACCCTCGTTATCACTGGCATTCTCCTTGACAACTTTCCACAAGGTAGTCGCGAGCCCAGCCATAGCAAGCCGATCTCCTGGAAATAAGCGTAGGCACCTCTTCCATAGCTCAACACTACTCATTATATCTCCCTTAGTATCGTGTAGCCTTGCCAGCACCCTTAATGCCTCGGCTGGAACCTTGTCGCCCAGGCTAATGTTCTCACTACCAAGTTTCTTCCGCTTTCCTTCACCACTAACGAAACCAAATCCAATGCCGAGCCTCTCCAGCCATAAATCGCTCCCAACTGAACTGTTGTCCTCTCCCCCTCTTCCTGCTCTATTTTCCATCCCGCAAGCGCTGAGCAAAAGAATTTCCCCCTTAGTTACGTTGTCGTATACACTTAATTGCAGCAGGCCATACGCCAGGCACGTCCACTTGCACCTCGGGTCTGCACTGTTGGCTCGGCTGAGGAGCTTCTTGGCCCCAGCAGCAGCATCCTTGACATTCTTCAACAATCTGAAGTCCCCGTTTCTCCCGTCCACATTACATACGTATTCTTTACAGTCTTTGTCAGCTGCAACCGACAAGGCCATTAGCGCATAAGTTTTGTATCCGGACGCGTACAAGCTCCCCCACTTACAGCACTCCTTCAATTTCTTTAGGCAATCTTCGTACAGGCCTACCCTTGCGAGCAGTAGCCCCTGCCACCTGAGAGCGGGTCCGAATCCGTCATTATCCACCAGCGCAGTTTCCAACAATTGAGTGCTTGAGACAGCATCCGCGTCCACTTCTGAGCTGAACTGAGCTGCCGCAACGCTTGCTGCTGCAACATTAAGTCTTTGCTTCTTCCCGGCTTTGGTGGCAATAGCCTTCTGCAAATACCTTCCTCCCTCTGTCGCATCCCCTATCTGAATCTCGTGAAGCTGCGCTAACGCGAGCAGAGCTACGACCTCGTTTGCGAATTCCGACTTCTCAAGCGCAAATTCATAGGCATGTTTTGCGCCGTCGATGTCTAGTAACACACCCTCAAGGTATGCTCCGTACAGCAGCCAAGCCTTCGCACTCCCTAGACAGACTTCAAACTGCCGAGGAAAGAGAGCCATCCTGAAACGCTCGTTGGCGATAGAGTTATTCCCGAGATTACTCAGCAACGCGGCTTGGTGAATATCGATTCCCGCGCGATAGAATTCGCCGCCACTCAAATTCCCGTACTCGCGAGCTCGCTCATAGAGTTTCAGCGCTTCGCTGCAGCTATGAACGCCGTCGTCATCGCCGGCTACACCCAAAATACTGACAACGCCCTTGTGACAGTGTAGCAGCTTAGCAAGGCAATAGCATATGTTGCTGCTCAGAGAAAAGACGCTGCTCGAGCAATCTTTTCTGCTAAGCAACGGCGCGAGTAGGCTCATGGCCTGTCTAAGCTTCCGTTCGATACTAATTAGCGGAAACTTCTCAATTTTTCCATTGGTGATGTCATCACTGCCTACAAAATTCGCCCTGTTGTTGCTAAGCTCGAAGTCCGCAAGATTGAAGAGTATCTCTGCCTTGTCCAAGGGAGGGAAATTCCTACATTTTGTGACGGCATCATTCAAGAATGCGTTTGCAAAACGTCGAGCAGACGCCGATAAAATCCCACCGTCGCTGTTCAATTTCTTTACGAGGTTAGAACAACTTCTCATAACCGCTGGATTTGACGGGTAATCCTTCAGACACAGATTCAAGATCGCGGAATAGTTGGTCATGTCGTTCAGTCCCAGCCCAATTAGCTCGGTAACCTTTATAAGTGCATCCACGTCATAGCAAGATTGTGTTGTGGCTGACTTGCTGCTGTTTACAATGTCGTGAAGAGCTGTCGTTGCGGCGTTCTCTGCCGCGACGACATCGTTCGCTCCGACATACGCCCACCCTCGAGCGATTGCCACCCTAGAGCTGATGGCCAAATCGATGTGGCTGCTTGATTTTCGAATGGTGGGCTTTGCCGTATTCCTTGTCGCCGTTGTCGGGGTCGCCTTCCTCGCGAGATGAGCGAATAGCTCGCAAAAGTCATTACGGTCGTAGCGCGATTTCTCGTCGCACATGCGGAACAACTCAGCCATTTCATCGCTGTTCACTTCTGGGAGGAGAGATGCAAATTCTTTCAGCGCCTCCCTTTCCTTCATCCTGGTGGACGCGAGGGTATTGACAGTTGAAATTATCTTGAGCTGTGAAAGCGACTCACTGTTCGTATTTTCATCTTGTAGCAGTGTTTCGAAGGCATCTTCGATCGTCTTTCTCTTTTCTGGGTCGAGTGGAGAAGAAACCTTTGTGGGTGTTTTCTGCTCGTTCATGATGTCCAGTTGAGCGAGGTTAGTATTGGTTTTGGTGCTGGTGCTGGTATCGGCGTTATCTTCCGCCTGTTGTGCATCTTTCGTCCCCCCACGCTCACGCATTCGCCACACTTTGCTCCCACTGTCCGTAATGCCGGGAGAAAATACAGTCGTCTGGGCCTTATTCAACAAATTGTTCTTCTTCCCTGATCTTCTCGAGAGAAAGCTCCTTGCAACGGCCTGCAGCGTCAATACGGCCGCTAATTTTATTTCGTCTCGGTCGATTGTCACTTCTTCGACCGTCGATAATTCGCGCGGCTCGTCTTCCAAACTCAGATTCATTAATTCGGCCACATGTCGGAGTGTCTTTCCCGCGTGAACAAATTGCATCTTCCCTGCCAAATTTGCGGCACCCAACACCATTCCCCCTGTATCCTGCACATTTTTGCTGTCCAAGACGAAACGGAAGCAGTCTCTGAGATCCTCTTCCAGCTTTTCGTCAATCAGAACGCGCGCGTCGGAGTCAATGTAGGCCAAATTATTGCACCAGTTCCGACTGTTTTCCTCGTCAAAGTCGTAGCTGTGTGCAAAGTTCGACTCGTCGTCCTCTCCCTCTTGCCCCCTCTTGTTTCTATAGACAAAACATTTGCTAGTATTGCAAAAATACTGGTCCCAGTCCTGTACGCTGTGCCCGTACCCAGTGCGAGCGACAAGATTCGTCTTAGACGCACCTCTATATAAGTGCTCCGAAGACAAGCTGCTGGGAATCGAGGACTGACAAATGAGATTTCTCTTGTTGAGGTAGAATATTTCCTGCATCTTGTGAGGGGGTGGCCCTGGAGGAGGAGCAGGCTTCTTCTTGCTTTCTGCGTGATTCCCGGTGGCGCTATCCCGCATGATGTGGTGCTGTGTCTGTTGACTTTTCATCAATGCCTTCTCCTTCGCTTCCTGTTCTTCTCTCTCATTTTTGCTCATGGCTCTATTTGCCGCGCTGGGAAGCTGGTACCAATTAAAAGCCTTAACGACGAATGCACACCACTCGTCCATCTGTTCGTCGGCGCTATTCAGTAACATCATTTCTCGCACCTCGATTCCGCGATCTCTGAGCTGAATAAGCCGCTGAGTACAGTGAGGTGTATGCCCCAGTGAAATATCAGACCTGATCATACTGCTACTCCCGGGGATAGCATAGCTGCTGAACCTATCGTCCGCTTGAACAAGCTGGTGGGGACTTGAGACAGGCGACCAGAACTGCGTTTTTGTAAGGACGGAAGCGCGAGGGCAACTGAGCAGCAATTCCATCTCCCTCTGCGTGATGGTTTCGTCCTTGGCCTTTTTGTTGGCCCAGAAACTGCTCTTGGCAATCTCGTTCATGTGCTTTGACATAGCGTGGATTCGAGGATGGGCAAAGGGCATTGCAATATTATTTTCTGTCGCCGTATTTTTGTTACTGATTGGTGGCTTGCTGTTCGTGGTAAAACTCGGGCGCTCTTTGTTGACCCTGCGGCGAGACTTGAGCTTCGTGCGGGGGGTGGAGATAGAAGGCAGAGAGCTGAAATACTTCACAGCTGCGATGGCTGCTTCGCTTATGCGGTTTGTAGCCGTCTTCGTCTTTTTCGCTGTTGTCTTGGTCCTTGTCGATTCCTTCCAATTTTTTCCTTCGTTTCGCACCTCAATACGCTTGATTTCATTCGTCAGACCAGAAAATGGCGTAGAAGGTGAGTCGCTGTCCGTCAAACTGGGATTTCTCATGCCCGGAATTCTCATGGCTCTATTGCTTTTCACAGGCTTGGTAGCCCCCATACTACTGCTTATGACCAAGTTTCGAAGTGACATCTCCAGCCAATCCTCCTGCGAGTGATAGCTGTTCTTGTTGAATATTTGGGTGCTGCTGGCTTTCTTGAGTAGCTTTGTCAGTGATAGCTGCTTGTCCATCACACTAATCGCGTTGAAGACATTATTGTCCTCGATGATGCTGGTTTTGTTGCCATTGGTGGCATTCTCATCAAGTGCTGAGCTCCTCGTAAAGCCCTTCTCGTTCAGTAAGCGAGTCTTCGGCAGGTTGTAGGAACTTATCATCTCCACGAGAATTTTCTGGGGGGTGGGACGACGCTCGCGCAATTTTTTATCCTCTTTCTCTTGCTGGATCTGAAGCTGACTCTTGACAGCGGCGCCAGCGGTGCTTGGGTTGTCACCTTCGCTTTCGTCTTCTTTGAGGTGCTGTAAATCCCAGAACTCAGGTTTCTCCCACTGAAAACTGTAGTCTGATTTGTTTTTGTAAAATTTGAAGCCATGAATTGGATCTGCAAGCTGAAGCCAGTTACTGCACTTGTTTTGGCCAATTTTGAGGATAAAGGATCGCCTGAGCATTTCGGGATTGTTGACATCCAACATTCCTCTGCTGACGGTGTTGATGAAGCGCTCCTTCTTTCTTTCTGGTTTTTCCTTCCTCGCTTTTGTTCGGCCCCCTTCAATCCCCTCGTCTTCTTCTTCCTCCTCCAAAAGCTTCAGCTCGAACTCGGTCAAACCGAACTCGTCGCCCTCCCCGAGCTCAGCTCGAAGTTTCTTGAGCTTCCTCTCCTCCTCCACCTCCTCAAACTTTTCGTCGAGCTGTTTATCGGTCCTCTTGAGCATATTGTACATGTACTTGTAACTATCTTTTTCCAGCGCATCGCGCGTGTAGGTGCTTGATAATCTAAGCGTGTCGTTTCCTCGCATCCATGAATTCCCTTTCCACTCAATCTCCATCTTTCCCTTCTGCACAAGCTCAAGCTTGTTCCACTTTTCTTCGACGTTGGTGCGGTTCTCCCAGTTTCGCTCTAACTTGCGCATCGCCGAGTCCTCCTTGAGCGCGCGGGTGCGTCCCTGGGAAATTTTCTCTTCCAGTAGCATCTTCTTTTCGAAGACGAGGGGGGGCACCCACTGCCCCCTGACGTCGATCGGGTTGAAGTAAAATATTCGACCGCTCGCGTCCAGCCATTGCTCCCATTGGTCAATTGTGCGCATTTTGGCACCTCGAGCGCGCAGCTTATCGAAGAGATCATCGAAAGCTCCCGTTTTCTTCGCGTTCTCTTTGATCCAGAATTCTTTGTCCTTCATGGCCTTGCGCTGCTGACGACGAAGTCTGCGGCCCCGGAAGTTGGCCTGCAGTATCGTTGCAGCTCGTTTCTGAGTCCAGACGAACCCAAGAACACCGCCGTTATCAGAGTACTGGCCCGCACTTGCGGCAGCGCCGCCATCTTTGCCATCATTGTTGGCACTGTTTTGCTTGCGCAGCAGTGCCTTCTGTGCATCGCTCTCGGAAAAGGCCGTGGAAAACTGTCCGATTTCGTCGTAACTGTTCGAAGTGACCGCCTTGTCGCTTTTAGTGAGCTGGTTGAGGAGGGTCGTGGCCGCCGACTGAGAGGCCGGCTGAGAAGCATTGGTAAATAGCAGCGTAGGCTTCGTCGCGGAGGCGCGCTCTGATATCATTTCCGTCGGCGGCTCCCACTGCGATACGCCCGTTTGCGTATTGACGTAGTAACGGTGGCCCGACACCTCGTCGATCTCCGCCGTCCAGTCTCCGGGAAGGGCCTTGCCAGCAGATTTCGCCGCTTTGAACTCCTCGGGAGTGAACGTTTTCTTCCTGTCAGAAGGAGGCAGAGAGTTGGGCCGCTCCCACTGCATTTCGTCCGTTGCGGTGTTGATGTAGTACGATGAATTGGTTGCTTGATCAAACCCTACTTCCCAGTGCCGATTGTTTGGGGTAGACTTTTGCTGCGATGGCGGAGTCGAATTCGGCTGAATCGCCGCTTGCATGGTTTTGGATGGGGTTGCAAACGGGGGGGGGGACTCGACGCGCATGCTCTTCGCAGTCTCCGACAGGGGCTGAAACTGCGAAGCAGGCAGCGCCATGTCGGTCGGAGAGGAAGAATAAGGCCAGTCCTCAGGAGGCTCCCAACGCGATTCCTCGGTGGCGACATTGTAGTAATAGTACGCCTCCTGTTCGTTGTCGTATAGTTCCTCCCACATCATGTACTTCCGAGATGAAAGGGGCTTGAGATCGGGTGTGTGCGTTTTTGAATTTGTGTGAGGTGTGTAATTGTTTTGGGGGGACTGGGGGATAGTTTGGGGAGTCGGAGTCCGATTCTTGGCACTGTTTCCCGCGCTGTTGCTGTTACTAGATGGCTTTTCTGCGGATTGTTTTGCAGCAGACATCAATATACTCTCCGTGAAGGACATGTTGTTGATGTTGTTGTCGTTGTTGTTGTTGTTTGCGGCAAGTGGGGTGGAGGTGATGGGAGTACCTTGGACATTAATGGGGGGGAATTGAATCGGCTCAGGCCGCTCCCACGAAGTCTCCCCCGTTACAGTGTTCTGATAGTAAGGGTAGTTACTCTCTTGATCAAACAGCTCGATCCACGGGGCCGGAAGCGGCAGAATCGGGTTCATGTGCTTCTTGGCAAATGGGGAGGGAGACACCAGATTGCCGCCGAGGTTGGGGTTCATGTGGTTCTTCGCAAAGGGCGAGGGGGAAACAAGCGTCCCGCCGCCATTGTCGCCACCTAATGTTGTGTTGGGGGTCGCAGTCGCCGGCGTTGCCATCATGTTGGAAACGTTCTTGAGAGGAGTTCGGTAAGGGGTCGAGAGGTTGGAGGGCTTTTCCCACTGGGTTACCTGGGTTTTCTTGTTGATATAGTAGGGGAGATTGGAGGCAGGGTCGAACAGCTCGTCCCACTCAGACTGAGCCGAGCGGGCAGAGTGCTGGAAATTCACCGAAGATCGCGCCGAAGGAGTGGCATTCTGGATATTGTTGGTGGACATGGTCGGGGTTTGAGGGTAAGGAGAAGCGGAAGAGGAAGTCAAGAAAGTAGGCCGCTCCCAACGCGACTCAAATGTATCATTATTGTAGAAGTATAGTGAGCCCGTCGCCGGGTCTTCCAACTCGACCCAGCCTGGGGGCAGCTGATCTTGATGCTGTTGATGTGGTGTCTGGGGAGTTGACGCTGTTGCAGCTGCATTGTTCAAGAGATTTTGCAGCATCTCGAGGGTTCTATGGTTGATACAGGTCACAAACCCTTTTTTTCCCTGTAATTTATCGTTACTTGGTAAAGAAATAGGTACTTGTTGAAGAATTCAAAAGTGAAAATGGGTTAAATTTTGTTCTTGCAGTTTTTAGATATTTTTAGACTCAGAATTGACTTTCTACCGTTCGTTTTCATATCTATTGTCACCGGAAGAGTATCATTGATAACACGGTAAAAAACTCTAAAATACCACATGACGAGGATGTCGCTATTCCTCCTCCCCCTCCTAATCCTAGTGACCAAAATTGTCAGCTACCACTCCCCTCCGTCCTGGTTATTGTCCGGAAGGGCGCGTCGTTCATCAAATGGTCTAATTTGCCGCCAAAGTTCTCTGAATCCAATCCCAATATTCACGACGGATTCACTGCCGCCGGATGACCTCTCCCTGACGGTGGTAACGCGTCCCCACTCCCTAACGATCCCCTTCGACGACAGTCCGCACGTATCCGTCCACGACACGGTCCAGATAACGTACAAACCCCTCCCGTCCGCCGAATTTAAAGGGGAAGATTTATCTCTCATTGGTGGTTTTAACGACTGGTCAGCAGATGACGATGCCCCTACCATCACCCTTCCCTTCGCTGCGGATCCTGCCGCCGATGGGAGCGTTTATACCGCAACGTTGACAGTGCCGAACTTCGCAAGGACTCTCACGTTGTATCTCACGGACGGAGTGCGGTTCTCTTCTCCCTACGGTGTCCACTTGAAATACATCGAAGTGGCCACGATGTCGGAGTCCGGCGAATCAGCCGAGAAAATTACCACTTGCCTCCAGGATCCTTCCGGTAAGATAACGAAGATCGGCGATATTCCTACTGTGGATCCACTGGAGTTAGAGAAGCTCGTTACCTCCGAGCAAGAGAGGAGAAATGTCGTGAAGATGGAGACGTTGAGCGTGGACCCGAACCGCGGGGTGGAGACGGTTTTGCAGGTGGGAGCGGACGGGATGTTGGAGAGGTCGACTCGGGAGTTCCTTGCGGAGGCGGACGTCGTTGGGAGATCGCTGGGGATGGGAAACATGGAGATCGGCGAGGCGAGGAACGCCTACATGACGGTGGACCCTGAGGGGGAGGGGCTGGAGGGGGTGGAGGGGGTGATGAGGGCGCTGGAGGAGGCTGGGTTTGGAGAGGTTGAAGAGGGGGAGGTTGGAAAGCTTATGGGGGAGGGGAAGGTGAGCATCGGGGATTTTGTTAGGATTTATAACTTCCTTGATGACGATCAGGTCGGGATAGACATGGTGTAGGTGTAGGTGTAGGTGTAGGTGTAGGTGTAGGTGTAGGTGTAGGTGTAGGTGTGGTGTGGGGAGAGTCGTACACAAGCACACCGGCCAGAGCATAACTCTCAAAGTTGCAAACGGAGAACATAAGAACAGTAAAGAAGTTTTTGTTTGGGGGGCAAAGAAATTTATTAGAGACAAAATAATCACCCAATCTGCATCCCTCGTCCCGTACCCCGTCATCTATATTTCCTATGCCCCATTCTCGAATTTCTCCAGCAGATCCCTGTAATCTTCACGTAAACGCTCCCCACGACCGTCCCGACAATCGCCAAGCAGACCAAATAAAACCTCTTCAAAGAGAACTTTATGTCGACCAAGTCGTCCCCGATCGCGTCCGCGTCGGCGTCCGCGTCGGCGTCGGCGTCGGCGTCGGCGTCGGCGTCCGAGAAATCCTGCTGGCGGATGTTGCGCTGACGCTTGAGGGCTTCGCGACGACCTGGGCGCCCTTCGGAGGAGGGTTCTTCGGGTTTCTTCGGAGGAGGATTCTTCCTCTCCTCTTGGGTAAATTCGGCACCGCCGTCGTCCGCGGAACCCTCCTCCGGCTCCTCCGACTCCAACTCCGACTCCGACTCAGTCTCCGACTCCGACTCCGACTCCGACTCCGACTCCGACTCCGACTCCGACTCCAACTCCTCTACCCCTCCCAATTCGTTTGCATCATCGACGCCTCCAAAAACCCCTCCCAACCCCACCTCAGTAACCTTAACAGTCTCATGTCCCGCCGCCCACCCCGCCCTAACGACCACGTCCGCTATCCCCCTGAAATCCTCCGGAAAAGTCACCGTGATCCACCTCTCCTCCACGGGCAGCTCGGCGATCTCGGGGTTCATCTTGGACGACATCCGACGGGAACAGTCGCAGCCGGTCTTGGACGGCGACGAGGAGGAGGAAGCGGCGGCATCCATCGGACCGCCGGACCAAGCTATCTCCCCCCCGCCCGGGGGGCAGAAACCCCCGGAGATATCCACCGCGTACTGCCAGCCCTTTGGGGCGTATTCGATCTCCAGGGGGTCGATTTCCAGCCGCAGACGGACGGAGAGGAGGTGGTGGTCCTGGCCGTCCCCCGAGGCAGTCCGGGGGTCGTCCCTTTGGACGATGAGGTCGCTGCGGCCGACGTCGCCGTCGTACGAGTCCGTGGCGGAGGAGGGGGGAGGGGGGGGGAAGACGCCGTCGAGGAGTGGGGAGGGGGGGGAGGGTACTGACTTCGACCCCATCATCACCTCCCCCGGGCGGAGGGAGTATTCTGTGCAATAGGAGGGGGAAAGGAGGTAGGAGGCGAAGGATAATGTAGGGGTTGGTAGGAGGAGGAGGAGGAGAAAGAGGGGGGGAGGGGGGGGCATTATTTTTTGACGATGAGATTCTGGTGAGGAGAAAAGAGTTTCCTGTACACTTTTTCAACGAAAAAACGTGCACATATGAAGGAAGATAAGAGAGATTTCCTAGGGTGTGGTTTTCAACGTTATCACCATATGTGGGGGGGGGGAAACGAAGAGAGTGGGAAAAAAGAAAAGAAAAAAAATCTTTTCCTTCGTCAATTCACAACCGAAGGGTTTGACGATCACTGAATTCATAACTTCGAAACGATCTTTTCGTACTTTTTTTAGAGCTTACCGGGCGTGTTTTCCTTCGGAACATCGAGAGGCACTGTTCACGAGTAGGGTGATCGGGGTGCACTGGGAAGCTAGAGCAATACTTTCATCTTCTCTCCTCCTCTCTGCTCTCCTCTTAACTGCTCTCCTCTTCTCTGCTCTCCTCTTCTCTCCTTTTTTTTCTCTCCCCTCCATAAACAAAACAAAAGAAAAGAAGCGAACAAAGAACCAAGAAAAGCAAAGGAAGAGCACGCCCCTAAAACCCCACCACCTCCAAACCGCCCCCCCCCACCCCAACCAAAGACAACCCCACCCCCCCCCCCCCCCCCCCCCCCACCCCCCCCCCCCC
>Ga0115554_1001109_pt1 | contig 19000 bp, 14 predicted proteins | sample COGITO_mtgs_1104_3_FD_87283 | JGI IMG/M metagenome (GOLD analysis project Ga0115554, IMG submission 87283) | Pelagic marine microbial communities from North Sea - COGITO_mtgs_110404 | ecosystem: Environmental > Aquatic > Marine > Epipelagic | place: Germany:Helgoland, sampling site Kabeltonne... | reverse complement strand
CACCCTTCCCATTCTCTATAACTCCCATCACCTCCCGTTGCTACTCTTCCACTCTCCACTGATTTTGAGTTCGCAACTTACAATCCCAAATTTTTTTAGACTTTTCTAGAAGGTGCTTATATACGAATAATTATGCCGGCCGAAAAATCCATCGTTGAGCCACACGAAGGGGGCCTGAAAACATCACAGTATAGCACTGAACCATGTGGAAAATACTACAAGTTTGGCAAAACTCTTGGGCAAGGAAGTTTCGCAACTGTGAAATTGGCCACTTGCTTGGCAGATAACTCTCCATGGGCGGTGAAGATTATCGATAAGTCTGCTTTAGATAAAGACGACGCAAAAGCGCTACAAATTGAGTGCGACACCATGATTCAAGTGAACCACAGGAACATTGTACGCCTGAAAGAGGTATATGACAACGAGAAAAAGTTCTTCATGATTTTGGAGGTGTGCTCAGGAGGAGAGCTTTTCGACAGGATTGTTGAGGTCGAGCACTACACAGAGAAAGAGGCCCAGATGACGTTCGCCCAGATGGTGGATGCTGTCGGTCATTGCCACTCTCAAAAAATTGTCCATCGAGACTTGAAGCCGGAGAATTTGCTTTATGCTGGCCCCCCTCCAAACATGGACTTAAAGCTAGCAGACTTTGGACTGGCGAGTATCTTGTCTCCTCTGAAAAGCCTACACACTGCATGCGGCACTCCAGGGTACGTTGCCCCAGAAATATTGAGTGGAACTATTTATGGGAAGGAGGTTGATGTCTGGTCCTTGGGGGTAATTCTTTACATTTTGCTGTGCGGTTTCCCCCCCTTTTACGAGGAGCACACTCCGAAGTTGTTTGAAATCATAAAAAGGGGCGACTACGACTTTCCATCTCCTTATTGGGATGACGTTTCCGATGATGCCAAGGATTTGATCAATAAATGCCTTGTTGTTGATCCTAAAGATAGGTACACCTGTGCTCAGATTTTCACCCATCCTTGGATGAAGTCCGAGAACTTCGACGCCGAAGGCAAAGAGCTAGTGCACTTTGTTGGTAACTTAAGGAAGTACAATGCCAAGAGAAAATTCAAAGGGGCCATCCACGGCATCATCATGGCGAACAACCTCAAGAACATCATGGACATTTCCAGGATGGCCAAGACAGCACCTGAGCCGGCACCAGAAGCATCTGCACCGGCACCAGAAGCATCTGAACCGGCACCAGAAGCATCTGAGCCGGCACCAGAAGCATCTGAGCCGGCACCAGCAGCAACGGAGTCGGCACAAGCAGCAACGGAGACGGTACCGGCAGCAACAGAGGAGTCGGCACCCGTGTCAAATTGATAACAAAATGATAAGCTATGCCTATGCCTAGTGATTATTGATAACATCTTATTTGGAACATGTGTCGTAAATAAATGCCAAACAAAAAAGCTTGGGCCGGTTATATAGCAGCTACTTGTCACTTCGTTGTCATACAGTTCATTGCACCCTTTTATTATTTCATGTTGTCTTCGGCAGTAATTATAATTACCCTTGCTGGCGCTTTAGCAGGGCGGCGTTCAGAGCGTCCCGAGGCGATATTGTCGTTGATTTCGTTGCCGTTTCTTCACTATTATACACAACCGCGCCAACAGTCATCCGCCTAGCAGCATCCTTGGGCTTCTTAAGAAGCCCATCTCTACTGTTGACATAACTTTTCGTCTCCTCCTTTGCCTCAGTGCCGGTCCCTACTGCCTCTGCCTCTAGCTTCTTTCTGATACGAGGAGAGTCAATTCTCTTTCTTCCACCCAACTCTTTATTGGGAGACTCCGCCTCTTTCTTCATGGCAGCAAGCCGCTGCTCCCTGGCCTTCTTTTGTTCGATTTTGTGGACCTGGTCGGCTGCCCTGTCAAATTGGCGCATGAACTTGTTCATGCTCCCAAAAAATGCAGAGGTTGTCAGGTTTTCGTCCTCCCCGAAATACTTCAGCGTGTCAACAATTTTCTTCGTTACCGCCTCTTTCTTTTTCACAATTTCCAACAGGTTGACGCTAGCATCGATGCTAAACCTCCCTATGGGGGTTAAGAGCATGTCATCAAGGGGGAAGGCCGCATCAAAATTGTTAATCTCACGCGACTCCTCCCCCAACCCTCCTGCAAGAACAGTCCTATTGACAGTTTTCTGGCGTTTTATCTCTTCCACACTCAACTTCAGATTCCGCTCCTTCTCTGGCATTTTCTTGATGTCTTCCGCCTCTTTCACGGCCATCCTCTTCACCATCTCTAGTCCCTTCTCCATCTTCTTCAGTTCGTCCTTAGTACACTCCAAATTTATTCTCTCAGCAACCACGATACTCTCAAGATCATCTTTGAACTTGAGCAGGTCCTGGTCGTTCCTCCTGACAAGCATCACCAAATAATGGAGAATCGACGTTTTCTTATCATATGCCTTGGCCTCCTCCAGTTTCGTCAAAGACGCAAATGTGAAGCCCGCTACCCCCCCTCCATTTTTGCCATCGGCGCTATTTAGCTGATTGCCAATTTTCAGAATGATACCCAGCAATTTCTTGAGTCGTAGACTCATCCTCAAATCGTCACATGCCTTCTCAATGAGCATGAAATCTTCACCGATCTCCTCCACACGAGCAGCAAACTGCATCTTGTAGAGCATGCAAGCTATCTTCTGCTGAGGATTGACGAGTTCACAGCAAGCGTACATGAAGCGTTCGCACTCATTCACCATCTCGAGCGCCTCTTTTTCCGAGTTGTTATTTTTTACATGTCGCTTCAATGACATAATTTCATCCTTGGTGGGTAGGAACTCCGCCAAAGCTTGCAGCTGCTCAATGCTCAATTGTTTCATATCCATGTTATCTATAGACTTTGCAATATCAGCGTGAGGGATCTTGATCCGCGCAAGAGCTATTCCGCCATTCATCCCCCTCTTACCATCCACCACCTGCACAGTCTTTTTCTTTTTATCCGTTTTCGACACGGACTTCTTCTTCCCTTCAGTGGGCGACGCCTGCGCGACAAAGAGGGTGTCGAACTCGGCAAGGTCCAGATTCAGTTCCACGTTCATATCATCTTGGTTCCACACGGAGTCTTTGTCCAGCTTTTTCGTGTCGATTGGGTTCCAGTGAAGTTTCTTCCGTCGTGGTTTCGGCTTGGACTTTGTTTTGATGACACTTGATCCAGGAGGGGGATCGAGAGCGTCTAATTGTTCCTCTACAGAAACTTCAGGGTCGAAGGACGTGATATCAGGCAGCCCGTCCTTGATCAAGGCATTCTGAATCGCACCAACAGGGAGCCCACACTTCTTCATTTTGAGGTACTTCTGATATTTGGGGTCATCTTTGAGCTTGGGACATTTTGAAAAGTCCGTCTTTAGCTTGGGTTTTTTCACGCCATTCGTTTTCTTCGGTTTTGGTGGTATGTAGGGCGCAGGCTCATCCATATTAGCATCCAGAATTTCAACGTTTACACCGTCTTTTATCATGGCGTTCTCCACAGCTCCCCTGGGGAGATGCATTTTCAACATTTTGAAGTATTTGCTATATTTGGGGTCATCTTTCAAAGCAGGTAGGGGTTTATTGGGGTCCATCTCTAGTATGTTGGGATTGACACCGTCCTTCGTCATCGCGTGGATCACAACTTCAGTCGGCATGCCCATTTTCTTCATCTTGAAATACTTGGCATATTTTGGGTCGTCTTTCAGCTGGACAGAATTGGATGTATCTGAAGTTGTGGATGAGGTCGTGGATTCGGATGTCACGGGCATTGATTTCTTCAGTAGGGCAGCATTCAGCGCAGCGCGGGGATCGAGAGGCGGAGAATCGTTGCTATTACTGTCATCACCTTTCCCTCCACCCCTCTTGGCTAAAGCGGCATTGAGTGCGGCGCGGGGGTCAAAAACATTCGAGTTGCTGTCTTTGGTGTCGTTGTCGACCTTATCACCACCGCCGCCACCACCACTACCACTTCCACCGCCACCGCCACCGCCACTACCACCGCCGCCACCACCACCACTTCCACCGCCACCGCCACCGCCACCGCCACCGCCACCACCACCACCACCACCACCACCACCTCTTTTCAATAAGGCAGCATTGAGCGCGGCGCGAGGGTCAACTGCTGATGAATCTTCGTCTTGGACTTTGCTGTCGTCTTTGTCACCACTATCACTACCTTTTCTCTCTACCAAAGTGGCCTTTAGAAGAGCTCTCGAGTCAGCATGCGTAGATTCATCCCCTTCTGATGGAGTGTTAGTGCCACTTCCGGCATTTGAGCGATTTTCCACCTCGTTCCAGTCCATATTGCCTTTCTTGAGCTTAACCAGCTCCTCGATGGAGATGCCAGCTTGTTGCAGTTGCTGAAGCATTTTAGCGACGCCGTCGTCAATAGGTGTACTGAAATGATTGCCGCTCTTATTATTACCGTCATTTTCATCCTGCGGTAGGTCCGTGGTCGAAGTCGTTAATGTACTGCCAGTTCTCTTTGGGGTTCCGAGAGTGTGGCGCCGCGATATATTCGATTGGATAATACTCTTCGTCGGCTGTTGCGCGACATAATTGAAGGCTGTTTGCGGAGGAGGAGCTGGGGGGTGGAGTACGAGAGAGCTTGCAACCTTGGCCCGAGCACCAGAAAAGTTCGTTAAGGACTTGGGCGATGGCCGCTTGCTCTCGATACCGAACCCAAAATCTAAAGACCGAATGGTCTCTTGTAACCTTTTTGCTGAGTCGACATTCTGTGGGCTGACAAGCTCGCCGTCATCGTCATCAATGTCTTCGACCATTACCATCTCATCCTCCTCATCATGCTCCTCCTCATTCTCAATATTCTTGCGGCCGTGGATGTTGGTGTCACTCCCCGTCCGCTCCCTCCGTCTCCTTCGATTTTCCTCAAGATTGAATCCAAATTTTTCGCAAAGATGGAGCAGATTCGTCTCAAGCTCCTCAATGGCACGCTGCACGTCATTATTTGTGAATTGTAGAGAAAGAGTAGCTACCTCCATGGGGTAGCCTTCACTGACAATCATAGCAGTAGCCTCGGGCAATGGGGCCACGGTATGCACGCTGGAGAGAGCTTTCCAACCCTCCTCTATTGAGTCCTCCCCATCATACACTCTCGGGAGAGTCGGTGAATTCCCGCCCGAGCCTGGCGAGTTGTCATTGGGAGAGCTGAACATAAGGGTCACCTGGAACTCTTCGTCATCGAAGGAATCTGAGTACCGTTTCATCATGTCGATTTTTTGCTTGGTGAGTTCGTAAGCTCCATGGCACAAAAAACCAGTGGAGTTCGCGTAACGGAAAAGAACCTTGCTTGAATCGTCCCTGTCATTCTTAAACTGCCCTCCAAACCTGCAAAGGACCACAAAATCACCCAAAATCTTCTTGTTTACTTTGTAGAACCCCGTCTCCTCCGACCACTCCAGGTTGCTATCATCCACCTCGCTGCTGCAATAAATTTGCTGGTTGCAATCCCAAATATCGATGATAGGCATGTCATCAACTGGAACACCATCAACTTTCACCGCACACAGGAGGAGCTGTTGAGGCTGAGGGAATCCACCAAGCTCGACACAGTCGTCAAAATTGCGAAAGAAGCTCCGTAGGCTGGGAGGGATCTGCTCGGCAATATTATCAATAATCGGCGGAGATCGTTTCGACGTGGAGGAGGAGTGGCCGTGGGGCATGCAGCGCTTCCGGCAGAATACGCTGAATCCGTCAAAAGAAGAATCTACCAGTCCGGCAAACTTCAAATAGCACGCGACAACGATTCCCGTCCTAGTCTTTCCGTTGCTACAAAAAATTCCGACAACATTATCGGACGATAGGGAAAGATAGGCGTGAATGGCGTAGCAGATTTTTGATATATGAGAGAGGGATGGAGTTTGGGATTTGGAGCCAGGGGATTCCCAGTGAAAGTCGAGAACTTGGCTGTGCATGCTGCTCATACTAATCGGATCGAGCACATTGTCTGTGATGTTTATAGTCAAAAACTTGTCCCTGTGCGCCGAGTTTATGTACGCACAAAGCTTGTCGCAATCATTACTGCGCCTCGTTTTCGATGACGAGGAAGAGTTGGAAGGAGGAGGCGGGAGCTGCATTGACGATGGGACTATCGGGCCCATACCAATAACATTATCAGTGATATACGTTAAATCCAACTCACTCAGCATCGTACTGTTGTTTTTGGAATACTTGTTGCTTTGCTCAGTCTTCTGGTGGCTGCCATTCACAAGGTTACTAAAGGTCGACGTTGTCGACGTTTCGGCACTGTCATTGTTGTTGCTCTTTGATCGCCAAGAGAGCAGACTCGTTACAACGTCGCTGGCGATCTGCATCGCGGGCGTTGGGCGTTGAATGCGGTTTGGGAGGGAACTGGGTTCGATGAGATGGGGAGACAGGCAAGGAGACCAAGACAACAATTCTGGCGGGGGCTTTGAGATGAAGTGGCTGGTAGGCGGATCCAAGAAGGATGAACTACCGAAACTCAGGCGGTGTTATCAACAGCGTGTGGAGCGGGGACCCAGTGGAGGGGATGCTGAGGGTGATGACTGCCAGCTTTGCTTGGTGCGAGTTTGGTGGAGGTTTTAAGGGTAATGCGGAGGGCTCTCACTACAAAATTTCGGATTTGGAGACAAATTTGAATTACCTCTGCTACCTCTTCTTAAGAACAATTATTCAGTCTAATTGTGGTAAGCTATCAATGTGGTGGGGAATTCAGCCCCAAAATTTGTAAAAAACCTAATACGGCATTATCTGAGACGTTTTTTTGCGTTGATCAATCGTCGCAGCAATCAGAAAACGATCTGAACGTGTGATCGTCCAATTTTTTACCACCAGGGGAGAAAGACCAAATAAGCTCCATCGCCAAATAAGCTTCCCTCGCCCGCCCACCTTTTTGTGTTGATCGCTGCATTTATCTTCCTGTGACCGACCGACTTCTGGCGTCGATAACTCAGCCGGACGCGATCTACTCCTGGCTTCGATAACTCAGCCGGATGTGGTTTGTAAAGCAGCTATCGGCTGTGCGGGGTTCTCAGTTTAGTCAAGCTCCCGCCCCGGCCTCCTCTTCGACGACCTCCCATCACAAGCAGAAGAAGAACATGGCTCCTCCACTCATCGGGGTGAATATTTCTCCTGGGATTGTGCGCCTTAACATTAAGGGTCTTGTTGAAAAATACGAGAAAATGGTCGACAGCGAGGGGTGTAGCGGGGGATACGAAGAAGATGAATCCAATGTGGAGGAGGGGGAAGAGGAGCAAGAGCTTATGTCACAGCCTGTGCAGGTGAGTAAATTCATTTTGGGAAAAAAGATAACTTTGCAAGAAAGTTCTACAATGTGTGTTTTTACAAACTCGCGTTGTAAGCAAAATCGGTGGAAGTGAAATCGGAATGAAAAGTGAAATCTTCGAAGAGCTCCGCAAAGGGGTCTAGGAAGAGCTCCCCAGAAGGGTCTAGGAAGAGCTCCCCCTTTCTCAAATGAAATTGACTCTCCGCAACACATTGACTCTCCGCAACACATTGACTCTCCAATACACTGACTCTCAAACACTCACGTACGTTGCATTTTTAGCTCTCTCGATCTGTGTCTATTGCCGACTGCCGCTACAACTCCCATCCCACAATTTCCACCTCTAATAGCGCTCTCGTTTCCTCTCCTAAGCCCTCGATTCTTCTTGCCGAAACTTCGGCAATAATTGCCCGTTCTGCGCTCTTCAATCTTCGCTCTTTGCTTCTGCATGAGGCCACCCATCTCCATGACTGCCTCCGTTTCTGGTCATCCCGATACGAGCTTGCTCCCTGGTATGCCTACCTCCTCTCGGGTCCCCACAATTTTCTCTCCGCCCAAAACAGGCGCATGGGGATTTGGGCTGCCATGGAGCGGCACCACAACGGCCTCGCTGTCAAGGTAAGCCAGCTCCAGGCCATCCTGAGTAGGAGGTGCGTCGCGATTGGCAACGTGCAGCAGCAGTTCCTCAGAGCATCTGGGGTCGATGGGGCTGGGGTTGGTGGGCTCAGAGTTGTGGGGGGCCACTGGGGGGTCGTACTTGACGTCGGGGAGGAGGGTGTGGTGGATGATGTGGAAGGTGTTAAGGGTGAGGGGGGATTCAACCAAGTGGGGGGCGAGAAGGGGGCGGTCTCCATCTCGCCTATTTCGCCTTTAAAGAATAAGAAAAAGCAGGTGAAAATTCAGCAAAAGAATGTAGAAAAACAGAAGCAGACATTTCACCAGATGGCGGCTGGAGTAGGTGGTGGTGATACCTTGAATAAGAGTTACAGGTGAGAGAATTGTATTCTGAACGGTTGCTACAGCTGAGCGGTTGCTACAGCTCAGCTGAGCGGTTGCTACAGCTGAGCGGTTGCTACAGCATACATCGTAGTATATTTACCTCAGCACAGTACAAATCTCACCGTATCTGACCTAATCATACCACCACATCGCGCTTCAACTCGCTACATAGCGCGTCAAATTTTGTTGCCGTGCCCATGAGCCACAACTCGTCGGTTATTAAGTCCCCCTATGCTCTGTCTGCCTGGGCCGTTGATGCAGTGAGTGTTGTCCGGCGTGAGCTTGAACGGTCCCTCATCGGCGGCGGGGGTAGCGCTAGTCACCTCCCTGGCGAGGGCAATTGGATCAGTGAAGAGCAGGAGGGGGAAGAGACTGAGTGGGGGAAGGTGCCTGTATGGGCAGAGACAGACGAGGATGGTCTTCACCTGAAGATTAAAGATTTGAAAATGATGGCGGAAGAAGTCGAGCTCTTGGTCGGGAAAATGGGCGGAATAATGGAGAGGTGAGAGATTTTGAGCCCCAGCGAGCTCAAACCGGACGCGATGCAGGAAACGGGACGCGACGCAGGAAGCGAGACCCGACGACCACCTTTTGTACCGGAAGACTGACACAGAAACCCTTTCTCTTCTTCTTGGCGCGGCGCAGTCAGAGAAACAGGAGGCCCTACCTCGACATCCCAAACAGGCTCGAGCGAAATTGGCTATCCCTATGTTTTGGATTTCCCATGGTCGTATTTGCGGGTTACAACATCTACTCAGGAACGTGGGGAAAAGACTTATTGGAGAAGGCCTGGGGAAAAATCAACGTCTTTTACGCCGAACATATCAAAGACCCAATGATCTTCATTTACAATGAATTATTCACTTCAAAGTTGAGGGACAAGATTACCGACGAAGTCGCCTTGAAGGAGGCCTGTGATAGCCTAAAGAGGATGCTGAATAGCTGGCTTGGTGATAACTTCCCGAATATGAGCGAGGAGGAGAGGGCGGCGAGGGCAGCGATGATGGATGTGTCGCTCATCGAGAAGGAGTTTGAGGCGAGCGTACCCAACGCTGTCCGCAACGTCGTCACCGGCGAGATCGTCAGAAGCTCGCTCATACAGATGCAGTTCATCAAGAAGGAGCTCCTCGTCGCCATGAACGCAATCGATCAGATGATGGACAGCAATGAGTTCAACTTCAGGGTCATGGCAATGGTACCAGCAGTGGCGAGCGTCTGGATGGCGAGGAAAATGGTACGCTTCATCATGTACTCCCTAGATGGACAGCGAAAGAGCAGGAGGGACACATACGATCAGTTCAAAAATTGCCTGCTGGGAATTGACAGGCTTTTGCTCATGAGGGACAACCCGCCAAGGGGTAGGGAGGTCATGAGGGGTGGGAGTAGGAGGAGCAGGGCCAGTACCCTAGGTTGGGATTACGAAAACAACGAGGGCAACGACGAGGGCAACGACGAAGGCCAATGCAACAGTGGAGAGATTTATATCGGAGGATCTTCGGGTGACAAACAGATGTCATTGAACACACACACCGTGTTGAAAGACACAGATCTTGGCATGCTCATGGTCCTCGTATATCAATGCCAGCAAATCCTGTGGGGAGAAAGGAGAAGATTCGTAGTCTCAGAATGTAAGAGCGCTCACGAAGATCTCATTGAGCTCTCCGGAGAGAGGGGATTTGTCAGTGTCACGCAGCAGAGAAGCATCATTGACAGAATGTATCGAAGCTATAGTTTCCTTAGAATTGAAGGTAACCACGTGGTTGAGTTTTGAGCGAATTGGCTCAACAGATCGTGAAACCTCCATTTCATTTATTGATTAGATTATTATTGATTATTGAAATTCTCTCCTAGGGGATTGTTTGACGACGGCGAATTCTTATTACGTAGATTTCCCTTCAGAAACTTGGTCGAAGACGCCTATTTCCAAACCGTACGCACACACACACACACACAAACAGCTCCTACATTGATTTTCGAAGACCATCTTCATCGAAATCCATCTTTTACCTGCCCAAAGCGTAAAGCGTCATCTTTTTCTCCAAACTTTTGTTTGCAGATATGTCTGAAAATCCGCAGACGAATTTCGCGATGTTGGGGGACGACTTCACACACAATCTTGGTCCACCCAACAGCGGATTCTCGATTTTTCTTGCCGATCGGACCAAGAAGATCCACTTCATAAGGCACGCAGAAGGCCACCACAACGTTGCAACTGGGGAGTCAGGAACAAACGACTGTCTGCTCCACGGACCCGGCGAACCTGGATCCGCCCATGCGATGTACGACGCGCGGTTGACCGCAAAGGGCATAGCACAAGCAGAGGCCCTGAAGGAACACCTGCGATCGCGGCCCTCGGGGGGGCGGTCCTTCACCGCCTTTGACCTCGTTGTGTGCTCCCCTTTGACGCGTACGCTGGAGACGGCCCTGCACATTTTCGGCGAGCCCCGCACGCCGGGTGTCCCCGTTTTCATGGACGAGGGCGTTGACCATGACGGCAGTGGTGAAAGAGTCCCGAAGCCGCACATTCTCGTCCGTGAGGAGTGCAGGGAGAGGTGGGGGAAGTACGTGTGCGATGGGCGCCGTCCGATCCATGTGATAGCTCCCGAGTTTCCGGGATTCGATTTCTCAGAGCTTGAGCACGACGAAGATATATTCTACCTGGAGGATGCCAGGGAGCCGGACGAAGACTGTTGCGCGAGGGCTGTTGAATTCCTTACCTGGCTTAACCGTAGGCCAGAGAAGTGTATCGCTGTTGTTACTCACAGTTCGTTTCTCAGGCATCTCTTTGGTCAGTTCGGGGGAACACTCGCCGCAGATGATAGGGACGGTCTTCAAAGGATGGCGGGAAACTGCGAGCTAAGGAGCGTAGTGCTGTGCAGTCATGGTAACCGCGACGGCAAGCAACCGGAGAACATGAAGCCGACGGTTGTCAATAGGAAGCCTTTCAGGAAATCAGTTGCGGACTCGACGGTTGTGATGTGATTGTTGATGTTGATGTTGATGTTGATGTTGATGAAAAATCGATCAGAGTATATGTCTGGGTATGCCAATTAAGAAGACGTATCGATGTTGTGTGTTGTGTGTTGTGTGTGTGTTGCGTGTTGTGCTTTGTGTGTTGTTTGTTGTTCGCGAGAAAAAAAAAAAAATAACAAGATAACAGACAAAAATTTTTCACCACAAAACAATTCTCGTCACTCACGAAAGTTTCAAAACTCGTCCGTGACGCACCCTTCACTAGCAGTCTTGACATTGTGGATGTATTTGTAGAGCGTGCCGTACGATGCCCTCAGCGGTGGCGGTTTCCAAGCTGCGCGCCTCTTTTCCATTTCCTCATCGCTAATCATGACATTGATGGTCCTTTTGTCGAGGCGTGCGTCGATCTGGATCGGGTCCCCGTTCTTGATCAAGGCGATGGGACCGCCTACCTGCGCCTCGGGGGTAATGTGCCCGATGCAAAACCCGTGAGACCCCCCGCTGAAGCGCCCATCCGTCAGCAGCGCAACACAGTCTCCCAGACCTGCCCCCATTATAGCGCTGGTGGGAGTCAGCATCTCCGGCAGTCCTGGCCCTCCCTTGGGCCCCTCGTAGCGGATGATGACCACATCACCACTTTTGATCTCCTTGTTGTTCAAACCATTCATCATTTTTGGCTCACTGTCGTACACGCGCGCAACACCCGTGAACGTCTCGCCTTCCTTGCCAGTGATTTTTGCAACACCGCCGCCTGGACAAACATTGCCGTACATTATTTGGAGATGGCCGCTAGCTTTGATTGGATTGCTCAGAGGGCGGATGATATCCTGTCCAGGAGTCAGTCCAGGCAAATCTTTCAAGTTCTCATTGTGTGTTTTACCAGTGACGGTCATCTGATTACCATCAAACATATCATTCTCAATCAGAAACTTGATCAAAGCTGGGGTTCCTCCGATGTTCTGAACATCCTCCATCACGTATTTCCCGCTAGGTTTGAGGTCTGCAAGGAAAGGAGTCACGTTGCTAATACGTTGGAAATCCTGGGAATGGGTTGATTATGATTAGGCAGGAGAATCGTTAGACTTTAGACGGTTAGACGTTTAGACGGGGGATTCCGCCACAATGAAAAAAAATCCTCCCATCCCATCCCATCCCATCCCATCCCATCCCATCCCATCCCACCCCATCCCATCCAATTCAATCTCTCACCTCAAGCTCAATCCTCACACTCTCATCCTGACAACTCCTACTCATGGCAATAAGGTGCAAAACAGCATTAGTGGAGCCTCCAGTCATCATCACCATCCGGATGGCGTTCTCGAAGGCCCCCTTGGTCATGATATCGCGGGGCTTCAAGTCCATCCTCAAAAGTGCCTCCATAGCCTCAGGAGCCTCCACCTCGCATTCCCTCCTCTTCTCCTTCGAGTCGGCAGGGCTGCTCGAACTGTAAGGTAGGGACATACCAAGCGCTTCGATAGCAGTTGCCATGGTGTTTGCAGTATACATGCCCCCACAAGCGCCTTGCCCAGGGCAGCTGTTCCTCACAATCTCCTCCCTTTCCTCGTCGGAAATCTTGTCGTAAACAAACTCGCCGTACGACTGGAAGGCTGAAACGATGTCCAGTGGATCACCGCTGCTAGGAAGAATGCCAGCGCGAATTGTGCCTCCATATATCATGATTGACGGGCGGTTGAGGCGACCCATTGCCATTATCGTTCCTGGCATGTTCTTGTCACAACCAGGAAGAGCAATGAGACCGTCGTACCACTGAGCTGACATAAGTGTCTCGATAGAATCTGCGATGACATCCCGCGACTGCAGGCTATACCGCATGCCGGTAGTCCCCATGCTGATACCGTCGCTCACACCGATGGTGTTGAAGCGGAAGGGTATCATCAGACTGTCATCCCCATCCTTTTCCATGCCCCTCTTCACATGGTCCGCAAGCTCGTTCAGGTGCATATTACAAGGGTTACCGTCATACCAGACGCTGCAAATACCGACTTGGGGGCTGTTCAGGTTCGTCGGCTTTAGCAGACCAGTCGCATACAACATAGCTTGGGAAGCACCCTGCTGAGCTGACCCAGTCAGCTCAGAGGAATATTTGTTCAGCTTCTCAGCATACAATGGCGAAGACGAACGGACGGATATGGAGTGAATCGAGGGTCTGTGTTGGCTTCGGGGGGCACTAAATCCATCCACAAAAGCGACGACGATGAGAAACGGTGCGAATACTGAAAACATCGTTCCAAACAGTGATTGAGGACGGAAGTTACGAACAATACTGACGGGAGCTGAGCTCTCCTTTAAGCGGGGGCGGCGGCTCACTAGTTTTGGACACAACCTAGTCAGGATTGGATTTTTTCAATAATTTTATAATTTTAGGTTTGGCACGAAAATTCGGAGTTTTCGATTTTTCCATTACCGGTACCGGTACGTTTAAAAGGCAAAAGTGTTCAAAACAACGCTTAGTGTTAAATCGAGCAAAACTATTTGCAATATTTTGCTCTATACCAGCTCAAATTCTCTTCGAGGTCGTCCTTGGCGATGTTGAAGTCGCTTATCGAGTAGCTGTGCAGGACCTCCCCCTTGTTCTTGTTCTGTTTCTTCATCTCCTCTCTTTCAGCATTGTTCTTTGCTATGTATTCCTTCAGCAGACCCTCGTATTCTTCTGTGAATTCATAGCCAACGTCCTTGTAAAGCCTTTTCACAGTATCAATAGGATTCTTAATGAGCTCTTTGTAAGACACATTGGCCATGGGATTGTTCTTTGCATTCCTGTTCTCGTAAAAGTCGTCGGCCCTCCTGATCCATTCTGTAGCGAATCTGAGCACATCTCGCCCAATGACTTCCAGATCTATCGCTCGGCTCCCTTCGTGCATGTCCTGCGTGGCCCTGAGAAAGCTAGCCAAGCTACCAACGGCTTGCTCCGGTTCCCTGTGCGTCCAGACTATCGTAGCATCTGGGAAGCCCTCCACAAGGAATTTCAAAAGACCCAAATGGACAGGGCACTTCAGGGTCCATCTCTTGTTCTTCCTTCCATTGTTGTTTTGATCAATTGCTTGTTGCTGCAGAACTTGAAGGACCTTTGCGTAATTTTTGTATGCTTGCCCACTTTCCCAATCGTATGACGTAGATTCAGGTCGAATCAGCATGTGGAAGGTGGCAAAGAGCATCGGAATATCGCTCCCAATCGACATCATGCACTCCTCTGGTAAGTCAGCCCCAACCTCGTGAATCTTCGCGAAATGAGGGACGACCGTCAACAACTTGTCGATCGCTTTCTGCACAAACCTGCTTCTTGCCCTCTCATCCTTTGCCACATCTCCATCTTTCCTCCTTGGCACGGGATCAAAGAGCTCCCAGGTGACAGGAGCCCTGGCCTCGGGATCCATAGCAAGCAGCCTATGCAAAAATGTCGTCCCCGTTCTTGGCAGCCCCACGACGAACAGTGGCTTCCTGACTGGCGTTTTCAAAGCCCTCTTTCCCTCTTCAGTGTTCTTAAGGTGGTCCACGATACGGAGTTTGGCAACAAGACGCCGGAGAAAGAAGTCGTGCGCGGAAGCGTAACCAATAGGACTATAACCTCCCCCATTCACAAGCTCCATTGTATGCCTATACGGTTCCTCGTACCAGTCATCGCCAAAGTCCTTCTTTCTGCCAGCAGCCTTGCAGGCTAATGATTTGATCTCTTCTAAGTCAAGTTTATGGAAGGGGGCCCCGATACCGAAAAGAAAGAGGGGGTAGAGACAGAAATTACCAATTCTTGCAGTCAGGCTAATGCGAGGAGGGACGATGTAGCGATTGGTGAGACCAAGAAGAGGGCCAAAGTATTGTTTCAGGATGAGGAGGAAGACAAATGAAACCATGCAGTGGGCAATGAGGTTGGCGATGTCCGAGACCTTGTGTGTCTGGCCAAAAATGTTGACGTTCTGGTCCTCCATGATATAAGGAGGTGTTTTATAATTAATTGTATTGTGATTTTTTGTTGGTGAGTTGCCTACTGTAGCCTGGTATCTAAGTGAATGAACAGAGAAAGTTTATCGTAGCAGATATTTTGATTCGTCGTCGCTCACTAAAACACCGACAAGTTTGGCCCCAAAGATTACATTAAAACCTTTGAGTGACCTATGGCTACCCCGTCACCCTCAAGGCAGCACCTCTCCCCAACTTCAGACCAACGATCTGCCTATAAGAATTACTCCAAAGCGGGAGTTTTATACAAAACGCGCGACTACCTCGCCGGTCGTCGCCCTCGTCTCTTTGTTCTAGACTCCCAACTCCTCCACTACTACATTAATCCTGATGACCCAGCCCCTAAGCACACCATCTTCCTATTAGGCTGTGAAGTCAAATGCCTGGAGAAGGAGGAGGGCGACAGCGGGAGATTTTTTTTCCCGTTTGAGGTCAGCCACGTCAAGAGCGCGAAGGCTTGGAAGCTCGCTGCTACCACGGAGGTGGGAAGGGAGGAATGGGTTGAAAAATTGAAGGAAGCCAGCAAGCTCAGTGTCAAGACTCCCGAGGCTGAAGGGGGCGAGAATGATGTTGTTAATGGCGTTGGTGAAGGAGCGGGACAAGCAAAGGCCGACAACAGCTACATGTTGGACACACCTGATAGGGATAGGGGAGATAACGGGGATGGTGGCCACGGAAATGGTTATGGTAACGACGCCCATTTCGACGACACAAACCTTCCTGATCATTTGAAAAATGTTCCTCTGAAGTATCACGAAAATGTTGACAAGGCTGTCGACACAATCCTAGATTTAGTGAATAGCGATGGCTGGCAGCCCCTCTTTGAGAAGAAGGGGATCGTAGCTCGAACCAAGCCCGGGAAACTTGTGACGGTCCGGGGAGATGGCGTCATGAAACATCATCCAAAACTCGTCTTTAAGACCTTAACCAACATCAAGGAGAAAGAAAAATATGACAACCAGCTAGAAGTAGGACGGGTAGTCCAGTCGTTTAACGACTATACTGGATGCGATTATTTGCACTTCAAGCCTGTCTGGCCCACTTCAACCCGTGACTTCTGCAATGTAGGGACTTGGAAAGTCGTCGAGGGTAAGGGAGGCAAGAAATGCATCGTCATAAGTGCATTTGAGGGCTACGAAGTACCAAAGGTAAAGGGATTTGTCCGCGGTTCGTGCGTTATTGCTGGTTGGATCATCCGCCCTATTGTTGACGAGGCGAGCGGAGAGCTGCACAGTAAAGTCACCATCGTTGTGAGCACCGATCTGAAAGGAAATCTGCCCACCAGTATTGTCAACCAGGTAACGAGCCAACAGGCTCTTTTCCCGGTCATTATTAGCAAGTATTTGAAGGAAGGAGGGGGGTCAGCAGGATGGGATTCACTTGGGGGTGGGGTAGAGGACATTACCGACGAGACACTTATCAGAGATGTTATTCGCAAACGGGAGGAGGTGACAGAGGGCACAGCGCAGGCAGCAGATACAGCGGAATTGACGCCGACGCCGGCACCGGCGTCTAGCCCATCTCGTAAGAAAATAGCGTTTGCTTCCGACACGGCCCCTACAACGCCGAAAATACAATCGGAGTCAAAGAAATCTGGCTTCACTGCCACCACAACATCTCCCCCCATCAACAAAACCGGCACCAAAGCAACCACAAAGAGAGGCGGCAACCACTTCGACGGAGTCGTGGTACCTACAGCCCCGGCATTGTCGAACAAGAAACCTTCATTGTTGTGGTCCATGTTAGCTCTCTATCTTCCGGTGATTTTGTGGGGCATTGCAAAGTTTGCCGTGCCTTCAGTTCTACTGCAGTCCCGCGGAATTCTGTTTTTTCTGGGGCTGATGATAGGATTGAGGTTATTTGCCCGTCGTCGTCTCGGAGTACCGATGTCATACGTTGATGGCAGTGCCGTCGGTGTGGCCGGGAATGGTAACGGAGGAACCGGTGCTGTGCATACAAATTTCACTGTCGATTTGAAAAGGGTGCTGAAGTTCATTGAAGAGAACAGAAAGATGGAAGTGGCTGTCACCCACATCGCAATGAGGGCCGCAGCTCAGGTTCTGGATGAAATGCCTGCTTTCAACGGGAGAAGAGTCACGCTGCCTTTGCTAGGGATCAGAGGCTTCTTCCCGAACGCGACCATCGATGTCAGCACGGCGTTGGGGAAGCATACCAATGGCACTAGTGGAATCGTGAAAGTATGCAACGCGAATTGTCTTAGCGTTGTAGATATTAGCAAGAAGGTCGTGGAGATGGTTGGTCTCAGGAAAGTGGGAAGAAAATTTGCTGACGCCTTGCTACCCAATTTTTTGAGGGCCCCGCTGACTGTACTTAGCGAGCAGCTGGATTTACCTGTGACGGGCCTGGGACTTGTGGGAAGGACCTTCGGGAGCGCTCTCGTCTACTGCAGCCCCAACAATGGAAAGAGCGAAATGGAAATTAGCGTTTCCCCTGCAACCTTTCAATCCGCGGCAAACGTCGTTGTGGTAGTCGGGGGGGTTAAGGTACTGCAGACATACAGCAAGGAGAGCAGGGCTGCGATAGCGCGCCCTGTCCTGCAAATCAGCGTCACAATTGACGTTCCCGTCGCAAACGTCAATTCCTGTCGGAGATTCTGCGAGAGGCTGCAGCAGCTCATCAGGCAGCCAGAGTTGTTGAATTAAGAATGTAAGAGTTGAGAACAATTTTTGCTGCGCTAATAATAATTCGGCCTTTGAGTTTTTGGTTACTGTGAATATGTAATGTGAAGGTCATGGGCTCTCGCCTCCACGCTATTCGCGCTAAATGTGCCTTCGAGTTTTTGAAATTGTGTTTGACCATGTACGAGGGCCGCCATGGGCCGCCATGGGCCGCCATGGGCCGCTCAAAACATCAAAATTCCGCCTCGTCAAGCTCCTGCTTATAGACAGTTCCAGAAAAGGGCCCATAGATCTTCAGAAATCTTTCGAGATCGAGGCCGTTCGCTATCATGTTGATGTAGATAGCGTTGAGTGCACCCATGGTGTGAGCCGCATAGTTGATCTCAAGGAACATTTCCTCGTGTATTCCCATCGTGGCAAGATGCTGAGCCTCTCGAGGGAGAAGGATGCCCTTGTGGGCAAGAGCGTATTTCGTAGCCAAAACTAGAGACTCGAATTCGGACCCAGAAGGAGGAACACCCCCACTTGCGATGGATGAAATGACAGGATCTTCCAGTTTATGACCGGCCATGGCCATGGTGTGGAACGACAAACACATCTCGCAGTTGTTTGCTGCCGACGTTGCAGCCCAAATTACTTCCGTATCCTTCTCAGAAAGGTACTCGAATGCTCCCTCCTTAGCCGTATTCAAGTAGTTTTCCATGACAGTTCGGATAAGCTTGGGAGTCATATAATTGAACGCCTTCAGCGGAGGGAACCCAACACTGGCGAGCCAATCCATTGCATCGTCACGATCATTCTGCTCATACGCTTGGCAGGACAGGAGGCAGATACAGGCCACAAGGAATAACCTCAGCAGCATTTTTTTTGCAAGATAACGTAGAGACAATTTACAACGCTGCAATGACAATTTTTAACGTTGGCGACGAATAGTGGACACACGACGATGCAAGATTGATTATCGGTTTGCTGCCTGTAAATTTCATTTTGTTGACCTTCATTACGTAAAGACCTAACACACCCTTTTGTGATACTGATTCTCACCGCTGCCCCCCCCCCCCCCCCCCCTTCTTTCCCCCCCCCTTAACCTCCCCCCCCCACACCTTTTTTTTTTATCCTTTTTTTCTCTTTTCTTCTTCCCCCCCCCTT
>Ga0115554_1001104_pt1 | contig 19072 bp, 10 predicted proteins | sample COGITO_mtgs_1104_3_FD_87283 | JGI IMG/M metagenome (GOLD analysis project Ga0115554, IMG submission 87283) | Pelagic marine microbial communities from North Sea - COGITO_mtgs_110404 | ecosystem: Environmental > Aquatic > Marine > Epipelagic | place: Germany:Helgoland, sampling site Kabeltonne... | reverse complement strand
TTCTTCAATTTCGGTTTCGCCGGTTCCGCGCGAACTTTGAAACCCTCTCCTCTCCTTCTCTCAAAATTTGAGATTAACCGCACTCTCTTGGAAGAGAAGGAGGAGGAGGAGGAGGTTTTGCTCGTCGACGCTGCCGCCGATGATGATACTGTACTGTTCGTATGCATATTGTTTTTATTGTTGCTTGTTTTGCGAGTGAAGAAAAAACTCCATGCATGGAGGTTTCGGTCAAATTTTTGTATCTAAAAAGTGCTTTTTTATACAAAATTTGACTCGCGAAAACTCAAGTCTTTTTTCTTCACTCGCAAAAGAAGCAAAAATAATAAAAATATGTTTACGATCAATTTAGTATCATCATCGGCGGCAGCGTCGACGAGCAAAGCCTCCTCCTCCTCCTCCTTCTCTTCCAAGAGAGTGCGGTTAATCTCAAATTTTGAGAGAAGGAGAGGAGAGGGTTTCAAAGTTCGCGCGGAACCGGCGAAACCGAAATTGAAGAAAGCGGTACGTTTTACAGTTGTTGTTGTTGTTGTTGTGTCCAATTATTATAGATTACTCACATGTTTATTTATGTATGCAGGAGGAATTCACGGCTGGTGGAGGCGGCGCGAGAGGCTACTGCGACGTCGAAGAGATTAAGAACGCGATTAAAGAGTGCGAAGGTACGTTTTGATTTAAATCCAGAAGAGAGAAAGAAGAATATGCGATCTTCATTTCTTTTCATCATCTTACAAGAAGCATCCGAGTCACCATTATTTCCCTCTTTATGCGAAGACTGACGACAGAACTTTTACTGACATTTTTAATACTAATAATAAACAGGATTGGAAGGCAAAAAGTTAGAAGCCTGTTACGCGCAGTACGGGTGCGATATTAACATCGTGACCGATCACTACGCGAAAGTTGCCGGGGTGGAGAAGAAAAGCCAAGACGAGAAGTAGACATCCGTTTTGACGAAGCGCTACCGAAACGCGTCGTTGTACGTTGTGAAATCGAATTTAAAATAAGAATGTATATACTGCACGACCGTGATAAAAATATTATATATAGTAATGTGTTTCTAGTGGTAGTTATTTTTCTCTCTCTCTTTCGCGCCGCCGTCCTCTCTTCACCCGAGAGAGAGTTTGCTGCTTCCCTCGTTTACTTGAAGAAGCACATTTTCCCTTGATCCATCACCACTCTATAAGCGTACCTCTCTTGGACGAGCGTTTTGGCTAATTTTTGATCCTCTTCGCTATCTCCCGGAATGGCGGTGATGTGACCGTATCCTTGCGAGCGGAACCAATCGAGAGGGATGGACGGTTGACCGTAAACATCCAATCGAGCACACAAACCAGAACGCAAGAGCATTAAAGTGGTGATAAAGTTGTGCGTCGGCTCGCCTTCGTAGCCCCAGTTGGAAATACCTCGTCCTAAACCTTCGTCGTTGGCCAAGATGGAGTGGATGGTTTTACCCGCCGCTTTGGCCATCAAATACGAAGCCGCGTCCAATCGAACGGTCGTTTCCGTGATCGGTTCGGTGAGTTTCGTGAATTTGCAAAACTTAGAATCAGGCGCGCAGTACACCAACGTGTCGTGGACGTCAATGACCGAGGCAAATCGAGAAACAGTCGCGTCAAATCGTTGCCCGCTTGGGTCATACTCCGCGTCGCTGGTTAACGCACACGAACCGAGTTCGCCAGATTTGCCCATCGCCGGTAACTTGGACGAGTTCAACATCGTTCTCGGGTTGCTGTGCAACGTGGAGAGTCTCGCGGAGACTTCCGTGAGTTCTTCTGGGGACACGTCCGGATTGATAACGGCTTCGGCGTCCGCTCTTAAGGCGGCAGCCAACTGTAAAGCCGCTGCATCCGCGCACTCGGCGTTGGCAAACTGACACGCGATGTCGAAGAGCGACAGCTTCGCGACTTCAAACATGACTCTTTGTTCCGTGTCCGCTTGGTCGATATCGTCGGCGTTTTCAGACATACCCTCGACGAGTAACGGGTTCGTTTCCGGCCCAGCGTATCGTTCGCGACCGAACGAGGCTGACGCTAACGGAACGTTTTGCACCGAAGTCGCCGTTAAGGGCGTGCCAGTGATTCTCCCTCCTGCTTTCTTTTGCTTCCCAAGCAAGCTTCGCGCGCGTCTCTTTTCGCCTTCGTCGGAAGACGCACCCGCAATCGTCTCGGCGTCTTCTTGCCCAACTTCCAACTTGGTCTCGTCTTCCGTTTGTTCTTCGTCGGAAATCGTAACGCCTTCTTCGGCAGCCAATTCTGCCTCTTCCTCTTTCTCCTCGATAATCTCTTCCTTCAACTCCTCCACGGCGTCTTTCAAATCTTCCTTCGCGTCTTGCAACTCTTCCTTCGCGTCTTCGTGTTCCGCTTGCTGCTCTTCCGTGTGTTGCACTTTATCCGTGTGCGCGGCAGTTGTTCCGGCCGGTTTCGTGTAAAAAGCGTCGTCGTATCGATCGTGAAGCTCTAATCCTGGAATCACGCCGCTCGGCGCGACGCCCGGTCTAATGCACACCTCGGGCACGCCCAACGCCGCCCATCTGGCCATAGAATCCATATTCGATCTCGATGGCACCGCTTCAGCCGCATCGTTATTCAAACCCATTTCTGCTGCTTCCTCTGCCGCCTCCTCTTGCGCTTCTTCCGCTTCTTCCGCCGCAATCTCTTCTCGATCCTCCTCGGACATCGTCTCCGACGGCGCCAACTCTTCCGAAACGTCCACCGCGTCGCCGCCGCTACTATCAACATCGAAATCACCGCCATTGCTACTCCGTCCACCTAATCCAAACTTCCTCGACGCTTGGTTCGACAATTTTTGCCCGGACGGATGGCCAATCGCAAACACCGCGATGGCGACGAGCACTAATATCGAAAAGATTATCGCCCCTGGGGAGGCAGATCCGCTCGAGCGAGAGGATTTTTGCTATAAAAGAAAAGAAAAGTGTCGTCGCGTCAGTTGATGTGCGAATGGTAAAATACAGAAAGGCTTTCAGATCATCGATCCGTGATGCTTTAAGTGCGGAAAAGGTACGTGAGAGAGAGAGAAAGAAACTCTGGAATTCGTCACCCGATCGTATCCGAAAAGGCAATCAATCAATCAAAAAGCTCAACAAAAGTGACGAAGAGAGAGAGTTTAGAGAAAAAAGAAATCAAACGACGACGTACCATTCGCTTCTCTCTCAATCGCTCCTCGTTCGCCTGCCTCACTTTCTCGCTCTCGGCGCGAATCGTATCCGCGTTGGAAGAGCGATGCTGCATGTTTTTTGTTTGTTTTTTCTTTCCCCAAAGAGGTGTTTCGAAACAACCAAAAAGTAACGAAGAAAAGAGAAGGAAAACGATGGATGGCTGAAAATGAGCAATTGAAGAAGACCGGTCGTTTTAGGGTGCGTTCGAGAATGAAAAAATACGCGAGGAAGATTAGCAGCGAGTCTTCTTCTTTTATGACATATAACGCGCCCGCCCGGGGAAGTGTTGCATCGAATAATAATATGAATATGTATAATATAATAAATAACTGAATAAATACGGATTCTTTTCGGTGTTCTCGATCGACTTTCGTATGTATATGTGTGAAGGAGAATGCACCAGGTCATGAGAGTCGAAGACGAAGTGAACGCCGCCGCTTTAGGCGGCTTCGGCCGCGAGAGGCTTCAAAGAAGAAGCTTTCTCGTCGTTGTCTTCAGTGGTTGACGTGCCTTTTTGCGTCGTTTGCACATCAGTTCTTTTGAACGATTTTAAAAACATCGATTGGGATTTCCAAAACGACGGTTCGTCCGGGTCTTTTTTCTCGCGAGCGAAAGGCTTTTCTCCGGCTTTGGCCGACGCAGATATGGCGTAGGCTAAAGTGACGAGAGAAAAGATGACCAAACCGGCACCGACACCGCTAGATTCAGTGTTCGTGAACGCTTGTGGGTTAGCAAAGACGGCAGTCGTAACAGCCAACCAGGAGATGACGGTACCTATGGCCAACGAGAATTGGCGGTTATGCAACGGTTGAGCGTACGGTTTGACGTATAATGCCAAACAGAAAGCGACGCCGCAGAGCATTTGCGCCATGGCGATTTGACACGCCGATGCGAATTCAGAAGAGACGTCGTAGCCAGAATTCGGATCGCCGCGCAAGTTTCTTTCAGTAGCAAACACTGGAATGGCGGCTAAAAAGAACTTGGTCGCCAACAAAACGAGCTCCCATCCTTCGCATCCCGGGCGATTGGATTTGTACATGAAACCGTACGTCGAACGCAAGGAATCGGATTCCGATAATTTCCCGGTCGGACGTCGTTTCAATAACTTCCATGCAAGAAACAACGGTAGACCGAACGGATAAATAATCATCGCGAGATACGCGGACGATCGGTAGGCGTTGAACGTCGCACCTTCGGCTTCGATTTTATAATCCACGCGTAAGAACGTTCCAACGTCCAGAGTTCTCGAGTTGAAGAGCTGCAAGACGGTTTTGGTGACGCCAGCGTAGGTTAAAACGAGCATCCAAACGCAGTTACGCTTACATTTACCTTGGAATTCGATTAATTTCTCGTCGTTGATGTTCAAACCGAGGAATGTATTCCTATTCATCTTCCTAATCACACCGGCGGTGTTAAAGGCGACGAAAGTAAGCATCAAGATGATCGGCGGCACGGTCAAAGCTCCAATGTATGACACGTAAAACGTGTTTGAGGCGTTCGAACATCCCGGCGCTAACGCATCCAAGTTTAAGTTGGTCACGTCGAGTATTCCCAACGTTCTCTTCATAGGCGAAGGCCATTTGACGTCGTAGGAGTACAACAAACCGAGCGTTTGAAAGACGTAAATGACGCACGTGGCGAGTACCGTTCCGGCTGCTTCCTGGAGCGGTTTCTTGAAAATGTAAATTATAAACCCGATCAAGGCTAAAATTCCGATAACTGGAATAGCATCTGTAATGGGTTTTGATTGGCACTTCAAACACTTGCCGCCTAACTTTCGGAAACCTTCTTTGCACAACGCGCACACCGGCCCTTCGTAGGCGTCCTCGCATGCGACGTTGCCAGTCGAGTTAGTCGCTTTGCACGCTTCCGCACCCATGGGGCACTGGAAGATGTACTCGGACAAGTCATTTGAGCGCCACCAACCTTCAAGTGAGGAGATATCGCTCCCACCGCGGCAATCGCCACCTTCAGGACACGGCTTACATTGTATTCCATCCAGATTGAACGTTCGATCTTCGCAATAACTGCATATTCTCGCAGATTTTTCGCCGTTCTCTAAGTTCATCCAATTAGGCTGGTACCCGGGAAGACAGTTTAAGATTTGCGCGTTCAATATCAACTCGTCGCCGATTTGAACATCGTTCTCGCGTTTGCATAAAAATGATACGCGGTATACGTCACCGAGCTCGCCCCGAAATGTCACCTTGTCAAAGGTTGAAACGCCTTTCTGAGAATTTTCAGAGAGTTCCCCGGAAACGACCAAAGGAGAGTGATTTTTCAAAAACTCGAGCCTTCCAAGGTCTCCAGCGTAATCCGTGATAGCGATGTCGTCCAATTCGTGCGAAGCAGTAGATATTGTGCACGTTGATGACGCTGGTTCAGAAACCGCGACATGCCCGTAATAGTCCACGAGTTCAACCGAGAACGATTTGGCAACTTCACCCGATCCGACGCCTTTTGAGAGCTCGGCTAAGACATGCGCCGGTGCTTGAACTTTCAACGCCTCCGTTGCGTAATCTTCTGGATGAAAGGTTGGCAAGTTGCTGCAGCTTTCGCACGTAAACTCGACGTTCGGCGAAGACGCTCGCGTCCAGTAGACGCTCGGGCCAGATTCCGCCACGTTCGAACGAAAAATCAACTGTGATAAAGTATTCATCGTAGTTGGTGTTATCGAAGCTTTCGCAAAGTTGGCGTCGAAATAAACGCCGCCGCCTACTTTGGAGGCTACGTTACTGTCGAGAGTCAGAGACGCGAGCTCGAAATCGAGTGCCGAGTCAGCACCGCTTTCTTCCGACGGCGGCGCGATGGAAATCGCACCACCATTAGTAGCTTCGTTTTTCGACATGACACTTCCGTTTTCTACTCGAAACGCGATTGCAGAGCTCGCAATAGCACCTCCAAATCCATCACTGGCGACGTTTTCAGCCATGGTCGTTGCGTCGAGCTTCAAAGATGCCACGTTGTCTACGGCGCGAATACCTCCACCGTGTGTAGCGGCGACGTTTTTAGAGAAGATGGCATCCTTAGCTGTGACGATACCAACGCTCGCGTAAATGCCGCCTCCAGCGCCGCGCTTTTCGCCAGGACCGTGACATCCAAAGGCTGTATTTTCGAGAAGTGTCGCGCCTTCTCGAACGGTAACGATCGCGCCTTCGGAATACAAAGACACAGACGGGGTGGAACCAGAAGTAGAGCTCGTCGTCGCGGCATCACTGGAAGACAACACAAAGATTGCACCGCCGTCGATGGCCGCATTCTTCGTCATAACGGTGTTTTGGGAGATTTCCAAGTTGGTCGCGCCTTGAGATACGGAAGAGACGTCGTATACTCCGACGACGGCGAACGCGCCCCCACCAGCGCCGCGAACTCTCGGGCATACCGTTTCGTTGCTTCCGCCAGCAGTGTTCCCGGAAAATACCGCGGCGGTCACAGTAGTCTTACACGATGACTCGAGGTAAACACCGCCACCATATGAAGAAGCGACATTTTCAACAAATTTCGAAGCCGAATTAATGGTGATGTCCGCGCCGACGCACGACACGCCACCACCATTTTTGGCGGTATTTTTATAGACGGTCGTTTCAGACGAAAGCGTTACCGACGCTGACGGTTCAGCATGAATGGCACCACCGAGATTTTGGGCAACGTTTCCGGCCAAAGTTGTCTGCGCGGACGTGACAATTGTTGACGCCGTCTTGGCGTTGATGGCGCCTCCGTTGACTTTCGCGACGTTTTTCGTAAACATGCAGGAATCAAACGTGAGTAAAATTGCTTGTGGCCACGCCATGACTCCCGCACCGTAATCTGCTTCGTTTTCAGTAAAGGTAACGCCGGTAAACGTTCCTTTAGCGCCTGAATAAACGAGAAGACCACCACCGTAACTTTCGGCATTTGCCGTTGGCGTATTCTTGGAAATCGTGCCATCCACAAACTCGGCGTCACCACCATTAAAGATACCAATGCCGGATCCGTAACTCGCCGAATTCCCGGAAACCTTCGCGTTTATAAACTTTGGCTTGCAGTTGTTCCCGATGAAAATACCAGCCGCGAAAAATGCTGAATTGTTTTCAATGACGGCGTTGGTGAAAACGCCGCTGGAAGATTCGTCGACGTTCAAACCACCACCTTTTCCAGAAACATCCAGAGAGCAACCTTTCACGGTCAAATCGTTCGCGATGACACTCGAGTTCGTTTCGATGTAAATACCACCGCCTCGATTGGCGTTCCCGGTTCGGTCGTTACCTCCCGAACAGTTTTGCACGACGACGTTATCAAACTTGGGAGAGGCGCTCACAACGTGAATACCACCACCCAAATTCTCTGCCAGGGAGTCTTTCACGACAACATCAGAGAGCTGAACGCGCTCAGAAGTCGCCGAGTTTGCGATTTTTAATCCGCCGCCGGTTTCGCTGCGACCGTTTTGAATAGTCACGCCAGAAATGGTGACTGCATCGTCGTCGCCGGAAATCGTGGCAAAATGGTTCTCGTATCCGCAGTCGATTGTAGTTGAATCGGGCAACCCAGTGAGAGAAGAAATCTCTACTGGTCCAAGAGACGTTATCGAAAGACCGCACGAACTCGAAGCGAACGTTCCGGGAAGCAACGACACTTTCTTGCTCACAGCGTTTCTGAACAAGGTCGACGCCAACGTTGCCGCCAACGACGCGCACGGAGACGTGAACGTACCGCACGACGTAGAAACATCAGATGAAGTCGCCGAGGCAAACATCTCAACAATCGGATTTCCGGCGAGAACCGGGACGTATTTAGCCGACGCGAAATTCGGAGAGACTGTTTTTGTACCAGTACCATCGATCACGACGGCGTGTACTAGAAAAACAATGACACTTCCCAAACTGGACGCGGTTTGCTCCATATCCGACAAGTCGACTGAGGTAGATAAAGCGCCGCCAAAAGCGACACTACTATTTAACGTCGATGAGATGCCATAATATGGCCACGTGTATCGAATGGGCATCTTATCAGCACCAGGAATGTAAGGCGTGACCGAATATAAGGAAACGGTCTCGTCCTTGTACTTCTCGCTCGCCGCCCAATGTACGGAGTACGACGTCGAAGACGTTTTCACCGCGTACGCGTACGCTGGAGCTTTCAAAACATCTTGCGCACCAAGTGACGATTGCTCTGCCAGCGCTTGCACGCAAACAGAATCCGTCGACGCGTCGTGCTTCGCGATGCCATTCGCTAACATCGCGCCTTCCAAAGCGCTCGCGTACGCCGAAATATCCACCGTCTCCACGCCATCGCAGAAACACCCGGCGTCGTTCCAGGTGTTCAACAAAGCTTTACACGTGTTTGACGTCGGACTGGCACACGCGCTCACGTCTGGCATCGACAAACACGTCGAGACGCTCGGAACGTTATTCGTCGTTTCTTCGGCGCGCGCAAAGGCACCCCAAAAAGTAACAACGAGCAAGGAAAAGAAAAACATTCTTCTTTTCGAAAGGATCGTCATCGTCTTCATCCGCGCGCACGAACACCCAACGACCGAACAGCAGAAAGAAGATAACAGGAAACAAACTTAAACTCTCACGCGATTGATAAACCGTACGCGAACGCGCTTAACCGTACCACCGATCGAGTCAATTCAATAACAATCGCCAACGAGATCAGAATTAAATACGCCGACACGAACAAAAATAAATACAAAGAGCGCGCTTGGAGAGAAAACAAATCTCTCGAAAATAAAAACACTCTTTCTTGGTCTCGCTTAGTATTCGTCGTTGTTATGCTCTGCGTCGTCGCAACTACTCCTGCGCTTTTCCGCGAAGAGTAGGAGTTCGTGATGATACTTGTTGTTGTTAACAAAAAGAAATGCGTTTTTTTTTTGTTTTTCAGAAATTTTAGCGTTTTTTTGTTTTTTTCTCTCGAGCTCTCGTACATATAGAAGGAAAGAGCAGAGGAGAGAGCAAAGATAGAGTACTTGACGTAACATAGTGTGCACAAATGATAATATTGATTTTGACTACTTATAATAAAGGTTCTAGGCGCAGAGCAGTTTGCTCCTCCTCGGTCGAGCAGTTTGCTTAAAGCAAAGAGAAGGAACCGACAGCAAGCGCGGCGAAGCCCAACGCGTGCCCGAGAGACCCCCACGCCATGACGTCAATCAACGTAAAGCCGCTCGGGTCGTTCGTCGTGTTCAAAAACGAAGCCTCTTCTGCTTTCACGTCGCCGGCGGCGTAGTGCGTCTCGCCGTTTTGCGTCGGCAAACCCGCTTTCGCGATTTCAGCTCTTTGATACGGCATGAAGACGAATCGTCCGAGCGAGAGCATCAACGCGTTCGCGCCGGAGATGGCCAAGTTCACGTCCGAGAAGGCTCTGGTTTGGACTTTCACCCCTCGAGAGGTGGATCGCGTTTGCGATTTGACTTTGCTGTTTATATTTTTTAACGGTACGTAGAAGATACCCATTCAAGACGAACGTGGAGAGAAAGATGAAGAGACGTGATAAAGAAGAAGAGCGTTGTGAAGTTGTGAGTAAACAAAGCGCAATTTTATTCGCGGTTGGGATGTGTTGGGAGGACCGTATCCCCACCTTTTCCACTTGAGAATCGGACGGAGATCGCGCGCTTTATAAATAATATATTTTAAACTCAGAAGAAGAGAATAAAGAGACAGAGACCACGCGCGAATGAACAACGAACAAAGGAACAGAGTAAAACGAACCTGGAGAAAGTCGCGGTGGTGCGCATCGGCAAGGCGGTTTGCAAAGCGAACGACATGATGTGACTTTACAAAGGTTTTCTGTGTGTTGATATGAGGAGGAAAGCAGTTGCGGGGTGAAGAAGATACGGTTTTAAAAACAGAGATGTTTAGGGTTAATTTAGTATCGCGATTTTGGTCTTCTTTATTGATGTTCCTTGGCCTCCTCTTCTATATCGCTTTTGCGGCGTGGTCGGCTACATTTTTTTTCGCCACTTATTGCGACGATGATGATGATTCGTATTACGATTGAATCTCCTGCTCTTCTTCGTCTTCGTTCTCTTCTTCGGTGGTGCCTTTTTGGTGGTGATGACAGGTGAACGCGAAAAAGTTTGGTCTGGCTCCGTATTTCGTCTCGTCGTATTTCTCGAACTTCTTCAACGCCGCTCGATTGATTTCGCACCCGGCTTTGACGAACGCCTTCTCCCATTTTTCGCGAGGCCAGACGGTGAGGTGCACAATCGCCGGTTTCTTCGGATCTTTAGGGTCTAGACCACTCCTTCGTAAACTGATGGTGACAAACACGTCTTTTTTCGCGATTCGTACCAACTCTTTGACGCTTTGTTCGGCTAAATGCGTCGGCACGTGCTCTAAGACTTCGCTCGAGAAGACGACGTCGAACCGCTTGTCCTCGAAGCGACTCAAATCATTTAAAACGCCCGTTTCTACCACCCCTTCTTTCGCTAATTCCTTACACGACGTCTTCGTTACGTCGGATATTTCAATCCCTCTGACTATTTTCCCCGCGCTTCTCAACGCTCTCATCGTCCCGCACGTCCCCGCGCCGCCGTCGAACCACGTTCGCGACTCTGGATACGCCTCCAAAACCGTTCTCAGAAAGCCTTTCAAGAGAGGATAGGCTGGTTTATTCTCGATCGCGTTTTTCAAGTACACGTCGTAAAACTTCTTATCCGGTTTATTATTATTATTGCTATTGCTACTACTACTACTACTACTCGACGCAATCCATCCTCTCCGGTGCGCGCTTTGCGTTCGTCCTCCTCCACCTTTTTTCCCGTGCCCGTCGATGTACTTCATCGCGTCTTCTTCGCCGGCTAAGAACTTTGGTAATACTTTCTTGTTGTTTCCATCTCTCGCCTCGTCGTCTTGGCCTGAGAGTTGTTGCAAGTGCTGTTCCATGTCGTTGCTGGAACGATGATGAATTTGCACTCTCTGTCGACTCGTATCATCATCTGCGGAATAGTAATGCGATTTAATCTCCACGATTAAAGGTATCGACAGGAATAAAAGACAGAGAAGTCTCAGTTTTTGCCTGCGCTGCTGCTTGAACAACGAGTGCGAAGGCGGAGGCATTTCACAAACAAATGAGGAAAAGAGAGTGAGAGGAGGATTTTTCAATAGTTGTTGTACACGCTCGTCTAGCGAGAGCTCAATCGGACAATCTGTTGTAAACAAAAGCTATGCAAGGATACCGCGATCGTCGTTCTCTTTCTTTCTTTCTTTCTAGAGTATGTAGTATTAGTTTAGTAGTACACTTTGTTTTTTCTTCTTCTCAACGTCTTCTTCTTCTCAAACGTCGTCGATGCTTTTCTCCGTCGCTTCTTTCAAGACTTTCTTGACGACTTTTTTGTTCTTCAACGAGTTGATGTGAATCAACCCTTGAACGGCGGTTTCGTTCACCGCTCCGGGTAAATAGTCTCTTCCAAATAACGTTTTTAATCCTGGGACTTTCTTGGTTTCGCCCGTCGGGAGCTGGTCGTACGTCGCGGCTAAAGGACCGATGTATTGCACCAACACCGAATACAAAGGTTGCAAAACGCGTTCCGAGAGTTCAATCATATCCGTCACGTCCCGTCGTTTGTCGATGTATTCGTCCTGGTCGGTGTTTTCAATCATGGTCATCAGTCTATCGAAACCTCTCGATAACTCCGCGCTCGGCCATAATCCGTACTTGTCCGATCTGTGTAACCAAAAAAAGTATCCCCACTGAAACTCGAAGAACAAACGTTCCTCCAACGACTTGCCTCTTTTGAGAACGCCAAACTTCCTCGCGAATCCCCCCAACGAGCGAAAGACGTCGTTACGAAACGACGACAACTCGAAATTCTCCGGTAAATCCTTCAAATCTATTCTCTTGTAACTCTCGTCTCTGCAAAACGACCACCCTTTCCCTTCCATGATTCCCCAAAACGCCTCCTCGCTCAAGTCGTCCTCGAACTCGTAAATCTCCTCCAAAGTCACATCCACGTCCCACCCGGCTAACTCTAACGCCGCCAACGTGTGATGATGATCGACGACGTAATAATACCCCCGGTACTTCACCGCCGGTACCGGTTTAATCGCCATGTATTCTCTCGCGTTCTCCTCGCTCGAGAAGTTCGACAACTTATAAAACGTCCAGTCCCATCCGCACGCGGTTTGCGACGGTTTCGCAATCTTCTTAATCTCCGACCACGGTTTCGTTTTCGTCGGGCATAACTCTTCGTCGATGTTCCCGATGGAGTCTTTGTTTGAGGACTTTTTTTGTTCGTCTTTGTTTAAAACCGCGTTCAGTTTGGAGACTATTTTATCCGTATGAATTATTCGTTGCACAGAAGAAGATCCCGTCTTCTTTTTCCCACCACTCGAAGAAGAGGAGGTCTTCTTCCCTTTCGCCGTTCTGCTCTTTGTCGATCTCGCTTCGTCCACCGAGGACGAAGAACGAGGAGGCGCGAAACATCCTTTTCGACAACCTCTGTTACTACTCTTCGTAGTATTCGTCGACGAATCAACTCGTCGCGTTGTCAAAGACAGCCGCGACGCCAAAACGGTGGTGCTCGTGCTCGAGGTAAAACTCATCTTTATTCAAACCAACAACCAACAACACAACCACAACGGGTAAGATTTTGAATATTTAATGATGCGTGTTTAAATCTTTCTCTCTCTCTCTCGGTCGCACGGTCTCCGCGCGTAATACACCACCGAAAAAGAAAGAAAGAAGAGAGAGCACACTTTTTGCGCGCACGTCTGAAACGCTTTAATAATACGTAAACACCCGCCCTTCAAAAGAAACACAAGAGAGAGAAGAGATTAGAGAGACGGTCACGTCAGTGGAGAGAGATAGATACGAATATTCTTCTCTCTTTTCTGTGTGTGAGGAATTCAAAGAGAGAGAAGAAAGCTTCAAAAAAGGACAGAAATCTAATAAGTTGTTTGTTTTCCAATACGAGAGTACTAGTACTACTACTACTATAATAAAACTCTGATTAAAACTCTACGTATAACGGCAAACGAAACACCTTCCGAAAGCGAAAAAGTATAAAGACACATATATAAGTGTATAATAAAATGGCGCAAAGAAGAGTGGTGATCGTTGGCGGCGGGAATTCCGCGGGCTACCTCGTGCGAGCTTTAGTTGGCGCACCGTCGTCGTCGTCGTCGTCGTCGTCACCAACATCATCATCATCGGTAACAATCGTGTCGGAGGAAAACGTCCTACCGTACGAACGCCCGGCGCTGTCGAAGGCGTTTTTGAACGAACAGTCACCGGCGAGATTACCTGGGTTTCATACCTGCGTCGGGGGCGGTGGGGAGAGGCAAACGGAGGAGTGGTATAAAGAGAAAGAGGTGGAGACGAAATTGGGAACCAAGATCACGAAGTGCGATTACGAGAAGAAACGGGTGGAAACCGCGAGCGGAGAAATAATCGAGTACGATGCGTTGGTGATTGCAACTGGGGTGAGCGCACACAAAGGGTCGTTTATTGAAGGTTTTGACGGAAAGATGTGTAAAGTTTTGAGAAGTCACGAGGACGCGTTGGAAGTGGTGAAAGCGATGGACGCCAAGCCGAAACATCCGGTGGTGGTCGGCGGCGGGTACATAGGTTTAGAGGTAGCCGCGGGGATGTGTGCGAGAGGTTTAAAACCAACGGTCGTTTTGTTAGAATCGAATATCATGGCGAGGTTGTTTACGAAAGAAATCGCCGCGCATTACGAACAGTTGTACGAATCGAAAGGCGCGACGTTTATTAAAAACGCCTCGGTGAAGAAAATCAACGACGGGAAATCGGTCGTTTTGAACGACGGGAGAGAGTTGGACGCCGATTTAGTCGTCCTTGGTGTCGGTTCGGACGTTCGACCAAACGTGGAACCATTTTGTGACTCTTCTTCTGGCGGGCTGTTGGAGAAAGGAAAAGATGGCGGGATTAAAGTAAACGGCAAATTTGAAACGTCCCAAAAAGACGTCTACGCCATCGGTGACGTGTGTTCGTTTCCGGTTCGTTTGACTGGACCAAATGAGAACGAAGAACATTACAGAATGGAACACGTGAAACACGCCAGAGCATCTGCCGCGCACTGCGCGCGAACTCTCATCGGTGAAAAAGACGTCCCGGATTACAAATACGAACCGTTCTTCTACTCCAGGGTATTCGAGCAACCGAATTCGGACCGCCCAGTCTCTTGGCAATTCTACGGTTTCGGAGGCCACGCGGCGATGGAAACCGGGAAAGTCTCCGCCGTCGGCCCAATTGGTGACTTCAAGCCGCAACTGGTCTCGTTTTGGATCGAAACGTCCACGAAAAAATGCATCGGGTGCTTCCTCGAATCCGGCGGTTCCATCGAAACGCAAATCGCCAAAGACTTGGGGGAGAAAAATCCAGTCGTCGACGTCGACGCGTTAGCGAAAAGTGCGACCGTCGCGGAAGCCATGAGCGTTTGCGCGGAAGCGTTGAAGAAAAACTAGCGTGTGTATCATGTAGTTCAAATTGTCATCTTCTTAAAGTTAGTTGTCCAGTAATAAAGGTGTTGTCTTCGATTTTTTATTTTTTGTTTGTTTTTTTATGTCGACGTGGCAAAGGACATCTTCTCTCCTTGTGCGGAAATGCTTCATTGTACTCCCTCACATATCTTTACCACCTGTCGTCTGTTTTGTGTTTGAGATAAAGTAACATCGAAAGAGAGAGAGAGAGAGAGACGATACTGCAATACTACTCTCGTCATGTTGAGCTCGACGTCGTCGTCGAGGACGGGTGTCGCGAGCTCTTCTCCTTCAGGGGGTGAAAAGAATGTAATGAGAAAAACGACGTGTCAATTCTCGACCGGCATCTCGACCTCCCAACACCGCGCGAAGAAGAAGAAGAAGAAGGAGGAAACGCTAAACTGCTCTGAGAAAAGGGGCGAGACGATACAAACGAGATCATCGTTTGTTGTTCGCGCGACAAAAAGTGACGAACGCAGCTCCAGCGCGGGGGAGTATTTCACGAGCAACAAAAACAATACGTACACATTATCCTCTCACTCGAGGAAGAAGGACAAAAACAACAATTTGGTCGCACACGCGTTTGATGCGACCATGGACGAGAATAAAGAAGATAATAACAGCGAGATCAAGAAAATAGTAAAACCTAGATTTGGCATGGCTATAGATCCGGAAGTGTTACCTCGCAACGACGAGACGGATAAGTTAATCATGAAACTGTTCATACCGGCGGTGTTAAATTTTCTTATCATTCCTTTGGTTGGCATCGTTGACGTATTTTGGGTAGGAAGAATGGGCGATGCGGTCGCGTTGGCAGCGCAAGGCGCAGCGAATCAAGTCTTTCAGTCGGCATTTTGGATCATATCGTTCATTCCTTCCGTAGTGGCGCCGATGGTGGCGAGAGCGGCTGCGGGTGGGGATAAAGCCGAGTTGCAGAATAAAATCGGCGAAGGGATATTTTGCGCGTTTATAGTCGGTTTGTTCGGGATGACTGTGATGGGATGTTTGAGGAATCCTGCGTTAGGTTTAGTTGGTCTAGATCCGGTTTCAGCGACTGGGATACAAGCGGCACCATACATCGGGATTCGAGCGTTGACGTTTATTCCGGCGATTGTCAGTACGGTTGGATTCGCGGCGTTTCGAGGTACGTTGGACGTGACGACGCCAATGAAGATTACGTTGGCGTCACAGTTAATGAACGTTATTTTAGATCCGATATTTATTTTTGGTTTTGGGATGGTTAAAGCTTTAGGAGTGGCTGGTGCCGCGTTGGCGACGTCGATGAGTGAGTTAGTCGCCGCTGGGTTGTACATCGGGACTTTATTGAAACGAAATTTGGTTACGGTGAGGTCGATGTTGAAACCGCCAGATGCGAAAGCGATTGGTGCTTTACTCGTTGGTGGCGCCGGAGTGCAGTTGCGATCGCTTGCGCAAAATATTACGTTTTTAGCGGTGACGAGAACGATTTTGACGATGGATAGTACGGGCACCGCGGCGGCGGCACATACGGTTAGCTCGCAAGTTTTTCAGCTCGGCGCGATTGCTATCTTGGCGTTGTCGACGATTGCGACGATTTTGATCCCGCAGCGAATGCACTCGAAAGAGTTGGGCGGCCCGTTGGCGGCAAAAGCTGTCGCGGATAGATTGTTAGCTTGGGGCATTCTAATCGGAGTTTTCTTGTTCTTCATGCAATCGGCGGCAATTTTTGCCCTTCCGTTTTTCACGCCGATCAAAGACGTGCAGACATTTGCTGTTTTACCGACCTTGATTGGAGCGGCGTTGCAGCCATTAAACGGTATCGTATTTGTTGCGGAAGGGTTGATGCAAGGTCACCAAGCCTTTTTGCGACTTGCGGGCGGTATGTTTGTGAGCACCGGGGTGATGTTGACTGCGTTGAGATTTGAAGGGTCGACGTTACCAGGCGTGTGGATGTGCTTCGCAGCGTTCAACACATGTCGACTTTTGTTTGCGTTGAGACATCACTTCGTAGATGGGCCGTTAGGGTGGAAGCACTTGAACGCGAATCAGATGAAATGGGAAGAGACGAATAAATCGGCGTAAAAGGAGATGAGAGCATCGAAACGAAAAGAACCACAAACAACAACAACTAATATACTAATATTGTCATCATTCCTTTAATATTATATCAACACGTGTTGCTTTTATTTATTATTCTGCTATACAACTCTAAACGCCGCTATTCGCTTATTATTTCCAGCTCGAAGACGTTAAAAATTACCACTTTCCTCCTCGTTCCCAATCGTAGCAGTCGCCGGTTGCTTTGGTCGTGGAGGACAAAACTTCGTCGATTTTACTTTTATCTTCCGCGTCGAGCGTAAATTGGAATAACTTTTGATGATCTTCGACGTGAAAATCGTTTCGCGCGCCTAAAATAACCGCCAAAACGCTTTCTTTCTCCAAAACCCATCGAGTGGCGACATTTGCGATGCTCTGGTCGTGTTTTTTCCCAATCGAGTCGAGAACTTTCAACAATTTTTGCAAATTACCCCAACCGCCGAAGTTTCTTATCACCGACGAATACTTCCTCTTCGAGCCGGTATCTAAAACGACGTCTTTTACGTCAGTCTCTAAGAACTTGCTCGATAAAAAACCGCCGGCTAAAACGCCGTACGGTAACAATTTCACTCCGCTCGCCTTGCAAAACTCGTTCATCTTCAAATCCGGTCGTCGATCTAACAACGAATACTGAATTTGGTTCGAAGAAATCTCCGCGCCTTTGTTAATCATCTCTTCCATTTTTTTCGTGTTGAAATTCGTCAACGCGACGGAGCCAATCAAACCTTTCGCTTTTAAATCAGTCAAATGCAACGCGCAATCAATATATTGCGAACTCCCGTAATCGTTCCAATACATTTGTACCATATCGATCTTCTTCAACCCGCCTAAGCGTTTGCTCGGAACATCAAACGCGTTCTCTTTCACCCATTTTTCAGTCATCGCAACTTGTTCTCTCCCAACGCAACACAGCTTCGTGTGCACTCGACATTGTTCACTGTTTCGATTGCGCTTTAAAAAATCTCCAATCACTAATTCGCTGTCGCCGTATCCGCACGCCGTCGGCCCGGTGTCGAACGTCGTAATTCCCGCATTTACAAACGTCTCAAAATCTTCCACCGCGCCTTTATCTTTCGACGTTCTGTCATCCGCCGGGTCGCCTTTGTGTCCACCCGATAACTGCCAGCATCCTTTAATCACCGCGGAAGGGTACTCTTGGGTAAACTTCAACGGAACCTCAGTTCTCGGTATTTTAGGGAGAGCAACAGAAGCAGAAGAAGCTTCTTCTCCGGCAGCGGCAAACGCGCTGCTTGGCACCAGCCCGGGTAAAATCAAACCAGACGACGACGACAACATCACGGACGCTCCTCCGGCGACTCGTTTCATCAAATCTCTTTTCGAGAGCAACGTTTTGTCGCGCAAAAGCGCATCGTCATCACCATTACTACCACCACCATCATCAGAAGAGCAAAAGAATGCTTTTCCCCGACCACCACGAGAGGAGGAAGGTTTGGAAGGTGTTGAAATCATCAAAATCGAGGAGGAGGAGAGCGAAAACATGTCGATGTTCTTGTTTTTCTTCTTCCTTGTCTTCTTCTTCTTCTGTTTCTTCTTCTCTCGACCGGTTATACGAGCGTTTAATGTTTTGTGTGTATTCGTAGGTCAAATGTGCCAAAAACCTGAGCAGAGGAGGTATTTTTGGCGGAAAACTCACAACTGCCACGCGTAAAAAAGTCACTCATCAGCAAAAACATCATCACATATAAAAAGACACACATCGTTACATCATGGGACTCTCGACGATAATAAAGAAGGTACGGTGCTCGATACTATTGTTTTATAAAGCGTGATGCCGTCGAAATCGTCGAGGCGTCGTCTCGAACGAGCGCGTCGTTTGATTTCGGATTTTTCGAAAATTTCCCTCGAGCTCGAAACAACTCTTTCGCCTCTCGTTGGCGTTGACTTTCTCGAGATGAAGAAACTTCCCCCCTGCTGATATCTTCTCTGTTTCTTCTCTCTCTCAAACGACGTAATCAACAGGTGAAGCGCAAAGAGCGAGAAATCCGAGTCTTGGTCGTGGGCTTGGATAACGCCGGGAAGACGACGATCGTGAAAAAAATAAACGGCGAAGACATTTCGAAAATTTCACCAACCCTCGGGTTCAACATTTCCAGCTTGCACTTGAACGACTATCGATTGAACGTTTGGGACGTCGGAGGTCAGAAAACGTTGAGGACGTTTTGGAGGAACTATTTCGAAAAAACAGACGCGTTGGTGTGGGTGGTAGATTCCACCGATGTCGCTCGATTACAAGACTGTAAGAACGAACTGGATGTGATATTGAAGGAGGAGAAACTCGTCGACGCGAGTTTGTTGGTGTTGGCGAATAAGCAAGACGTGGAAGGGGCGATGAGTGGAAGGGATATTGCGGAGGCTTTAGGATTGGTTAGTATTGGTA
>Ga0115554_1001103_pt1 | contig 19078 bp, 8 predicted proteins | sample COGITO_mtgs_1104_3_FD_87283 | JGI IMG/M metagenome (GOLD analysis project Ga0115554, IMG submission 87283) | Pelagic marine microbial communities from North Sea - COGITO_mtgs_110404 | ecosystem: Environmental > Aquatic > Marine > Epipelagic | place: Germany:Helgoland, sampling site Kabeltonne... | reverse complement strand
TAGCCACGTGAAAAGGGGCGTTTTCACTACTTTGAGTTGGTCCGTTTAAGGTGGGAGTGTTACGATGACTATTGCTGGTCGCTGTAGCTATCAGTGAATACTATTGGATGCGTCCTGAAGTTCATTTAATGAAAAATCGGTAAATACTGTTGCGCTAGAGCTCTTCCCAAATTTTCCATTGGAGACCCCATTTATTTTTTGGGCATGAATCTTCTTTTCTTTATAAGTCCCACAACCTTCGTTAAAAATGAAGCATAACGGTTTCATTTAGCCTTTCTCCACTCCTACCCAACTGTGCAACTATTCTTTCCAAAAAACTAGTCTTCTCCTAACCCTAACCCTCCAGTCCCCCTCCTCTATGACGATCAAAATTTTGCAAATGAATCTGCTGGCAAACGGCCTGTCGGCCGATGGATTCATGGCCGCGATATTGCATGAATCAGTTGAATCAATGATTTCCTCGATCAAAACGCTTGCAAAGGAATTGTCAAGTGCATTATATGCCCTCAACCCAACATGCGCTGACGAGGACCTGAAAACCCTCAACCAATACTACTACGCGATTATTAAGGGAGCGACAGAAGAGAACGCATCTCGTTTTCTGAGAAAGCCGATCGACGCCTTCACGCAGCTCGCCGGTTCTCAGCTTGCTACGTTCGTTACACAATTACGTGAGATCAAAGCCGAGAACTCTTCTGCATTTGACTCAATTATGGCAACGAACATCACTCTTTCTCAGGATTCGTTCCAAACTCGCTTTGACTTCCTATGCACGGAGATCATTGGCCCCAACGCGCCTGACATTCTTTGTTTCCAAGAAGACGACATTACTGGCAAACTACAATTATTCTTAAAACCTGAAGATTTTGGGTCGGTAACCACCAAGAAGGCAAACTCTATGAGCGAGAAGGTGAAGAAGGACTTGTATTGTTTAGATGATTGCTGGAAGTGAGTTCGTTAATCCATTTAGGTGCTGCTTTGAGTCTCACCACTAACCCTTTTCCCCATCCCCCCCTATCCATTTCGATTGTTGAAACCAAAAGGGAGAAAGATGGTGTCTCAATTTTCTACCGCAGGAGTGTGTTCAGTGAATTTTCGCTCACTTTACCTGCTAACATCGACGAAGCAAAAAAGGTACCTTTCTGCTGCGTTGGCTTAAAAACACTTGATGGAATCAAAATGATTGTCGCCTGCTGTCATTTGCCAAGTGGCCGGAAGAAATATTCCGATGAACTCTCTCGAATCGAATCGATCAAAACCATTGCACAGGCACTGAACGAAATGGCCGAAACACACAAGTGCAATAATTTAATTCTCTGCATGGACGCTAACTCTCCGCCCATCTGTCGCATCGACGAAAACTCATTGAACTTCGACTACTATGAGGAGTTGAGTGACGTACCTCACAACAGCGCCAACTCTAATGTTGTCGAAAATACTTTTCTCCATGCTCTCTGCGACAGTCTCTCCCTAAAAATTAGTGATCATCTAGCAATAAATGACCCTTTAAACTCATGGAGTGTATGCAAGATGAGGGGCCCGGCGACAGAGCAGCCGAACAAAATTGGGGAACCTGAGTATCACTTAATAGACTACATTTTTGTCAAAGGCAGCAACCTTGTGATCGAAAATAAAGCAACTCTTCCGACCCGTAAAGCTGACATAAAGTTGGATACCACGAATCTCTTACCGAACTACTTCAATGAAACTGCCCGTGTCAACGTCAGTAGCAGCGACCACCTCCCTGTCCTTGCCACTTTCTCGACAAAGACAAATTTAGATGCTTAATTAGGGAAGAAAGAAAAACATCATATCAATGGAAAAGAGGGTGGGTGATGAATACAATACAATATAAAATAAAACGAAATAGTAGCTTTGCAATGGGCAAATCATTTACACTATTAAAACACACCCCAAAACACTCCAACTCCTATCTCACGGCATAAAGCTACTAAAAGTGTTGTCAGGGCTGGGCTTGACCTCATGCTTCACCTTGAGTAATTCATTCTCTCTGGCCTTATGGTCATCCAGCATGTCTTTATTTGCGGACCGCTTGAATTCGCTTCTAGCAGCTTTCCTCTGTCTCTCGGCCCTTGCTGCTGCCATCCGATCCTCCTTCCTGTGAGCCTTTGTCTTCTCAATGTCCAACAGTGCCTTCAGCCTCCGCTCCTCTTCCATGATAATCCTCTTTTCTTTCCTGAGTGCCTCTAGATCGCTCGCTTCCGCCAGCGCCTTCAAGATAATTCCGTTCTTTGCGTCTTCTCGTCTTCTCTCAAAGATCTTTTGCCGCCGGCTTTGCTCCTCTAGCCGGACCTTGTTCTCCTCATCAATGCGCTCATTCTCTGCTAGCAAGTCCACCAAAAAGGGGCTCCTCATAGTTTTCGCTTGCCATTCTTGCGTTTTCTTCACCTTGTTCTGGTATTTCCTTGTCCGGAAATCTGCTTGTTGATCCAGCATCTCCTGCTTTACACGGTCCCTCTGATTGTATTTTTTGGACATGATCTGGGAAGTCTCAGCGGCATCCATGATTCTCCTGGATGCGCGGGCCGCGACATTCTTGCTCGGAGAAGGCATAAATCTAGTCCGAGACAGAGTTTGACCTGTTTAGGTGAGACAAGAGGGAGTTGGGACAACGACACTCGACAAAAGAAGTTGCGATGCTTTACAGATAAATGAGAGAATGTACTAAGTGTTGTTTTTCTTGGCGGGATTGTTCACTATAAAGTGTGTGTGTTCGTGATGAAATAATTTTTGTAACAATAGTTATACAGAGGTTCTGCTTGGAAGTTGGGCCTCATCCGTCCGGAGCTTTTTTTTTTTTTTGCTGCTAAAACATCACATCAACAACGAAAATAAAATACGAATTCAATGTTATAGAAGATATCGACAGACAGGTTAATCAAGAGGCAAGAGGATGGGCGCGGGTAATAGTAACTGTGGTTGTTGTATGTTCGGAGTTATTCTGGATGATGATTGGGACGGTTGCGACTGTTGCATAATCTGCTTGCCAAAAGGTCAATGTGCCCTATGCGGGACAAGAAAGGACACCTCTCCCTTTGCGGATGATTCCGCCTCGACAGAATTAGTGTGCTGTCGCTGGTACCCAAAATCCCCGCCTCACAGGAGCACAATGTCTAGGGGATAAATCACCCAGTTGTCAAGGCGCAGTCTAATCACTTCCTTATGGTGACGACGAGTTTGCTCGTTATCGTACAGCTGTAGCAAACAAAAAACGAAATTTGCGAATGTGCTAATTGAACAACAAGACAAAGAGCAGGTTGTATGGAAACGAGCCTAATACACTTCTGATTAACAAGATTTAAAATAAATAATAAAAAAAGATCCCCCCTCGGTGCCCCATTCCATTGATTCGTATCTTTAAAACACAACACAAGGTTATTTATTACACAGTTATATAATAAAAAAGCTTTAGAGTACGTACACTTCTTCCTAAGCAATGTCCATGATCAATGCAACTCCTGCCATGATCCACCTCGCGGCCGCGCTCTTGGTCTTCAACTGAGCCTGGAAGACGAATGTGGGTCCCCTCATCTCCGTGATGTAAACAGGGCAGTTGTACATGCCAGAACTGTCTGCCTTCTCCTTGGTGACAGCCTTGACATTCATAACAGGCATGTCCGAAAACATCTCCTTTGGCATGCTCTTCTCAATCTGGTTGGCCTGGACGTCCCACCTGGCTCCCTGCATTTGCATTCCGATGATGAACGCTCCGTCCCTCGATGCACCGTCAACTTCGTCAACCGCCATCTTTTTTGTGACATCCGTGAAGGTCACCAGCTTGTCAAGCTCCCACTGGTTCTTCTGGGCAGTCACTTGGCAGATAGCCGTCAAGAAACTCATGGGATTCACCAAGCCACTCAACCACGTCACCCTGGGAATATCCCCTGGATTGTTCATCCACTCCTCCAGCTGCGTCAACCTATCTGTAAAGTTGGCTGTCCAGCTGATCAAGCCTCTCATGGTTGGCCAGCTACGCTTGGCCCAGTTGGGTGGTAGCTTATCCATGTACAAACAATCCATCATGGTCTCCATGGCATCGCTCATGGTAAGTTCTCCTGCGAATCCGAGCTGCAGCTCCTTGATACTTCTCTTCATTTCTACCAGCAAGACATTCATGACATCCATTTCCTGGATAAAGACGTTTTGATACGGTCCCTGCTCGTCCAGGCTCCTGACCAGCTCCTCAACGTCAAACAACTTCTCCCCAAATTTTTCGAGTAAGTCGGCTGCACACTGCTCGGCGACTTGCTGGGGACTTGCTGCACCGTCCTCTCCACTCGCCTCACGAGGCTGCAGCTCCAGTAAAGTAGTGAACATGGTGTTACTCTGCTGAGTCCTGAAATCAATCTCGGCATTCGGATGCAAACCGAAGGCGATGGGAGTATCCGCTCCCATAGTAGTGTCGATGTGCTCGATGTACTTCTCGAAAGTCGTAGGAGCAGGACTCATGAAACTCACTCCTGGTTCATCCTCAGCGAAGGGATACATCTCGGCCTCGTCAAGGAGCTCGTCCTTCATGTAGAAGTTCAAATACTCATTGGCCAACAACCTATCGAAATCATTGACAATGTGTCCGCCATACATGATCTCTCCGAAGATATACTTCAAATCCATCCAGGGGATCTTTCCACCGCCGCTGTTCTCCATGTAGTTGCTCAAACATTTCGCACTGTCCCTCAAATCTCCCATCGCAAAAGGATATTTCATGTTGAATCCCATGGGACCGAAGAGCTTCCTCTCCATCATGATACTGTGGAAATGGCACAATCCAAACAGAATGCTCTTGGTCTTGCTATCCGCCTCTTCGATGTACTCCTTCGGGAACAGACACCAGGCCCTCTTCAAGTTCGCCTTCAAGCCTGCCGGGGGCTCGTTGGTCAGCTTGATGCACCTGTTCAAGATTCCAATGGGAATTTCTTTGTTCGGGTCACTAGTGAGGAACACACGGAACTTCTCGTGACTTCCCTCCATGGCGTACTGATCGAGCATCTTTTCTAGCTTCAACAACCATACCGGCATCAGGTGCACATTGTTCAAAATTACCCAGTGACCGTTCCTGTGAGCAGTCTCCAGATAACTCTCAGCAACAATGTCTTGTCCCTGTCCCATACTGACGTTGTGGTAGGTATCCCCTTTCACGAACCCATACTTGTTTGCCATAGCGTCAAGATCAGCAACAACGTTCGCACCAGGACTCAGGATGAAGTAAATTGGAGTAGTGGGAGTGCTATCTGACAAGCTCTGGTCCAAAATCTCCTGACTGTTCAGGGTTCCGTCACAGTCGGCATAGCTGTTCCCATTAGGCAAAGTTACCCTAATAAAGTTCGCCAAAGCAGTGCTCACCCTATCAGGCCTCAAGCACCTAACCACAAGCATCTTCTGGAATGGTGTGCGGTCTAAGCTTGCCCAGTCCAGAGGCAATTTCTCTGTCTCCGGGGCCAACGAGTTGAACCACTCTCTAAACCTTGGTGCAGCCTCGACTAGATCAGTAGTGATCTTGCCAAAGTCGTCTAGCTCGGCCAGCGCTCTGCTGGCATTCCAAGCATTAGCAGGAAGCCACCCGCTCAAAGGGTTGTCCTCACCTAGCTTCACGGGTCCCCTCATCAGGAACTGGAAGTGTACTTCGTTCCACTCTTGATCCCCAATGATGCCCTTCTTCAGCAAGTTGAAGGTCAACTGCGCAAGTAAAATCAACTTGTGCCTCTCGAACAATCCCCTCGACACCCAGGTGAATATCGTCATTCGCAGGCTCTCCCTCAAATTATTGACCCTGTCTCCCAGACTATCTGCCGCTGGTGCCTTGTCAATACTCTTGAAGAAGAAGGTCACGAACGAATCCAAACTGTACTGGTACATGTGATCGATGCTGCAAAGCTTGGTCAACAGGAAGTACAACATCGCACCCTCGTTTGCCTGGGGTCGGTAAGCCTCCCTAGCTTCCCCGACCTCCTTCTGAGTTTTCTTTCCGACTTCGACGGCTGCATTGATCTCAATCGCAGTCTTCTTCGTCGCTTCAAGACCTTCGATCAACGGGACATCGCTCAAGATGTCCTCGGGAGCGTTCGCGAGCTTCTCCAGCAAGTCATCCTCCAACTGAACTAGCTGGATCTTGTACTGCACAGCGGCTTCGGTCAACTCTTGCGCCTTTGCCTCCAAATCAGGCCTCTCCTTTCCGACAACCTTGGCAAGAAGTTGGTCTTCTAAGCCCTTCTCCGTCGCGATAAAGTTGATCAGCGTGCACTGAGCAGCTATCTCGGGCTTGTAGTGAGGGTTGCTCAATTTTGTCTGCAAGTAAAGCCTGAAAGCAGGGTCGTACTCAACTTCCTCTCCTGCAAGCTTGAGGTACAAACTCCTTCCTTTCTTGTAAATCGCCCGGCTTAGCACAGGATCCAAAGTAGCGTCAATGTCATTGCCCAAGTTCTCCACAATTACACTCTGTCCATTGGTAATGGCGCTTTCGATCGTCTTGAGCCAGTTCTTCTGCGTTAGCTGAATGACAGCCAAATTCTCTGCCTCCTTGTTCCTCAGCCACTTGATTCCTTGCGTCTGAGGGTCGATAATGAGTGGCCATCGCTTCGCCGCTTCGATGACACTGCCGTTCTCAACACTAATACGATCACTTGGGAGTCCCTCACTGATCATCCTGGCGGTAATTCCCTCGTTCGTGAGCATATTTAATGGATCACTGCCTTCTGTCATGGGGATTTTCCTGTTGACCAAATCAACCGTCCAGAGGTCTTTCCATAACCGCATGCGAAGTTCCTGATCAAATGCACCTACATAACTCACAAATCCGGCAGCCAACATGCAGTCTCCAGTCAGGGTGTTTTGCGTCTTCTTGAGATTCTCAATATCGTTGCCCCACCTCTCGTTCTCGCTAGCCAGACCTCCCACCAACCTCTTAGCAAGATTCTCCCTAGTCAATAGCGCATTCTTCTCATCGTCTGCCTCTGCCTTCTCCTCCATAGCAGCGACGTACTTATCGTTGAGGTCTGCGAGCAGTTTCTCCACCCCAGCCACGACCTCCTGAGCCGCTGACAGACTTGCCTCGGCTTTCTGCTTGCTCTCCTTGGCAGCAGCCAACTCGTCCATCAAGGGCTTTACCTTCACGTAAATCCTATTGTACTTGTAGATACTGCACACCCAGGTGCACAAGTTCGCTGCGGCCGCACTCTTAGACTTCATGAAATCAGGAGAGAAATCCGGGTGTTGGGTAAATCTCTCAACGACCGAAATCTGCTGTTCCGTGATTGCCCCACCGTCATAGTTCTGCAAGATGGTCTTAAAGGCGTCAACGTTGGCCATCATCTTCTTCGCTTTGTCCCAGCCCCAATCCTTCTCCTTAAGCTTATTCTCTACCAGAATAAGACAAGAACTGGTAACCATGTCAACACCTGGAGGTGGCTTTCCAAGACTCTTCAGCTCTGTTAACATCGGCTTGCTCAAGCAGTCAACGGCCGCTGCAGCAGCGTCCATCGCCGGCTTCGCCTGTGCAAGCTCTTCTTCTGCCCTGTCTTCGATAATCTTAGCCGCGGCACTCTCCTTTGCGGCCTTCTCGGCCTCCACAGCTGCCTTTTCTTGCTCAACAGCGGCATCAGCCTTCTTTACTCCCATCTCGGCAATAAGAACATTCGTCGCTTCAGTCTTTTCGTCGCATTTCGTCAGTGTGATCTTCAAGTTGATTTGCAACTCTGCAACGTCATCGGCTGTCTTCCTTAGCGTACTCAGACCGACATCCAGCCTGTCAATCAGCCTCTGCACGTCCGCCCTCTTCAGATTAAGCAAATACATGTAATAACCTATTAACTCCAGATAACTCTTTGGGGTTACATAGTTGTACCTCCTCTGCGTCTCGAACAAGTATTCACTCATTTTTCCTACGCTAAGATGCTCCTCGGCCATGTGAATGCTTAAAGCCTTCTTGTTTCCCTCATCCACATCAAGCTCCTGCAAAAACCTCTCTGCCACGGAAATTAAGGCATCCCTAGGCCAGGGGTGGAACTGGTCGATCCCAGTAGCGTTCACCAAACCTGGGAAGCGCCTGGCGCGGATCCTGAAGGCATCTCCCACAGGACTAAATGCCAAAACAATGTGCAGATTCTTCTTGATGCGACCGATAAAGTAGGCCATCCTAGCCTCCGGCGTATCAGGGATACCAGCCGCTTTCGCTTCACTTGCAATGCTCCCCATGATATTATCAATGTCTTCCTTCAAAAACAGATCAGAGATCCAGCCACTGTTCAGGATACCATTAATGTACACCAAGAACTTCTCGTTCACAATCTGACTGTCGGTCATCAAGAACACCATCGGGATCCCCTTGACACCGGCACTCATGTACATCGCTCTAAGCTCTTCCTTGAGGTCCTCCACCTTGAATTTGCTCGTAACCGCAAGCTGCTTAACTTCGTAGCCACTGATGAAAGCCGCCAACCTACAGAGACTCTGCTTCCCGCTGCCTCCCACACCGATGAGCATGGCATTGCCCCCAGGATTCTGGATGATTCTGTTGATCCTTGTGACGTGTTCCATAGCCGCTTCGAACAGCACCAAATCCATCATGCTGTTGCTCTCGTTGTACTCGAGCAGCTTTGCGTCTAGTGTCTTCTTTAATTTTTCCATATCAGGGATTGGCAAGTAAGCTCCGTCTGTCGTCGTCACAAAGTTGGTGTAGATGAGCGGCTTAGCGAACTGCTCGTCCACAGGGATCGAATCTTTCAGGACCTTCTTGTTCACCTCTTCGAAAGCAGCGTTAAAGACGTCGATTTCTTTTTCGTTGACTAAGCGATCCGAAAACACCCTCTGCGCCTCGTGCACGAACAAGCGCACCAGCATTGAAGGCTTGATGTAGTAGTCGGACTTGCTCAAACAGCAGCCCTGGAAAATGTTGCTCAACTCGCGCATGTTCCAATTGTACATGAACTTGATGGCACTGGGCAAGAACTTTGTGTTGACGACTTCGTGAATAGCAATCGCAGCCTCGACAATTTTGCCGCTCAACTCCTGCATATTGGTTCCGAAACTACTCAAATGTCCGCCAAATAGACTCGAGAAAATTGTAGTGAGATCAGACTTGCTCGGCATGGCAATGGCAAAAGTGGCAAAGTGGCGCTGGCACCGTTCGCAGATCTCGAAAGAACCGGCCGTGGGATTCATGGCAGCCACGTACTGGATGTCCACCAACTGTTTCCTAAAGCCTAGGTCCTCCCTGTCAAACACGCTACCGTGCTGCATGTGCTGAGTCAAGAAAGCAATACTGTTCTGTGTACCATAGGTCTCAATCTCGGGCAAATTCATGTCGTCAATGAAGAAAACCATATGCTTGCCCATAGGCGGACCAAAAAAGCTCCCGCTTCGCTTATCAATGTATCCTTCCAATTCCTGTTGAAGCGTGTAGCTAGTCGTGTAGTAGCTCATGTTGATGTTCTTGGCGATGATGCCATCAGCGTCTTTGTCAAGGCTATTCAGATAGTTCTTAATGATTCCAGTCTTACCAGTACCCGCATTCCCGACGAACATACTGTACTTATTGTTTCGCGTGAGTGTGTCCAGTAGGAAGGTCATCCTGAGTGTCTCAACTGTCTCTACAAACAACGAGCTGAAGGGCACCTCCCCTGGTTTATTTCCTATGTTGACAGGGATATATGAAGGAACCTTTGTGCTCCACATAGCGTGCTCTCCAGCCTCAGCGTCGTAGAAATAGTCAAAGCATTCTCCCTCTTTAGGAAACTTGGTTCCAAACAGCGAGGCAAAGTCCTCACTGAACTTTCTCCTGTAGTCCCCGCTCTTGTCGACAATCATAGGCCCTCCGAAAGCCCACATGGCGCAGAAGGCAAAAACAAGCTCCAAAGACTCCTGGTTCAATTTCTGTTCAGGAATAGTCGGGAGAAGCCCTTCTAGCAAGTAGATGATTGTTGTTACCTTGTTGATCAAGCGGATGCTCGTGACCTCCTTGAATCCTCGCCTGGTCATCTCCACCAAGGATTCCACGTACTTGTCGAACAGGCCAGGCAGATAGCTTTTTTCGGTGTGATTTTCCCTCCGCTGGACCCAAGTCTCCATAAACGGGCGCCATCCGATGTCCACCTCGTTGATAAAGAGGATTCCAGCTCGGCTTACAGTTGCAGGAGTGGCGTTCTTCAAACTGTTAATCTCGAAGACCATCCTCATTGCGGCACTCAGGGGGACACGTTCGTTAGAGACCAGGGTGAGTACTTTGTTGTCGTCCATAACAGTGTTCATGGATTCAATCCAAACAGCGTCGATATCACCATCAAGCACAACCCACTTGTACGTCTGGAAATCATGGAAACCTTGGTCGGCATAATTCTTACTCATTCCTCGCATAATGATACTCAGAACTCCATCTTTCCAGTCTTTAGCTAGGGTCATGTAACCGTAAAGCTCGTCTCCAGTCACGGATTTAGGGTTCACGGTCTCGGCAATACATGTTGGCTTGGGCTTATCCAAGTTGTGGGCGGCCTGGAGGGCTTTCCAAATTGTCGTCTTTGCGCACCCAGTGCACCCCAACAACATCACGGAATGCCTAACATCCAACAACTCCTGGAAGTTACAGGTCTTGTTCACAAAAGATTCGTCATATTGTAGACCGCTGGCTTTAGCAACGGTGATAATCTTTTTCTTCAAGTCGTCGTCAACCTTGCTTTCCACAGTCAATCCCATGAAGAGATCATTGATCAATCTCAAGAAAATAGGAATGTCGTGCAAAGGCATCTTCGGGGTATTGAAATCACGGAGCGCGCGCATCAACACCTGCGCCTCGTCCAAATCAGGGTTAGCTCGCTTCATTCCTCCGGCAACCCTCAGCACACTCTTCACGCTACGTAAGCCCCAATCATAGTGGGGCTGCTTACTCAACAGAGCGCTACTCAAATCATACAAGGTATTGAACTTGACGCTCAACGCTCTTGCGGTTTGGAATCCCTCCGCCATGAGCATGTTCTCTTGAATGAGTTTCATGTCCGGCCGGATCATGGCACAACTCCTGAACAAAGCCTTCAAGTTCTCTGGGAGCTCAGTCCTTCCAGCATAGCCGGGGTTCATGGTGATCCAGAATCCACAGGTAGGGATTAGCGAGATGATGTCTCCCATAAAGTCAAAGTAGCCGACCTTGTTAGGAGGGGTCCCAGAAGGCAAGTGCTGGTACTGCGGCTCGCGATTAGTAGGCACGCTGAAGACGACAATGGCATCTTGGATGGTCTTGACCTGGGTGGCAACCACGGAAAGCACATGGATGGGAATCCTATTGAACTCATCGAAGCAACCCCAGGCACCAGTCTGCGCTAATCCTCGGAAAATATCTGCCATGGACTGAAAGTTCATCTGGTCACTACAGTTGAATACATAGCAAGGGATGGCAAGTGCCCTGGCAAGATCTTTGGTGGTCTCAGTCTTTCCAGTTCCGGCAGGACCGGCAGGCGCACCACCGAGGAAAAGCTTGAGGCCCATAGTAAGCGTGATGTAGCATCGGTCAGTAAGAGGGGTGATCACGAGTCGTCCAGTATTTCCAACCCATTCATAGAAATACTTGCATACGAAATCACAGATCTTGACGTTGACATCCATTGTATTCTGTTCCCACTCAAATCTTAGCTGCTGCTGCCACATGAAAGCGGAAGGCCCATCGATCTTTTGCACAACCAATTTTTCGATAACGTCACGCGAATGCACGTCCATGGTGATGAGAGAAATGATCTTGCACCTGTCATCCCCCTTCAAGTCCGTTAACACCAACTGGATAAGCGCTGCAAGACGAGTGTTACATATCTGTAAATAACGCTTGGTGGCGTCTTCTTGTCCTCCTTCGTACTCTTCTAGCGCCAACTGAGTCTCATCGGTCCAGTAAATCTGGGTTCCGGTGATGCAAAGCTGTGCGGGGTAGCTGAAAAGCCATTTGTGGCGGGGAGTCTCCACCTCCCAATTTACAGCACGCTCAATGGCATCGCTTAAGATGTTCTTCAAAGAAGCGATCATTACTTCTGTGAGCTGATTTAAGTATCCCTCGACTTCTCCGATCATGGTGAACTCCGTTACTCTAACAGCGTCAGGATGAGGGTTGTACAACTTCACCCTTTCCCCGTCCTTAGCAATCATGGTGTCAACCACCTTGTCGCTCGTGGAACCATTATCAAGGGTGACGAAATTAAGATTAGCCAAAGCGTCGTAGCAATCGCCCAAGTAGGGCATGACTTTGGGCGGGTTTGTGCCGTTCGCCAGCATGTCCAATAGAGCCACACTCGAAACGAAATAAAACCTGGGGAAAATCTTTTTCTTGATGTCCAGGTACTCGTTGAGACTTTTCTGGCACATGTCTAGTTTCTGTAGCATTCCCTTCAAACTTGCGTAGCGTCCCTCGACGTTGCACACTTGCACACAGTTCGTCGTCCCGACAGCTTCTTTCATTAGCTCCTTGAATTCGCTGTCGATAGACTCGAACCGTTTTGTGTCATCTGGGAGTTGTGAGCGAATATCTGCCGAGGCTAAGAAGATGCTCTCAAGAGATGCCCATGATTTGGATACGTTCATCCACATGCGGAGGGTGTCGTCCACAGTCCCCAGCGTTGACTGCCAAAGCACCACTCGGTCCTTGAAGTACTCCATGAACTTGCCCATGCCGAAGATTCCCTGTAACTCCATCTGGTGGTTCTCAATGCCCTCGACAACATCCTCGGATGGCCGAGGCACAAACATTTCTGTGTCTTTGTGCTGAGCGTAGTCAAGATCCAGATCTGCCCAGCAAGACTCAATCTCGCCAAGTTTTTTCTCGATCTTAAGCTCCTTCTGCGCAGTCTCGACAATCTCAGAGACATCCATCTCGTGCTCATCAAGGTTGAGCTCCATCATGTCGTTCAAGGTGAACTTGGGGTCAGAGGGATCAACAGCTTTCACATTACAGACGCGGGCAAGAGCGGCCCAATGGCGCTGGCGCATAGACGGAGAGTGCAGCTCGTTGACCAAGGGGAGGACCTTTGCCATCCTCTTCATGTCGTCCTCGATGTCCCTGTATGTTTGCCAACCCTTGCAAGTTGGGTAGTCAGCGCCGCGAGCCCGGAGTTGCTTGATAATACGCTTATTCTCGTCTTCAAGAGCCTCGGTGTTAATTTCGCTCCACATTCCTGTCTTCCAATCAGCATAGACCTCGGCAACCATGGCCTTGAAATCCCAAAGATTCTTAAGATGTTTGATTTCATTTCGGGTCTCACCAGTCTCGACAAACTTGGACTGCTTAAGGTCAAAGAGCTCCTCGTGTTCGTTGAACCTGACCACTTTCGAGTCAAACTCCATCAAACGAGAAACGAAAGAGTTCATGTTATCGTACGCCTCGTGGACAGTGCCGGAGAACTTGAAAGGAGCATCAGATCGGAATTCCCCGCGGAATTCGCGTAAACTCATGTAGAACTTATCCAAGTCAGACTTAATCCGATCTTGGGAAGCCAATTGCATGGGAAGAATGTCTTCCTTCTTTGAATACGTCTTCTTGACTATCATGTCCCAAGTCATTGGAACTTCCTCGAGGAAATCTTGTAGGTTCTTTCCAGCAACCTCCGCCCCAAGGACATCAACACCGTGCTGCTTCAACAGTGCCACAATCTCGCGTTGGGGGCCAAAGAGCTCAGGTACTGTAGGTTCTGCCTTCCGTACATCGCGAATGTCCGCCATAACAGACATAAGCTCGGCATTTTCTGTGGTACCTTCTGGGACTTCAACGTCCAGTCCTGCCTTGGTTTTGTTCATGAAGTTGTTCAGATCGGTCATAGTCTCGACAGCGTTGCGCAGCATATAGGAGGTAAACATGTCGATCCATTTGGTGGCATACAGGGATAATTGTTGTTTGACAGGAGTAATGTTGACACGCAGCCATCCGACATCATAGGGACTCTTGAACTTGGTGACGGCCTTCTGAATCTCCTCGTATTTCTTGATGGCCGCCTCAAATTTGCCAAGGTCGAGGAGCGTCGTCCCATTTTCGGTGACGATTTTAGCGTCCTCGCAAAACTCGGCAAAATGAGCATTGAGGTCAGTGGTCCAGAGGTAGCTGTAGGACTCAAAGTTATCCTTAAGGGAATTGCACTTTTCTTCGTTTTCAGAAAGTGCCTCAGTGAGCATTGCCATGTAGTTACTGACGTCAATGTCGGTGTGCATCTCCCTCATGTAGCTACCGTCCGCATCAAGGCGTTTAAAAAGAGTGGAAATCTGGAGGAAGGAACCCACGATTGAGTCAATCATATCGCGAATTCCCTTGCCGTCGGCGTAGCCAAGAGGAGGGTGGAACTTGACCCCACCATCTCCCTCTAGGGTAAGCTTTAGCTCTAACAAGGGTAGTTTCTCTTCCCTCTCGATCTCCGCGGGGTCGATCTGATTGAGAAGATACTCAAGAGAAGTTGTGATGGAGGTAGATAAGCCATCGATAACAACATTGTTGACAAAGTCAACATAAGCCCTCCAGTTGAGGGAAGCGTTGGATACTCTCAAAATCTTGTTAGATTCCTTCAAGAGGTTGTGAATGGACTTGCCAGATTCCTTAATCTCAGAATACCGTGAGGTGCGAATAGCCTTGACCATCCGCTCAAGCTCGTCTTTCTCAACTGGCTTGACCTTGCGCTCCATCAGCGGCTTGTCCCACTTAACCATGAGTGACTCGACAGCAGAGAAGTTATCTTTCATGGTTTTGAGGACCTCGTGAACGATTTCAACTTGTCCCATGGATTCAGAGATGAAATCGTCGACTCCTGTCGACCTCCAGTTGAGATTAGCGATGCCTTCTTCAATTGCCGCATCAAACTTTGACAAATAAGGTGCAACAAGGGGCTTCTCGACGGGGAGGAGCTTGCCGAGCACGTCATTGTTCATGTTCACAATAAGGTCTAAGTTGCCCGTCCAGGCCCGGAACATCTCATTGGATTTGTAAATTTCAATGGCAGACTCAGGAACATGTTTCATCAATGACAACAAGATGAAGTACTTCACCTCGCGGAGTAGTCGAACGAGAGCGGGGTCAAAATTTGTTGTGAGCATTCGAGTATCGGGGTTACGGCGAACCAGGGGGAGTTTGAGTTTCGCGTCCGACGACGCCTCCACGTCCCGGCCCCATTCCTCAATCTTCTGTGTCTCATATTCTTGCAAGGACTGGATGATAGTAGTATGGACCTTGCTGACCTCCCTAGCCTCTTCCCGGTCAAGAATAGTCCTGTCAAGCTGCTGAAGCTTGACCATGGGAATCTTGATACGAGACATGAGACCCCTGCACCAGGTCAAGGCACCTGTGATAGGAGGCAAGTTGCGAGCTGTTTCGACAGGGGGCTTGTCACGGAATTTAAGAAAGAGCTCCTGGATGATCTTCAGGTCAACTCCATAAGCCTGGACAAGTGCGACGTATTTTTTCTCGAGCTCATCCTGGATAATAGGTCGCTCCAAGAGCCCGTCGAAACTGTCCAGGAGCTTGAAACGACCGTAGACAGTCGCACAGTCATCAAAAGCAAGGCTGACAACGGCTCCGAGGCGACGCTCAAGTTCTTTGATTGAGCATCTGAACTTGTAAAAGTCGTCATCAAATTTCTTGGCGGCCACGTCCATGATGTCATAATCCACAGCCTTGAAACGGTCTACGGCAACCTGGAAGTCAGCGTGGATCTGCTGGACAGATGTAGTGAGGGTCTTTCCCTTCGTGCCCCCAACCTCGATCTTGGCCAGTTTGCTAAACTGGACGATTGTCTGAGTAAGGTCGAGAATGTCGTGGCAGCGCTCTAAGAAGGAGTCAAGGCGAAGGAACAGTGCATTGTTCTGGATGCGCCAAGTGTTGGAAGGGCACTCGGCATTGGCCGTCGCCTTGTAATCGAAGTATGTTGACTTAAATGTTCCGCAGACCAACAAGGTGGTCTTGAGCTGCTCGACTGCCTGACCAGCTTCTTCTTTCTCGATCAAGGAAAAGATCTGCTCTCCGGAGACGTACCTTCTAGCCTGAGCGATGAGGCTGTTACAAACCTCACGCATCAACACGACAAGGCGGGCTGGCGTATTGTAGTGCTTAGAGTTCTTCCAGATGAGCAGGATAATGTGCAACATAGGCTTAAACAGCTCCAGGAGGGTCGGGAAGTCGTCTTGGGTGTTGAGCTTCTCAAACCAATCCTCGAGTGTGCGAAGGTACTTCATGTTGTCATTTGCCTCCAGACGGGCTGAGAAGACGTCCTTACAGAGACGAGCGAACGTGGCGCAGTAGGTGGACTTAGCCGCGTCAAGGGCCTTGAGCACGCGACGAATCCGCTGCCCTTGGAGCTGCTCGAAGATACTGTTCAAGTTGTTCGCCTTGTTCTTCCAAAACTCAATTTCAACATCAGGGGTGGGGTCCATACCAGCCTTGAGCTGAGATTCGGGATCCTGTTTCAGAACATTTTTTATCTGCTTCGTCCAGGTAATGATAGCTCCCTCCAGAAGGCTGATGCGGTTCTTTCCAGAGGCCGCCCCATTCACATCCAGGGGGGGCATGGGGAGCCTCGTCTCACCCTTTATCTGACCGCAGAGGATAGTTGTCGACGACAGGAAGCTGTGGAAGCGATCCATGATCTCGCGGGTTGCTACTTCCCCCCAGCGCTGTTGGTTGAGAGGGTTGGAGAGGATCGGCAAGAAAACCTCGTTGGAGATAAGTTCTAGGTGGTCGAAGGGAGAGGGTCCACCAAACTCTGTGGCAACCAGTTGGTTGTTAATATCCTTCTGCGCGTCCAAGGCGTCACCGGTCTTCACCAAAGACAGACACTTGGTCTTCGGGAGGCGGTTTGGCATAGAGATGGCCAATTTAAGCGTTTCAGGGATCAGCAGACAGCGGCTCTCCTTATCATCAAAAAAGCTTTCCAGGCAGTTGCTGAGGGTTTTAGAGAGGTCAGGGGCAATAGATGGGCACGGAACAGAAAGGTAGGCCAAGGGGGTAGGAAGAGATAAAGAATAGGAAGATTGGGGAAGGCGGGACGGAGAGGGGGGGGTTATAATGGTATTATAAAAGCGTTAGCAAGAGAGAAACAAAACCAAAAAGTTAAAATGTAAGTTGAGAGTGGAGTGATTTGCCTCACCTGTTCTCCTCGGTTTTCCACGCCTTATCAAACTTAGCCCCTGCCTGGAGCTTGGGGTAAGTTGATTGTATACGTGATACGATGAATTTAGTGCGGGAATCTCCCCACAAATCGGGCCCGTCTTCGTTATCCGACATTTTGTTGGGTAAACTTAAAGAGCAGGTGTTGGGTGTCGTTGAGTCTTTAAACTCTTTGTTTTATGGTTTGTCGTGTATAGGAATGGCGGCGGAGGGAAAAAATACGTCTCAGGCCTTGAGGTTATCCTAAATACTTGAATGAGTTTCACTTTAAGTTGAGTTTCGCGGTCTGTCGTGGAGTTGGACAAAAAAGGGGGCGCTTTAAATGTGAATCAGAATAGTCAAGAAGAACATCTACAAAAAATTGTCGTGGCATTTGCCAGCATAAAGTGGGGTGCGCCCAGGTGATTAAAATACAAGCCCCCCAATTCCAAACTCCTAAAACCTCTGAAGAATCACCCAAGTGATCACCCAAGTGACCATACTGTAAGCAACGCGGAGGCAACATCCGCGGTACCCACAAGGTTCTTGTGTGAAAGATAACAAATACTCAGGAATCATGGAAGATCGTAGGGGGTCGTTAAATGGGCGCAAAAGTAGCCTCCTTGGTGACTTTAACACCTCGCATCCCCTTGACAACATCCAAAATGACTTGGAGCAGGAGATGGAGAACACCCCGATGATGTCTGGCAAAAGTGGGGTGTTAAATGACAGCAAGATGGTAAACTTTGGAAAGAGCAGGAAGCAGATCTTGGCGCGAGTGAATAAAAATAAGGAGAAGACCATCTATTCTAAGGCTGTGGCAGGGAATGAGGATGAAGTTTATGAGTTGCTGTGCAAAGAGGTCGTGGATGTAAACGAGCGCAACCCAAACAATGGCAGGACTATTTTGCATGAAGCAGCGGCTAATGGGCATCTCACACTCGCCCAGATGCTCATCGAAGAATTTGGGGCCAACGTTAACTGCAGGACATACTTAGGAAAGGAAACACCACTGCATTTGGCAGTGAGCAGCAATTTGCGACCTATGGTCTATCTATTGCTTAATTATGGGGCTGATCCGAATATCCAAAGCAAGTATTTGTGCTCACCTCTGCACTACGTTCAGAAGCGGTCGATTGCAGCCCTTCTCTGCAGAAATGGTGCCATTGCCACTCTGCGAAATGCACAGACTCACACCCCGGTGCAAGTTGTAATCGCAGAGCAAAGAGGAGAAGATCTAGTAGATTTTTTGATGAAAATAAACGAAGGGCAAGAAAAAGATGAGTACAAGAGAGAAATTGAAGCGAATAAGGCTATGAGGCAGCGAGAGAGGGAAGCAATTGAAGAACAGCTTAAGAAGAAGCGGGAAAAGGGCAAGCTGAGCTTCAAAGAAAAAGCAATGCGGGATTATGAAAAGTGGAGAAACGGTGACGAGCTGTTCTTGAACGAGATAGAGAGAAGGAAACAGTTGCGTAGGACGAAGCCTAATGAATATTTTCCAGAGAAGGAAGAGCCAGGCAGGAAAAAGCCACCCAAGGATTGGGATCCGGCTGCTTAACCGACTTTGTTACCGAATTCGGCGAGATCAAATAAATAACAGAAGTAGAGTAGTACGAAAACGAGCAGAGACATTTCGTTTGCATAGGTTGTGGGGGGGGATTTGTGTTTCTTCAGAACTAAAGTTTTGGGACTGGGTCGCAGTTTGTGAGTGTGAATACGATAATTTCTAAAAATGCCCGTCCTATGGAACGTTAGGAATCTCACGTCTGAAGAAAGTTGATTTAAATGAAATTATGGAAGGTTGATGACGGATAAATTTCATGCAAATCATGTCAAGCTCACCGCTCTCTTCTCCAAGCCCAAAAAATGGGTCGAAAAACCCCCTGTATGGATCTACAAACTCTTATTTCTCGCCCTGTAGTACAGTTTAAATTACAAGACGTTCACATCGTGTTCTTCACCTTCATATAGACTCTA
>Ga0115554_1001096_pt1 | contig 19110 bp, 9 predicted proteins | sample COGITO_mtgs_1104_3_FD_87283 | JGI IMG/M metagenome (GOLD analysis project Ga0115554, IMG submission 87283) | Pelagic marine microbial communities from North Sea - COGITO_mtgs_110404 | ecosystem: Environmental > Aquatic > Marine > Epipelagic | place: Germany:Helgoland, sampling site Kabeltonne... | reverse complement strand
CTCTGTATATTATTACAATATTTTTATAAAAACTAGATCAAGATCTTAAAACCCTCTGTATATTATTACAATATTTTTATAAAAACTAGATCAAGATCTTAAAACCCTCTGTATATTATTACACTATTTTTAAATAACTTTAATCCATTCTGTAGATTATTTATAAAAATATCTTAAATTCAGTCTGTATATTATTACAATATTTTAAATAACTTTAGATCTTTCTGTATATTATTACATTTTTAAATAACTTTACATCATTCTGTAGATTATTTATAAAAATAATATTATTACAAGATCTTAAATTCATTCTGTATATTATTACATTTTAATTCTCTTTTGTATAAGACGACATTCTTAATTCGTTTAATTCATTTAACTTTATTTTTTTTTCATCTCCATTTATTAACCTTTTATTTATATTATATTTTTGTACATTTCATCACTTGAACTCTTTTTATCACTTTCTGTTGAACTTTTTAACATATTTGAAGTTTTCTCACCATTCTTGGTTGATCTTTTTTGATATATTTGAACGGTTCTTTTTGTTTTATTTTTCATTTTATTTTATATCATTTTTATATTAAGTTTAGTTATTTTTTTATTTTATATAAATAAAAACTATTTTCCTGAAATGCCTCCTAAAAAAATTGCACTTGCTAAAATTGCGTGCACACAGCTAAATCATGTTGGACCATGGTCAGACCAAGATTATAAAATTATTGACAACAGTAGCATGATCTGTAAGCCTACAGATCATTTAAAAGACAGTCCCCGTAAAAATAATGAAATACGAAGTGTAAGAAAAATGATGCAATTCTCAAGTCACAACGACCTCTCTTCCAAACAAAAGGAGTTAATTGATGACATAAAAACCTTTTTTGATGACGGTAAAGCAACCGACGAAAACATAGCAGCTGTTTTGTTTGATATGAAGGCAATGGGTGATATAACCCAGTTTGAATATTTTATTGACAATCTTAAATTTCTTACATCATTTGAAACACTCGATACAATTTTATTATTATTTGCTATAATTTGTGTTGGAGAAAAATGGAGTAGTGGCATTCTCGCTGCATATAAACAAAACAGATATTTATATTTTTCTACTAAAATGGGAAATAAAATACCAGCATTTTATAAATTTACAATTGAGCAGCTTAACAACATTTATATACAAATGTGTGAAAAAATTGGAGGGCAACATGCTAAAACGGAGGAAGAGTTTGCGTTTGCATTAAAACTATTTGCAAGAATATTGGATTCTTGTCATGACTTTTTAAAAGATCAAAGAAAAGAAAGCGCAGAAGAAGAACAAGAATTATCAGTAATAGAACAATATTTAAACCACATATTTACACCTATTGCATCTAGTTAATAAATATTTTCTTATAGTTAAATAAAATATTAATTAAAATGGCTCACTCTAAACCTCAATGTTTAGCATTTTACGAAGACTTAAACTTAAAAAAAGCTGGTGAACAATTTCTCAAAGAACGAATAAACAAAAAACACGAGCGGATTAACGCCGTTTTATACAGATTTATACAACGCATTACAACTGCTTTCGACAACTTGAAAACTGGGCAAGAAAGTTTTAATCCTGATAGTTTTTATACTAAAATATTTATATTATCAATATTTATACAGTTTATGGAAAACAGTACAAAAGAGAAGCGTAATCTGCAGAAGTTGACATCTGGACCCAAAGTACAAATACTCAACATGTTCTCGCCAAAAAACAAAGACGAGGTAAACACATTAAAAAACAACATATATATCTACCTAATTCAGCAGAAGGTGGATGCGTCGGGGGTCAGTAAAACACTCCTAGACGTATGTGATGAACATATAAAACCGAGTACTGAGACTGAAACTGAAGCTGAATCTAAATATGTTAAAGAATATAGAAAGTTTTACAAAGAAATTGTCAGAATAAAGGAAGAAGAAAAAACTAGAACAGCCGCTACAAAAATTGACTCCTTTGCAAATACAAATGACGGTCTTTTTTATGTTTTTGTATGTAATTTATTAAACTTTTTTCTAGGAGCAGAAGACTGGTTAAACTTATTAAACGAAATAGTTAGCGCTACTCATTCAGACTTTACTACATTTTCTATATTTTTAGATGTTCATTCCTTACTTAGCGTAGCACAAGGAGAATCAGCGATAAGAACTACGTTATCAAATAAAATAACGCGAGACAATGAAAACTGGTTAACCGACGATCAAGCAAAGGCTATTATAGATAAAACAATTATTTTTGCTGAAACAATATTTAAAGACATAGAAATTATAACGCAAATTTCTGAAGAAACATATTATACATATTTTACTCCATCTGCAAACTGTTATGCTGTTAAAACAAAATTTGAAGAGCACAATCCAACCCTAACAGTAGACGATATTAAGTATCAACAAATAAAACTAGGGTTTAGTATTTATGTATCATTTGACCTAACTACTGAGATCAGTGTTACTAGTCCTTTCATAACATCTCACTGGTGCAAATTTAAGTTTGAACCTTCACTTGATGTTAAATATATAGATATTATATATAAAGACGGTAATGGCGATGCCCTCGCAGAATTTGTAACTAATATTTGCATGTCCTCTTTGTTAAAAACTGTTTATAACGGGCATCAAGGTTGTTATACAATAAAACCGGTTACAGATTTTAATCTGTTATTTGCTACTACGGATAATATTGTTGCACCTCAATTACAGTTAATACTGTCTGGTTATGCAGCAAACCTTGAAGTAAATACTAAAGTTGTGCAATATGACCTTGGTCGACAACAGTTACATTATTTGGGTATTTGTGAAAAATCCGACAAAGATGTCCGTTATGCTGATATATTTCAACCATATCATTCGCAATCCAAAAACACGAGCACCTATGGTACAGAGAGGAAGACTATTACTTATTTATGGAAAATTTTACACTCCCTTGGTCCCCTTGGTCAAAACTTTCAGTTGACACCAAAGAGGTCAACTGAAAGTTTTAACTTAATGGATTTCTTTGCATTCGACGAAGAATTTCATATACATGCACCTTTTACATATGATCCAGTTGTGGTAAAAAAAAGTGAACAACAATTTTCAACTAGTTTTGGTTTTCATATAATGTTTAGCAAAAATAGTTATGGGAACTATAAAAAAAAATGCACTTTTATATTAAGTGCCCTTACAAAGTTATTGTATTTAGCACGTATAGCTTGTTATGGAATTACAAGCGAATCATACCAATTAAGAACGGAACACCTAACATATACTATAATCTCTACCGCCTATGATAAGACCTATACCAATGCACAGGAATATATAAGCGCCAACCATCCCTTGATAAATAGTCCCGCCGTCAAAAAACTCCTAATATTCACAGGAATATTAGGAGCAGCAATAGCAATTATAGACACAGGAGTAAACCCTGTTATACTAAAAAATGAACGCAAAAAATCAAAAAAAAAACTCGAAACAAGACTAAATGCCCTCGGCAATTCAGACACCCTAAATTCTGGATTAGAGACGTTTGCCTCAATACAAACTTCCACACGAGATTTTGCGAATAATAATAACCTAGTATTAGGGTTACGCAAGGTAGTAGACGAATATACACTGTGGTTAAATACATTAAGCTCCCCAATAGCAGAATCAGATGAAAGACTAATAATTATTGAAATAGCATCAATATTAGCATTAAAAGCATTAGAATGTAGGCAAACATCAAATGATCTCTTCAACGTTTTTGCCAAATATCACACCAACACCAGCTTTAACATTATACCTGGTTTAACTGCACCTACAATAGCGAGCTTTATACACACAGCAAACTTGCAACGTATAGACATGATTTGTGGTCATCAATTTGGTGCCTGTGAAACATATAATAAAAATGGTTGTAATTATGCAATAAGTACTGGTGGAACCTTAATACAAAGATATGCGTTTGGAACTGATTTACTTGACAAAGGATTACAACTGGCACATTCTTCTATAAAGAATTCTATATTTCAACTTGAACAACCTTGTAATCATGGTTGGTTAACTAGTTCATTTAGAACTCGCCCATCAAAAGCAGCAGAGATTTTAAGTGAAGTAATATATTTAAAATCATCTGTACTTCGTTTTTTTCCTTGGTTTTATTCATGGTTAGATTATATAGCTAGTTTGTTTTTAAGAACAATAGCCAGTTCCAACTCAAATGCAACTAATGCAAACATATTAAAATTACTAGTAATAGTTAGAAGTTTGTTATGTTTGCATATTGATGTTGCATGTAAGTTTTTTATAAGCTTTCATGAAAATAAAGTCAGCGAAACTGACTTTATTTCAAATATCAAAGCTGCTGCTGTTGCTAAAGACAAGCTAACATTATCTGAGATAGTTAAGTTTATTAATGACTATGTGAAGGATATATATAATTATGCAAAAGTACAAGACCCCACCGTTGACGATGTTTTACAAATTATACCTTGGTTATACGATAAAATCAATTTTAATCCTTCACATAAAAAAAATCTAAATCAAGCCGATGCAGATTCAGGAACAGAGTATTGGTGTATATCTTTTGCTGCAAACTATTTGCAGCATATAACAGATTTAGAAACAGGGAGTAACAGACCACAAGTAGTAAAGCGAAAAATTACTAATTTAATTTTTACAACAGAATCTGCTCCATTTTATCTTTTATGGTTATATACTCAAGAAATTTTAGAGATATTTTGCACAAATGATTTATTAGAAGACTATTCATCTTACCACCAGGTTGAATTAGCAATTCCGGAAAGCAAAGAAGATGTAGAGTATATTAAACAGATTAAAGCTTTATTTCCTTCTATTTTTTGGACAGCACACAACTTGTGTAGTGGTAAATTAGACGATACGAGCGAATTAAATTTTACTGAAGCTATGTTTCAAGAGGAATTACTATATATTAATAATATCGCTAAAACTGTAATAGATTTTTCTGACAATTCACAATTCGCTTTTATTGATGCTAATATTATCAGCACCATAGAAATATTTAAAAAGTTTCTGGAAAACAATAATTTATTAACTCACCTAGATACAACACAAGCAGCAGCACCAGCAGCAACAGGAGGTGGGTGGGAAGGTGGTGTTGGTGCCGCTGTTGCTGCTGTTGGTGCCGCTGGTGCTGCTGTTGGTGCCGCTGGTGCTGCTGTTGGTGCCGCTGGTGCTGCTGTTGGTGCTGTTGATGCTGGTGATTTGCATGAGCAACTTTTAGTCTTATTACAGTCTAATATTCAAAATTTTATAGATAGAAAATTTAAAACACCTAATTTAAATCCGACTCTTATACAGGCGCGTTTTAAGCAGATTTTAACGTATTTTTTAGGTGCTAAGGCTAATATAACCAATGCTACAGTTCTGGAGTTAGCTGAAACTTTTATAAAAAAAAAACAATTAGAAGCCAATGTTAAAAAAAAACTTCATGAATTATTTATTCCTGCAGCTATTACTAACGAATCATATGTAGTAATACCTTCAGCAAAAAATTATAATACGTATTTAACTATAAAACACCCATCCGAACAAAGCATGTGGATACAAATTACAAACAATTTTAAAGCTGGATCTAGTATGTCCCCAGCGTTTCATGAAATGGGAGATAACCATTATGGGAGTAATACTAAACACATTAGTGATGCTTCAAATATGCCAGCACTGTTAAAAGGAACTACAACACCTTACGATCATGTGTGTCAAACAGTTGCAAGTGTTGCTGACTCTGCTAGTACTAAACCAACTAAACACTCAGTTTTAACTACCAAGTATGATCCGTTTACATTTAGTGCTCCTCTAACATTTGGAGGTGTTAAATTTGTTAATACATGTAAATATTTCTCCGGTGGACCAAAAAACATTACTACCCTAAAAGAAAATGAATTGGTTATGCAGACAGGAACTAATTACGGTAATGGAACGATACAGACGGGGGGTGTGTCAATGCGCCCTCGAAGAAAATCAACACAAAACCGACAAGGACAAAAAGCGACATCACGTGTAAGGGAGCGGGTCCTATATACACATATTGATGATTTATATAATGACTATAAAAAAAAGTCTATAGCTTCAAAACCAATATTTTATTTATTGCACTATATTACATTGTTAAAGTTAAAAAAAGAACGACAAATGAAAAATCTTGGATATATTACAACATCACAAAAAACATCAGCTAATACGAGGGCATTGCCCAGAAAAGCTGAGGGAGCACAACTAACAAGAATAGTTTTACATAACAGATCGGCGCTCAAGAAGTCCAAGGGTGACACGGCGGAGGCTGTTGCAGCGCGAGAGGAGGCTGTTGCAGCGCGAGAGGAGGGAGAGGACGAGGTGGTGGGATTCCATACCATCCTCGAGTCTCCTCCTGTCGCCAAGCCCGCAGCTGCCGCCTCGAAACCCCCACCGCCCGCAGGAAAGCCTCCCCCGCCTCCAGCAGGAAAGCCCCCACCGCCAGCAGGCAAGCCGCCGCCTCCTCCTTTCTCGCAGCCTCCTGCGCCCGTCGCACCCGCTCCTGTTCTTCCCCTTTCACCCGCTCCTCCTCTCGCCTCAATCTCTCCTGTTCTGCCTCCCTCTGCAGGCGCTCCTGATCCAGCCTCACCCGCTCCTGTTCTTCCCCTTTCACCCGCTCCTCCTCTCGCCTCAATCTCTCCTGTTCTGCCTCCCTCTGCAGGCGCTCCTGATCCAGCCTCACCTGCTCCCCCGCCTTCTTCTTGGCAGCCGCGGCGTCCTCCTCCGAAGAGAAAGGCGGAGGAGGAGGTGAGGCTGGATCAGGAGCGCCTGCAGAGGGAGGCAAAACAGGGGAGGGTGAGGCTGGATCAGGAGCGCCTGCAGAGGGAGGCAGAACAGGAGAGATTGAGGCGAGAGGGCGCACAGCTGCGGGCAATGCAGGTGCAGGAGAGATTGAGACAGGAGGAGGCCAAGGCTGCGACGGAGGAGGAGGAGAGATTCTGGCGAGAGGAGGAAGTGCAGAGGGAGGCAAAACAGGAGAGATTCTGGCGAGAGGGCGCACAGCTGCGGGCAATGCAGGTGCAGGAGCGCCTGAAGATGGAGGGGGAGAGATTGAGACAGGTGGTGGAGGAGGTGGAGGAGGAGGAGGAGGAGGAGGAGGCGATGCGCGGCGAGACAAACATATTCGTGAGACAAAACAGTAGAAGTAGAAGCCCAGGCCGAGAACAAACCAACACCGAAAAGGCAGCAGCACTGAAAAAGACATACATAGCTTCGGAGTCTCCCTCAAGATCAAACCTGCAAAGAAACGGAGACAGAGGCAGAGACAGAGGCAGAGGCAGAGGCAGAACTTCGACGCGTTCGGGAGACTTAAGCCCGGAGCTGCTGCTGCAGGTAAATTCTAAAGCACATCAGCTGCTGCAGCTAAATTCTAGAGCAATACACACAGACGTGAGTAAAGGACAACAGCTGAGGCTGCCAGAGATGAAATCGACGACTGGAGAAAAGGGCAAGAGGAAGTTGGAGACCTCATTAGATCCTTTTAGCCTACAAGATGGGCAAATACCAGGCCGAGAACTACCCAAAACCGAAGAGGAAGAGGAAGAGAAAAGGAGAAAGAAAGACAGAGACGGAACTTCGAATCCGCCCCCTCCTCTTAGTGGGATGAGGCTGAAGACTAAGAGGAGGGGGCGGATTATTACCTCAACGAAACAGCCAACATTAATAAGCCCTGCAGCAAGACCACAGGAAAGTGCGGCGGCAGAAGGAGCACCGTCCAAAAGTGGAAACAGCGGCAGAAGTAGCATTCCAAACTGGGACGAACGATTAAGACATTATTTAGATCGTGTAGGAGATCGTTTTGATCAACGTGATGAACAAGAGAGACTAAACAAACTAGAAGCTACACATAAAAAAAAAACTACAGATAAAGAAGATAAAGAAGATAAAGAAGATAAAGAAGAACACAACAAAACCATACGCAATAAAAGATGGTTGAATTTTTTTGCTCAAGATACCTCTGCCTTCTTAGAAAAGGTTGTTGAGTCTTTTTGTGACCTGACCGATGCACAAATCGAAGGCAAATATTACGATAATTTTTTACAATTAAACGCTCTTTTAAGACAAAGTGATAACAGATTGAAATCTATTAACGTAGAAGAAGTAAAATTAACCGAACCAGAAAAAGAAACTCTGAAAACGCAGTTGCTAAAATTTAAAACATTGAACAAAAAACTCAACGATAATGAAACTATTAAAATGGTCTTGGACAAGGGGAACGTCATCGCACAGCTACGAGTCTCCCTGCAGCCCCACCTCAATAAAGACGAGATTTCCTGGGACCAGGCCTCGTCGCTCCTCAGGCAGATGCCCCTAGAAGACCTTCAAAGTGCCCTGGACTCGACCAATGTGCAGCCCTTCTGGGAGCGGGTCAAAAAGAATAACGGACTACAAGGTGGATCAATAAACAAAATGCAACTAATTAAAGAACAAATCAAAATTATTAAAGATAAATATAAAAATACTAAATTAGATAAATATCTCATACAAATTGATAATCTTAAACATAAAATTATATTACAAACATTTACTGATAAACTTTTAAAAATTAAAGAAAAAATTAAAAATTACAAAACTGAAATGAAAGCAAATCCTAATAAAAAAGCCAAATATATTAAAAATATTGATAAACTTGTTGAAAAGTTTAATGTTCTTAAACAAGAACAAGATACACTAAAACAAAATATAAAACTCAAGCACACTAAAAAATCAATTAAAGATCCTAAACCAGCTAAAGATTCTAGACCCACTAAAGATTCTAAACCCACTAAAGATCCTAAACCCACTAAAGATCCCAAACCCACTAAAGATCCTAAACATACTAAAAAATCAATTAAAGATCCTAAACCAGCTAAAGATCCTAAACCAGCTAAAGATTCTAGACCCACTAAAGATTCTAAACCCACTAAAGATCCAAAACATACTAAAGATCCTAAACCCACTAAAGATCCTAAACATACTAAAGAAACTAAACCCACTAAAGATCCTAAACATACTAAAAACCCGACTAAAGATCCCAAACCTACTAAAAACCTGACTAAAGATCCCAAACCTACTAAAAACCTGACTAAAGATCCAAAATCCACTAAAGACTCTATTAAAAACCCCCCAAACCCACTAAAAACCCAACTAAAAATCCAAAATCCACTAAAACAACATTAAACACACACCAAATACACTAATTTAATTTATTTTTATTAAACAAATGTCTAAACTCACATTTGGTATTGAAATGGAACTTTTTATTAAATTAGATAAAAATCTTTATACACTCATTTACAATGAAATTATTACAAATAATTGTCATACTATTCAAGAACTACTCAATCATATTTATACACAAATTAAAAGAGTAAATCCGTTCAGTTATGTTTATGATACTGCATTTTCTAAAAATGTAAATTCACAACAATTTACTAATACTAAATTAACTACAGAGGATACTTATGTTATTATTTTAATCATTTCGCATATCATTTGTAAAAATAATCATTATCATTCTTTTTCTTTATTTGATAAATTACGAAATGATGATACAAATCCTTTAATATTACCTAACTGTAAATCTAAAATTAATTGGTTTTATGATGAAGATACAAGTCTCGCAGTTAAACATTCGAATTATTCAAATATTTATAAAACTATTAAAAAACTACTTAAAGGAAAATTAATACCCGATAACCACGTTCCTTATACTGAATTTGTTTCTTCTGTTTTTTCTAATTCTGAACAAGTTAAGATAGGTGTAGATTTATTACTGAATTCTTTACAAAAAAAACTTAAATTAACACCTTTTCACGCTATACAAACATCAAATCATATTCATTTTAGTATTAAAGATAAAAAATTAGGTATTACTAATCCTTACATAATCTTTCAAATAACTTATGTTTTTTATATTCTTCAAAATTTTATTTATTTAATTTGCTTACCTAACAGAAGAACATCACATTACTGTAGACCTTTACAAACACTTGATTCCAGTATTAAATCACTAGATGACTTAACAATAAACGAATTTTTTAATATACCTATCAGTTTTGAAACATCATCTTATACTGATACAAAACAATATCTTACAATCGAAGAACAACTACGTATAGAAGAATTATTAGAATCACAAAATCAACAATTAAGATCATTGCTTGAAACTCCTAAACAATTAATAAAAAAAATTGATACTATTCAAAGAAAAATTGATAAATTAAGTAAAATAAATCCCGAAGATTATGTTTCAAGTCCATCAAATAGTCCTAGAACTTTCTGTATTCCTTATAAAAATTTATTATTCAAAGATAAATTAATTTTATTAATGCATATTTATCAAAATAAAGCTAATTATAGATTCTCACATTTACACAATAAAAACGCATATATTATTGATCCATGTCAATATGTTAACAGATATAGTATTCTTAATTTATATAAACTCTCTACAGGCGATTCTTGCACTTTAGAATTACGTGCTAAACACGGGTCTAATGATTCCACGGAAATCAAATATTTTTGTGATCTAATTGGAAAGTTTTACGAAATTGCTTTACAATTAGATAAAGATAAACCACTTTTAGAATCACTTACCGAAATATTAGATATAGATGATTTAATATCTTTTAAAAATATTGATCCTAAAGATCTTAAATCGCAGTATTCTACATTAAAAACTACTTTTTTACCTAAATTATTACATTCTATATTTAAAGATGATTTAAAATCAATTAATTATTGGTTAAAACATTTAGATATTGTTAATAATTTAGATTTATTATAATATTTATAAATAAATGAGTGCCTATACTAAAGAACAATGTATAGAATTTTTAAAAGAATATAAACAATTTAAAAAAAAAACAATCACACGTGTTAAAAATCCAACTACAGGAAGATACTTAACATCATCCGCAACTATTGATGGTATTAAAGAAAAATGCAAAGAACAACATCAAGTAGAATCAAAATCTAGTTCTAGTAGTTCTCCTACAGTTAATTTTAACAATATTATTCCATTGTTTAAATTACCATTTGATAAAAACATTATTAATGCGTATGTTCCAAATTCTACTGATGCTATTAAAATTATTACAAAATATATTAAAACAAATCCAACAGATCCTAATGTTATACAATATAACAATATTTTAAAATATATTAGAGAAATTATTCCTGATTATAATCCACTTGAATGGGACAAAGATAGTACAGATATATTCGCAATGTTTAATCTTACATATACCGAAAGTTATCATTTAGATCGTGATCAACAAAATGTCAACAACAATATTAAAGGTGTTATTAATCGCAAACCTATTGAATATTTTAAAGATTTTGTATTTAACAATAATGACATTACAGATCGTAATATTGCTCTTAAAGTTATTCTTGAAATTATTCTAGAATATAATTCTCATATACCATATATAACTGAACGTATAGCTAATGCTAATCAAATATTAGATCTTTTATTACAAGATCAGGTAAAAAAATCATTTAGTTCTTTATCCATTTCATTTTCAAAAACACCTTCACCCAGATCTAGTTCTAGTGATAAAAAAGATCAATATATTAAATACTTATTACATACAGAACCTATAGTCGTAAATGAAGATGATCCTATATCAGGTGATAATTGGGATGATATGGATTCTACAAAATTAAAACATGTTATTAAAGTATTTTCTAACAACAAAACATATGCTTTTTATGTCAAAGATCTTTATAAAATGTGGCATAATACTGTTAAAACAAATGATCCTAAACAACCTTTTGCAAATCCATATAATAGAGAACCTTTTACCGAAGAACAAAAAACTGAAATATTTGAAAAAATGAAATTAATGTATCCATCTATTAAACGTCCAATATTATGTAAAACACGTAAAGATATTAAATTAGTTATTAATCATTTACCTAATGATTTTGCAGTTGAAATACAATATACAACTGGACAACTCAATATCCCCCTTGTGAATATTGATATTCCTATGAGACACGTTCATATTAGTGATCTTAGATACTTTCCACCTGATATTATTGATAAAATTAAAGCACTTTTTGATAATAATAAAATATTAGGTAAAAAAATACCATTCAAATTACACAAAGCATTCGAACAATATAATAATAAAAATTTAACGAATGAAACTACTTACAAAGATTTTTGTAATCTTTTATTTTAAGAACCTATACAACCAACAATAATCTTCGTTCGCTAAAAATGTTGAAAACTCTTTATGATGATTTTCGGTTTTATTATCTTCTTTTTCTACAAATTTCATTTTCTTATAAAATTCTACATTACCATTTTTTCTTTCAATACACACTGTAAAATAATCTTTGTCATTATATATATTTAATAAATAATTCAATCCTAATTTTCCAAACCCTTTACATACATATTTATGATCTATTAACATAAACTCAATTGATAGAAAATTACCTACATTATCATCTTTATAATGTCTTTCGTAATATATTATATATCCTATAACTTTCTTATCTACACATATAAATATTCCTTTCCAATATGGAAATATAATAATATTACTACACATATTATTTTCATAATATTTATTCCAATTACTAAAACTACCTTTTTTATCATTTGAATATAACCAAGCATTAATATCATTAACATAGAATTTATTTTGTTTTGATAGTTTATATATTATTGTTTTATGAACTTTATCCACAAAATTTATATTTATACAATTCATTTTACTCATCATAAAATATTACTATCATTTTTTTATATAAAAATGATAATATTATTATTTTTAACATAATGAACATTTGGCAAGAAGAAGATTGGCAACTTAATCACAAAACTCTTAATGAAATATTTCCTTTCATACAACTAGGATTACAAAAATATATTAATAAAGATATTACTATCAAAATATTATCAATTATCTATCATAATGATATTTTCAATTCACCTATTAGACCTATAAGACCACCTCACACTATTCCTAATGCACCTAAAAGACCTACAACAGTTAGAAGAAGAATAAACTTATCGTAAAAATGATATTTTAATTAATAATTTTTATTATTAATGGATGACATACAAATATATTATACACTTAGCTGATATACATATACGAACTGGAACTGAAACATATTCAAGATATAATGAATATTTAACAGTTTTTGAAAATCTTAAAAACTCGTTATTATTTAATAAAATAAATCAAGATAATGCTATTATTTTAGTAGCAGGCGATATATTTCACAATAAAAATAAAGTAGAAAACTTCGGTCTTAACCTTTTTAAACAACTTATAACTATCTTAACAACTATAGCAACTACTGTTATTATACCTGGTAATCACGATTTTTTACAACAATATCCAAATGATCCTAGTCTCTTAGATTCTATAGTATTAACTAATATAGAAAATCTATATTATCTTAATACTACTACTACAATTACTTTAGGTAATATAGGTATTTCTACAATATCAGTTAAAGATACTTTAATACCCGGAGAAGGATCGGGTATTATTAAAGATCTACCAGATTTTCCAAATACTTTTGATAAAAAAATAAAAACAAAAGTAGCATTATTTCACGGTTCTTTTTGTAAAACTTATTTTAATCATAATCAAGAAGTTGATTCTAATAATTCATATCCATTAGAAATGTTAAAAGATTTTGATATTGCTTGCTTAGGTGATATACATTTACATCAATCAAATATATACAAAAATTGTTCGTATGCCTACTCAGGATCACTTATTCAACAAAACTTTGGTGAAGATATAATAGATCATGGTTATCTTATTTGGAATATTAAAACTAAAAAATCTATACATATACCGGTATTTAATCCATATGGATTTGTTATTCTTAAACATATTAATGATATTTGGAATATCAAATATAAAAATAAACTAATACCAATTAATGATATTCTAAACAACCCTAATTTTCCTACCAATATCTCAATCCGTATTGATGGAACATACAATAATATTGATACGTTGTATAATAACCTAAAAACTTACAATATAACTATTACAGATTTTAAAAATCTTATTACTTCCATATCTAAACCTATTCAAAATACACCTAATCACACTACAGATACTAATTATTTTAAACTATATTTTAATGATCCAACTATTACTGATTATATTGATAATCCACATAAACTTTATTTACCTTCCAAATATAAAAAACAAAATGAAAAGATAGCTCAAACAATAACAATTTACCAAAATGCCATAGAAACTGATAATAAAATTAAAATTTCAAATAATAATTTCGTTATTAAAACCTTAGATTTTGAAAATTGTTTATGCTATAAAATGGATAATAAAATTAATTTTCAACAACTTAATAACAAATCAATTATTATTAATGCACCTAATGGTTGTGGTAAATCTGCATTATACGAAATAATATGTTATGCTATTTTTGGTGAATCTATGCCTTCTAGAACTAGTAAGAAATATTCAGCTTCTTTCATTAATTCTAGTGCAACCAAAGCAACTACAAACATACTTATTTCTATTGATAATATTGATTATAGAATTAAACGTAGTTTTAAAAGAAATGATAATTCTTTAAAATCATATGATACAACTGTATCTAATGAATCTATTAATATTTCAGGTCTTACATTAACTAAAAAATGGCTTGAAGATAATTTAGGAACAATTGAAGATTTTCTTAAAACTTCGATGATAACACAAGATTTTGATTTCAGTTTTCTTAATTTAGACCCTAAAAATATTAAAAAACATATTGATAATAATATAAATTTAAATGCTATTATTAAATTTAAAGATCTTATTAAAGACTGTTTAAATGCTTATAAAGATGTGTTTCAATCTATAGATTCTAAATTATTAGAATTAAACAATAACATAATTGAAATAGATTTTAATATCACCTCAATTACTGATAATATTGAACAATTAACTAATACAAAAGAATCACTTTACAATAATTTAGAATATATTGATTATACTAAATATCCTTTAGATAAACTTGAAAATACAATCCAAAATAATATTGATATCAAAAATCTTAAAGATTATAATCAATTACTTAATACACCAAAACCAACTAATAATTATAATTTAGATCAAATTAAACCGTATATTAATACAGATTTTAAAAAATTAGAAGAAAAACTTATACAAATAAACACTATTAGACCACGCAAACCCAATAACACTACAATAATAGATAATACTTTAGATCTAATTTCTTTACATTTTGGTAATATTGAAACACTTCATAACATTGTTAATACATATTCTAAATATCCTTCAAATAATAAAACAACTATTAATATTAACAAATTAAAAGATCTTAATACTTTACAAGAATCTCTCAATTCTATTAATAATAATATTAATATTAATAATACAACTATTCAAAATATTCAAATTACAATTAATGATCTTAATAATTCAATACATGCTTTAGATTATATTAAAAAACCTCTTATATCTATTAAGGAAGCTGAAGAAGCTATTGAATATTTTAAATCTTTAGAAATTAAATATCCCAATAAATACATAATATTTGAAAAATATACAAAACAACTAACAGAATTAGAAAAAGAATATATTAAACCAACAATAGAATTAGAATTATGTAATAAATATATTGATGAATATAATAAGTTAAATAGTCTTAAATCAACTTACGATATTCAAATCAATATTAATACTACTATAGAACAATTAAGTGAATATAAATTAACTGAATATAATCCAGAATGTCATATATGTATGAAACAAAGTTCAGTTATTAAGAAATTAGAATTAGAAAATAAACTTACGACTCTTAACAATAGCATTGATTTATGTATTCTTAATTTAAAAATGTATATTAAAAGATTTAATTATCTTGAACATAATTTAGATCATTATAAAAATACTATTAATCAATATACTATAGAATATACTATTAATAATATTAAAAATAAAAAAATTTTTAAATGGATTCAAGATTATAATGAATTAAAATCTAATATTAATTATTATACAGATAGCATAAAACAACATAAACAATACGAATTATATAAAACAACCTTAAATGATCTTAATAGTAATATTAAAATAAAAGTAAATGAACTTAAATTACTTCAAGACGACACAAATAAGCAACTTCATATTGATAAAAAAAACCTAGAAAATGATCTTAATACATTATATTATACAATCAATTATGCTTATACATTGTATGATTCTTATTTAGCAATTGAATATAATAATTGGAATGAAAATATTAAAGCTATTGAAAACACACTAAAGTTTAAAGAACCGGTTAAGGATTATAACAATATTGAAGATTATAAACAATTAGAATTATGGAATACATATTATTATAATGAAGAATTAATTAACTATGCTAAAAAACATTTTAAACGTAAAACTATACTTAATAAAATTAAAGATATTGAAAATGAAATAAATGAATTAATTATTTATAAAACTAATATGATTACACATTTTGATAGTTTTTCAAAAAATAAAATTGAACATAACATTTTAAATACTTTACAAATTAATATTAATCATTCAATTATTACATTTAAAAGAATACTTGAAAATTACGATAATTTTCAAAAATGGATTTACGATACTCACATATTACCTAATATCATTTCAACTGTTAATAATATTATCAAACAATCTACAATTAACCCTTTCATTATTAATGCCTTTGTAGAAAACGAAGGTATTCAATTTTCTCTTAATAATACAATATCAATTAATAAAGCTTCAGGATTTCAAAGATTTGTTATTAATATTGCTTTACGTATGGCTTTTCTACAGATTTACAATAATAAATGTTTTTGTTTGCAACTTTTCATAGATGAAGGTTGGACAAGTGCTGATGCAAATAATCGCACTTTAATTCCTACGGTGTTAAATTATCTTTTAACACAATTTAACAGTGTTATTCTTGTATCACATATTGATGAAATTAAAGACATTACAGATATATCAATTAAAATTAATAAAAATAAAGATTATTCGCAAATACAATATTCTTAAATTTTAACAGTTGTTAAAATTACAGTCTTATTTGATTTAAATATAATACTTTCAATTTTATTAATTAGATCATCATTATCTTCTTGAGGAATACACAACAATCTAATATTTTCGCTATCTAACAATATTAATATAATATCCATATTATTCTTAATAACAAAATTAGCTAATTTATTCTTAACAGGTTCTATATGTTTTTTCTCTAATGGAAATGAAATATTGTTTTCATCTAAAAAACTACGTATCATTAGCATTTCTTTTGCAAATAATTCATTATTTTTTACAATAGATTCACGATCTAAGACATCACAGTTTTTTTTAAACAAATTATATAATCTTACTTCATTTTTGTGAGGTTTTTCATATATACAATTAGCTGAATAATCATATTTTTGTTCAAAAATAGGCATTTATATAAATATATATATATGGATATCATTTTTTAATTTACATATTGTTTCAATTTATCATTAAAATCACGTGTTATTTTAGTTAGTTCGGCTAATGTACTTGGTGGAGGATCAATTGGAAATCGAGGTAAAGTAACTAATATATTAGTAATGTCATACACTTTTGAAGAATATCCTTTATGATATGGATATTTTTTAACTTGAATTAACTTGGTATTCTTCACACCTTCATCAATTAATTTAATAGTATCTTCTGTTAAATAATCTTCATCAATAATTGCACCTGTAAATAATCTTTTTTTATGTACTCCACCAAAATGAAAAGATCTATCAATCCACAATATATCAAATTTTATTCCACCTACTTCTATTTTACCAATTAAATCATAAAACTCAAAATTATAGTAATCTCTTTCTTTATATTCATATTTTAACATTATTTTTTCACTTTTTAATGAATCATCTAATGTTTTTTCTGTTGTAAAATATTTTATCTTTTTATAAACCTCTTTTAATTGGTCTTCGGTTAATGAAACAGAACCTAACGCTAAATTAAAAGGTACTGATCCTTTATTATAGCAATCTAATATATAATTATACAAAGGAATAGTATCATAACAATGTGTTATTTTTTTACCATCATCTAAAGTTGATGTTATTTTTGATAAATATTTAATTTTTTTAAGTGGTAAATCACTTAATTTCTTTTGTGTTATTGGATCTAATTCATTTAAATTGCAACCAATATACTTTTGTCTTGGTGATTTACCTGAAGGACTTAATTTTGTATATTTGTTAAACTTATTTGCTTCTAACGCTAAGTTAAGTTTTAAATCATCTAATTTACCTGTTCCACCACTTTGTAACCAATAATTCATAAAATCTTGTTGTTCTTTTGCTCTAACTCTATTACTTTTTCCATATGAACCTTTCTCAAACTTTTCTAATATTTTTTCTTTTTTACTTTCTGTTAATGATTTAGTTAATTTTTTTGTTGGGGTATATAACATTGTTAATGCAGATTTTCCAACATCACTTTTTGCTCTTGATAATGTAACTGAAAAAAATGGTGATAATCTTTTACCCATATATTTATCATTATATTCTTTTAATGCTTTATCAAAGGATTTCAATTGTTTTTTATATTCTTTTAGTTTTTTATCTTTCTCTGATGATGATAAATTACTATCTAAAACTGGTTTATCGGGTATTTTAGGTGGTTCTGGTACATTAACATAAGGATCTTTTATTGGTTTATAACTAGTGGGTGTATTTGATTCTTTGTGTAATATTTGAATATCAAATATTGCGGTAATAAAAAATAGTCTTATATCTTCTTTATTTAACTGGCTATCAATATCACATAAATCATTATTAACATCTAAACGTATATCAAACCTAGCATATTTATTATGTCTCACATTATATATATGTCTATGATGAATTATATCATAGACAGATTGCCATAATAAATCTAAATACTCTTTAATTTCTTTTGTTCCACGTAAACTACATAATGTTCCAAATATTATATTAACTATTGTTTTCAATCTATATATATTATAGTCTATTGAATCACTAATTACATTTGTTACATTACCTATACTTTCACCATATAAGAAATAATCATCAAATATTGTAGTTTG
>Ga0115554_1001091_pt1 | contig 19172 bp, 17 predicted proteins | sample COGITO_mtgs_1104_3_FD_87283 | JGI IMG/M metagenome (GOLD analysis project Ga0115554, IMG submission 87283) | Pelagic marine microbial communities from North Sea - COGITO_mtgs_110404 | ecosystem: Environmental > Aquatic > Marine > Epipelagic | place: Germany:Helgoland, sampling site Kabeltonne... | reverse complement strand
GATGTCGATGTCGATGTCGATGTTGATTTTGATTTTGATGTTGATGCAGTCCCCTCCAACATCCCAAGAACGACCATCGCGGGTAAGTGATGAGCAACATGAACAACTCGCTGGGAAAAGTAGACGGTCCCGTACATTTGGAAGGGGCCTCCAAGTTTCTCCATTCGCGGCAATATATTCGTAATGTTAGATTGCCGCAAACCAAGTCTTCGCCCTTCTTCATCGTCTACGGCCGGACTCTGCCGACTCCGCTTTGGTACATAAATTCGTGTGGGCAATTTAGAATAATACTTCAGAACGTAGAAATTCCTCAAGGGGAGAAAAGCAAAGTAAAGCAGGATTGCTGCAACCGGAACCACAGAAAATACAAAAGGAATACTACAGAGGAGGTCGAACGATGGCGAACGACAAACATGATCGAACATGGCTGCAGAAGATAGCATCGAAATGAGTGGACGATCACGACGACACCGGTAGAATATAGGTGTTATATCGACAAAAACCTTCTTTTACTACCAGCCTAGCGATTGGAGGCTTTCGCGCGACGACTGATCAGTACTAGTCACAACAAACTCTGTTTGAAATAGGATTATTAGATGTGTCAAAAATAGGTTTTCGGTGATCCTAGGAAACCTGCTCTGTACGACAAAAGAACGAGATCCTCTTTAAAATCCTTTATCTTCAACTTCCTTTAATCACAGAAAACCCTCCCACCCGATTAAATAACGCCTGTACTGTAAACCCAGCCCACAATTCACTTCTCGAACTCAAAAAAACGACCACTTCTAGCGTAGCAATGGCGACTATGACACGCACTGGGACCGAGACAGAAACGACGACGAATAATGTGATCACTCTTTCTGGATCGGTGTCGATCGTGACTGAGTTTTTCCACTACGCTATCAATTCAATTTTGTATCAGCGAAACATTTATCCTGCAGAGGACTTTCGCAGGGAGGAAAAGTACGGGTTAACAGTGCTGACGGCGACGAATCCTGGTTTGGTTCGGTATCTGGAGCAGATCATGTCCCAGATGGGGGACTGGCTGACGAACGGGAACGTTCAGCGGCTTGTGGTGGTTGTCTCAGGTGTAGACTCACTGGAGACACTCGAGCGCTGGCAGTTTGACGTGAATGTGGAAGACGGTACCGGAAACGTGAACGGAGTTCCAATCAACGCCGGCAGCGATGAGAATAGTAATAGCAATATTCGTACATTGTCTGATATTCAGAAGGCTGCCCCACCCACAAAGTCCATCAAGGAGATCAACGCTGAGATTGCCGCCATCATTCGGCAGGTGACTGCTTCTGTGACGTTCTTACCATTGCTAAATGAGCCTTGTAGCTTCGATCTTCTTGTTTACACGGATAGGGAGGCTACAGTCCCGGTCAAGTGGGAGGAGTCTGACCCTAAGTACATCGTGAATTCGAACGATGTCAAGCTACGGTCTTTCAACACCACAATCCACAAGGTGGACAGCATGGTCTCCTATAAGGAGGCTGACGAGTGGGATATTTAATGTCGTCGTACAGTATGTATGTATTTTATTTAATGCTAGTGTATGAATAAATAAAATAATTTTTGCGCGTGATTTCTGGAGGTAAAGACCCCATTATCTTTGTTTAAGCTTCTTAACTGCCATTTAAACAACTCAAGGAACAGAAAAACACAGACTTGGGAAACTTTGCCATGCAAGCCTTTCCAAATTCTGCCCCCTTTCCAGTTCCGACCTTCTCAGCTGCTCGATAAAGTAGCTCAGCATTAGTTACCCTGAAGCCTCCACGACTTTCGAGACTCCCATTTGTAATTAAGGTGATGGCATCGTCAGTCCCTTCGGCCCCCTTCAGCGAAATCAATGCTTCTGCGACGGCAATTCTCATGGATACGTGATCGTCCTCGCAAATGCTCTTCCGCTTTGCCTCAACAAAATCTAGTGCGCTCTTGCCCCCGAGAAATTCTCCCACTGCCTCGACAACAATCTCCTTCACTGGACCTTGTTTGTCACCCAAAGCGGCAATCCCACTCCCGGCGAAATTGACAATCCGGCTGAAGAGATCTGCGCTTGCCACCGTTTTGTCAATCTTCATCGCCTTCTTGAGAGCCTGCAACGCAAGCAGAACCTTCCCCCTGCGCATACTGACATCGTATTTCAAAATCCATGTGTGCAGGTCACTCGGAGCATGGCAACAGAGCAGATCCACCACACGCCTGCACTCCGCTAACGGTTCCTTCTTACACAGCTCAACGCCCTCAGGGTCGGGGTCTACAACTTCATTATCCTTCCTCCTGCGCTCCGCCTCCTCCTCTTTCTTCTTCTCCTCCTCACTTTTCCCTTCGTCCGCCTTCTTCTTTTTAGCCTCCGCCTCGGCCTTCTTCTTATTCTCCGCCTCCTCCTTAGCTTTCTCCGCCTTGGCTTTCTTCTTCCTCTGCTGCTGTTTCCACTTTTTCTTTTCAGTTGCACTCATTTTTGAGAAGTCAGGTTCTTCCTCTTCGTCGGACTTGACGGGGTTGTCCAAAAGATGCAAATAGCACCTGATAATGCCATCAGCGGCTGTGCGGTAAAACCTCTCCCCCCAGATTGCATCTTCGAACCGAAGCATCTTTACGTATGCTCGCAGCGTTGTTTTCCGGATGCAGAACCCGTGAAAATCAAATTGGTCGTAAGAAAAGTCTTCGAAATGTTTCTCGACAGCCACTGTATGGGAATCAAGCAAGTCAATGTGTCAGTCAATTTGTGTCAAACAACGAGTTGGTAGGGGAATACACACACACACACACACACACACACACACACACACACACACACAAGACAGCAAATCTCAGACAATGGATTCCCCGAAGGGAGGTTCGATTCCAGGCATATCGTTCTCATGACTTGTCATATCGAAAGAGGGTGCCTAATCTTCACAGATAGCTGAAGATGCATGCGCAAGCCGGAAATATCAGCTCGGCAGAATTTTCATTAGCTGCATTCACTCCAATTTACTTACCAAATTTTTTGAGAGCCTTGCCAATTTCCCCCTTTGCCATCATGCACTTGGCAAATTCCAGCTCGAACCAAGAACATTGCATGTCAAATAGATTCTGGGTGGGGTTGCTCTCGTGTCGTGTAAACATTGCGATGCGATTCTCGGCTTCCTCAGGTCTACCGCTCCTTAGCATGTATTTAGTCGTTTTGTTGTTGATGTAGCGGTCTGCTTTGTCGAGAGCGCGCCCGGAGTCGATAATGTCAGCTGCCTGATGAACGTCGCCGGCAAGCTTCATCAATCGTCCCTTCTTCTCGTAAATGTCAACTGCTGTTGGTGTGTGGTCGATGCATTTTTCGATGGCCTCAAGTGCGGGGCAAATTTCACCAATGAGCTCAAGCAAGTGGGCCCGAAGATAGTAGCACCAGAGAAGTGTGGAGGGCGGCTCTTCTGTGGATTCTAAGGGTAACTTGGAGGACTCTTCAAGGCAGGTGATGTATGAATCTAGTAGCTTAGTCACGGTGTTATACCTTTCGTGCTTGCACAGTTCAATAGGATCTTTGCTCACAACGAAAGCACCGTCGCCCATGCAAAGATTCCGAGGGCTCAAATTGACGTTGTTGGGGGTTGCAGCAACAGTGAAAAGCGCAGTGACGTCAGCCCCAAGAGACGGCACACCCTTGCGAAGGCCGTTCCTCAAATACTTATCCATCAACTCTTCGAATTTTTTTGATGTCGTGGTGGTCAGCAAAATCCTTTTCATGGCGCTGCTGCGAGGGAACCTGTTTAGCAAATCTTCGTATTCTGCAGTCAAAGTATCACACTGGGCTGCTGTCAGGACCATCTGTGTTGCAACAGTCTCCATTCCCCGCAATTTACAAGCTGCCACACACTCAGCCCTACTCATATCAAGAACGGCACACATGTAACCACTGTGAACGCGATAATCTTCGGTAACCCCTCGCTTGAAGCTCTTCGTGAATACTTTCTTGGCTTCTTTGTGCTCACCCAGCAAAAGGTGCAGCTCCCCCATTCGAAAAATGTAGTCATTCTTATCCACCACCACGGATTTTATTGACTTCAGGTGGTCTAGACACTCCCTATCTTTGCCCTCAATCTCCCCCAAAATCATATTCCTATACATTGCCAGCTCGGAGCGTTCAACTGGCCCCATGGCAATGGTCTCCAAAATGTCCTTGGAGAACCCATCCAGGATGTTGATGGCTCGAGCTTGGTCACTGTTCAAATGAACTGCTACAGCGAACGAAAGCCAATGCGCAGAGAGGTTTGGCTTTAAGCTGACGAGGGCAGGGAATGAAGGGAAGTGAGCTTCTAGAGCTTCATGTACTGGCGCTGAAAAGTGCAGTGCTGCACGGCTTTACTCACCTCAAAAGCTGGTGACGGCTCTCCTCAAAACCGGCCAAGTCCCTCATCTGTACTTCTAGTGTTGCCATATCCCTTAAAATCTGCAGGTTACCCTTGTCAATCCTTAGAGCCTGCTTATAACACTTTATTGCACCCTGAGGAGCAGGGGATAATATTGGGAAGGTTGCAATACATTTGGTGGGGAAATAAATGGTCAGTGTTGTTATGCGAGGGTATGCTGGGTACAAGGAGCAACCAAAAGGGCCCAATCGATCGAAAAATCGTAACTTACCTTGTAGTCCCGGTCCTGCCGGTAGAGGAGTCCGTAAACGTGCCAAACAATGTGGGAGGTCATCGCATTCCCGACACCCTGGAACAAGAAGACAAATGTAGAGTGAGTGGTGAGGTGAGGTGAGGTGAGGGGAGGGGAGGCGAGAGACACTGTAAACATTAGAAACAGTTCTTCTGCAGCTCATCATCTGAATAACTAGTACCCACCTTCTTGACCAAATCGTATGCGGCCGTCTTGGGCTCTCCCACAGGAAGCACAAAATATGTAGCGAGCCCTTTCATGGCAAGTGTCTCGCCGTGGGATGGGTACTTCTTCAGAATTTGGTCAGCAAATTTGATGGCCTTGTGGTAATCTTTCTTGTCGTAATCCTTCATCAACTTCTTGAAGATATCCGCCTCGCGCTTGGGTAGCTGCTGGCTGTGAGCTAGCTTCGACATGATCGGAAGCAAAATGGGACGACGGTGGGGTGAAGGTAGCTAATTCCAAGAAAGGGTACGGAGGTTTTGGTCTAAATGCGACAAGGAAGAGATAGCCTTAGCTACGATGGACAGGACAGGCCGGGGGCAGGTCGACTGATGATCGCACCTTCCTTTCTTTGTTGGTGAAAAATTTGTGGCAGAAAATTAAAGCTCAGCTTCGCATCTATTTTGATTCGTCCCCCGCGCCCCCCACGCTGTCAGTTTCATAGCCACACGATAGAGCGTTCAAACATTTTTTTGGTCATTTCTTGATTTTATCATCACCCTTGGGCCAATCCTCCCTCCCTTTTAAAGCAGGGTAGTGGGTAGATGTCTGATCTAGCGGTCGTTGACGATGATTCTGCCACGACAATCAGTACAGATATGACATCTACGACCCCCGCTGCATCACTTTCGAACCCATCCTCTAAATTAATCTCGAACCGAGCTGAGGAGGAGCTCCTGGACCTGGCACAGAACTTCCTTCTATACGTGGCAATGGTGATAATCGTTGTGATGGTGACGCGTATTTATTGGCCACACTTGCTTAAAAGGGGGCGAGCTGACGACAGTGCATTTGGGAGCGGCGCTGGGGGTAGAAACCAGGTTGGAGTGGAGGAGGACTCGAATCTCACTGAGCTTGTGGAGAAAAAAAATAGAAGGAGCTCTCGTCGCCGACAGTCGGATAGAGCGCAGCAGGTCTCTGATGCACTAAGCTTTAACCAGGAGTCAACTGAGAAAGACGTCGTGCTCAAGCGACTACTTCTTTGCTTTTTTGGGTTGAACTTCTCTTTTGTTTGTTGGGGAATTCTGCAGGAGAGGATGCTCACGAGGAGGTATCCCAGGTACACAGGCGAATTCTTTGGTTACAGCTACTTCCTCGTATTCAGTAACCGGCTCTGGGGATTAATAATGAGCGGGATACTTATGATTTGGCTGAAACCGAAAAGGAGCAAGGGAGTGTTGATCTGGGAATACAGCTTCCCAAGCATCAGTAATATGCTGAGCAGTTGGTGTCAGTACGAAGCGCTCAAATACGTCACATTTCCAGCGCAAACGCTATTCAAAAGTTTTAAATTGGCGCCAATTATGCTGATGGGAAAACTGCTGCAGAATAAAGAGTACCCTTTTTATGATTATGCCGTGGCTGTGGTCGTCGGAAGCGGCATTGCCCTCTTTATGAGTGGGAGCGAGAATGTGGACTTTAGTGTCAGTATTTTGAGTTATGGACAGCAAGAGAGCAACACGAGCACTGGAATAATGATGCTCTTTTTGTTCCTCTTCTTTGACTCTTTTACCGGTCAGTGGCAGTCACGCATGTTCAACAAAAACCCGGATCTCACCGTCGTTGAGCTCTTGTTTGCGACCTCTGCTTTCAGCACGGTTCTTTCTCTCATTACGCTGGTTCACGCCGACGAGCTTGGACCTGCGCTCGACTTTGTTTGGAGGCACAACGAGATACACCTCCACTTTTTCCTCTTTAGTGTCTGTAGTACTGTCGGGCAGCTATTAATCTTTTACACCATCAAGAATTTCGGCGCCGTCGTGTTTGCGATAATAATGGCCACCCGTGTGTTGATTTCTATCGTCGTTTCATGCTTACTTTACGACCACCCGATGACCGCAACGGGGTTTGCAGGGCTACTCTTGGTCATGTGCGGGGTAGGATACAGGGTCAAAATGAAAGCCGAGGGGAAGCAACTTATCAGATGGAAGGGAATAGAGGATGAGGAGGAGGAGGAGGATATGGTACACGAATGGCACGAACACCTCGACATGTGAAGAGATGTTTCATGTCGCTGACAAAGCAGGAAAAGCCAGAGCAGAGGAGCGAAAGCTAAAAAAGGAAAAAAATAGCTTGAAATAGTTTCTTATCTGGCTGAGCAAGGGAAATGTTACCTGCCGTTTCTCTCATTAGTTAGTCTCACTACTTCTCACGCAACACGAAAATTGTTTTCTGTTTTCTGTTTTTTGTTTTTTGTGTCTGCGGTACGGTCGTGTAGTGCGGTTGTGTCGTCGTACCGGCATCGTCGCCTCCCCACTACTTCTTCCCCTTCGACATGTCAAGATCCCAGGCAGTGCCAGCGGCTCCCTTCCCGGATTTCTCGCCTGAGTAACCCACAGCAAAACCCAAAGACGGGTAGTCATTCCCTGACGCCTTTGCGCCGACAGCGAACACGCGGGCGATACTCTTGATGCTCTGGGAATTTTGTTTGTTGTGATGTCATTCACTGTGAGAAAAGAAGGCAGGTCGAATTGAGAGGGAGAAAAGCGCCGACATACTCACCTCCTTCATCTCGTCAATCTCCCTCGCCGAAGGATCTTCGATCTCATTCATGCTAGTCAAGGATGTGATTATTGCGTCGATATCGTTCAGCCTCTATCCAGGGGAAGAGGTTCGAGGGAAAGGATGAGGGGGGAGGGTGTCAGTTTAGTTTTTGTGTGCGAGGACATTGTGCCCGCGTGTGAGTTCAGGTCAGACCAACCGTCACTTTATGCTAGCTCTTACCGCAGTCAGGAGATTTTGCTGGTCTCTGAGGTCTCCGAGGAACTCAGCAATATCAGACACGGAGCATTCAGATTCAGCACAGGCGTTTGCCTTCTCCCTAAAGATTTTAATGCGAATGATCGGGCGAACGACCGACAACGTCGAGATGGCGAGGTCAAAGAAGGGTTAATAAATTTCAATCGAGAAGAAGGGTGAGAGGTGAGTGCGCAACGCATATTCACGGGATCACTGTACAAGTTGAAGTGATTTCCACGATGCCGGGGTGGCGAGGGGGGAGTATTTGCCTGCTGGGGTTCATCGCGATCCACCTTCCTTACATGAGTTTTACAGCTTCTGTCTCAGTTAGCAATACCTAAACAACATCGGTGTTAGTAACTTGTGCAGCACTTTACTATGGATGCGAAGAAGTGTTGGAAAGTGTCAAAATTCTCTCTTCGTTTACCTTCAAAGAAGACTTGCGAGAATTACTGCGCGAGACTGGACTTAGCATAAAAGCACTGCACGCAGATATAGCAAAAAAAGCGAAAAATTTCATCTTCTGGGCTTTGGTTGGGCACAAACAATTTTTGCCCTCTTCAGCAGCATTGATATTGTTGTTGTTGACCGCACTGTTTAGTTCGACAACAAAAGGTTTCAGTAAAACGCTCTACTGGTATTACAGGACCTCACTTCTGGCTACCTTAAATTGAATGCCCAAGTTGATGGAGTTTTTCCCTCAGAGGGGGGCCCCTCCTGTGGCACATCTCCCCCCCCTCCTCCTCCTCCTTCTCCTTGTTTCCCCCCTCGCGTCGAAACTGTCATCCTCCCCCCTTCTCGGCTGCACCTTCGAGACCTGCGGAAGATCACTCTCAAACGCCTTGTCGATATACGACCTGCGGAGGGCTCGTGATTCCTCTTGGTTCGGGCTCGGATTCGGATTAGGATGGGGAGAGAATTCGAGGATGGGAGACCACTCGGAGATGAGGTCAAGCACAGTGAGTCCGTTGATCGTGTGGTTGGTTTGGACTATTAGGAAGATTTTGGGGGGGGCCTACTGTGGGGGATGGTGGCACCAATTTTTTGGTGGCGGGGCACTCAGGGCAGTGATCCATTGGGACACTGCCAGGAGGATCAAGGGCTTTGTTTTACACGATGGGAAGGATGTAGATGACGATGACGGGGACGACGCGAATTCGAATTCGAACGCGAATTCGAATTCACGCGACGGGAGCGACTGCAGCATTGACTACGACACAGATTTCACAGTCGACGACGACGATGACGATGACGATGACGGCAAAGGAGACGAAGATAAAGATAAAGAGGAAGATAAAGAAGAAGTCGGAGACGACTCCAATAAGGATCCCAATAAAGTATCCAAAAAATATCCAGTGACACCATTCGGAACATTCCTATCATCCCTTGTACCATTCCCCGCTATGGTCTGGCGCATATACCTGTGGAACCCCCTAATGCTACTCTGCGTCGCCTCTGGTAGTCTGCTTGTCTTGAAAATCTGGCTATTAACATTTGCCGCTGGTCTAGTGGCGGTGCGAGGGAGTGCCGGGAAATCCGGCGTTAGACAGTTGAGAATAAGGGCCGTATTATCTGCCTTTGTCATCGGAATAGGAACTGGCATGTTCAAAACAGTAGGAGATATCGGATATCTTCCTTGCATAATTTCGGAGAGTGTGCAAGTGTCGAAAGGTCCCCTTGGGACGGGACACGCCGATGCAGAGGCAGAGGCCGAGGGGGGAAAGAAAGCCGGGACGAAGTCTAAAAAGAAGAAGAAGAAGAAGAAGAAGAAGAAGTCGTCCGAATCTGGCGCGGGGATTTCCGAGGTCGAGGTCGAGGTTGAGGTTGAGGTTGAGGTTGAGGTTGAGGTCAAGGTCGAGGTCGATGATGGCACTGCTGGTGGAACTGCTGGTGCCACCGGCGAGAGTATTACTCGCATGAGCGTGTTATCGACTTGTGGATACCTCTTGGGCATTTTGTCTGTGATCACCTGCGAGCTCTTCGTAACATCGACCCTCTCCTCCCCATCCAAACTGTTGAAAGCAATCTACCTCCCCCATTTCAGCTACTCCACCTTGACCCCCTCCCTCGGTCTCCCATGGTACTTCTTCACCCAGATCTTCCCCGCATACCGTCTGGGATACCAAATCATCTTTACCCTCCTACCCTCACTCTTCATTACCCCTTTGTCAATTCGATTGGGAGCCACACCACGCACGCTATGGACAGCAATGATCGGCACAAACATTGCCTTCGACACGAGCGGCACCAGCCTCTCCGGGCACGGCTCCCTCCCCGGAATCTCACTCTTCGCAGTCCATGCCCTCCTCACACCCACCGTCCTGCCGCACTTGCGCTCCCATACTCTCTCATTCATCATCGCGATACTATTCACATCGTCCATGTTCCAAACTGACTTGAGGTTGTGGATGATTACGCAGGGGGGGAATGCGAATTATGTGTATTTCATGGGCCTGGCTGCGAGCGCATTTATCGCGGGAGTCGTACTGGAGTATATTCGCGCGGCCGGGGAGAGGACGAGGAGGAAGGATTGGATGAAGTGGGGGGCGAAAAAGAGGAGTAGGGCCAAATTGGAGCAACCCGAACCGGAACCGGAACCAGAGTACCCGATTCCGAACCCGATTATGGCCGGAATGCAAATACCAATGCCGGCTGAGAAGACGTTGCTGTCGCATGTTATGCCAAAGGACGAGAAAGTTTTTTCTGGACTGAGGATTGATGTTAAGGATTGAGGTGTACTGATTGGCAGTACTGATTGGCAGTACTGATTGGCAGTACTGATTGGCAGTACTGATTGGCAGTACTGATTGGCAGTACTGATTGGCAGTACTGATTGGCAGTACTGATTGGCAGTACTGATTGGAATACTGATTAGCTAGAATGAGGGAATGAGGCCAGAATTGGAGACTGACTGGGAATAGATATATGGAACTGAAGAGGAGGAGGTGACCAATGCAATGCAGTTGAAAGCAAAAGAAGGAAAAGAAGCGAAGCAGGTTGTTTCCGAGACAAATCATCCCTATTCCACTACTTTCACTTTTTCTCTTCTCTTCATTCCAACCCTCATTTCCCCACCCTTCCTCTCACAAAATTACCGATAATAACCTCATGCATCGGAGGTGAATTGAATTGACAATTCGCCCCCCTTTCGCCCCTGGCAGCGGCAGGACATTCACGGGTCTTTCGTACGAATTCGTCACTGTCATCGTGACGAATAGTTTCCATAGCTTGTGCATGTTCTCCTGCAGGTTGTCCTGCACGTTCTCCTTCACGTTGTCCTCCACGGTCTCCCCCCCCTTCTCCCTCCACCAACCACCCCTTCAACACCTTCCACACCATTTCGCCCCCACCACCACCAAAATCACCATCACCACAAACTCCCAACGACGCCCCTCCCCCGCGCGAAAACGGCCCCATATCGCTCAACGTGATCAACTTTTCTAAATTCGTTATGCTCGTACGGTTGTACGTTCGACGACGTTTGACAGTGCCCCCAGTGGGTAAGGCGGGACGGCGAATGTTGAGGACACGCAGGAGGAGGTCTTGGCGTTGGTAAGGGTCTTCCCCACTGCGTTTTCCACCACTGCGTTGTCCACCGCTGAGTTTTCCTCCACTGCGGACAAGCCGCACGTAACAATCTACGCACGTTTCTACGACCTGATCGTAGTTTTCTGGGCTTCCTGGCGTGATACTTTCTGTACATTCTAGTACCCTTTCAATGGCCCTCTCAATGACGTCCATATCAGATAACTCCATCAAAATCAATGATTTTGATGGTGATTTTGATGGAGGTATTTTTCTCTTCCGTCCCACACTATCATCGCCACGATCATCGTCACGATCATCGCCACGATCATCGTCACGATCATCGAAACTATCATCGATATGTATAGGACTTTCGGGACGCGAGGAGGACGGAAGGTGGGATGGGGCACTCCCAGAGAGGGAAGGGGGGGAAGAGGAGGATAACCAATTCCGCAGGAATGACATTCTTGATTCTAATGATTCAGCTGAATCCATATTCGCACCACGGGGCACACGGGAACAATACTGAATGTTAACAACTTATGTTATTTAAGGTTTGGGGGACACCAAGGACGACCTCTTTTTCCCACCGAGGACAAAAAAGGCGAAGGGAGAAATGAGAAGATCGGGACTACTTTTCGACCGATACGGGAGACTATCGCTTTAGTGGGACGGTGGTTTTCTCGTTCGTTCGTTCGTTCGTCTTGTCGCAATTTGTCTTATAAGTTTTTTGAGAGCATGTAATATTTTGGGTGTGTGCAGAATTCTTGAAGCACACTTGAAATAAAAAAGTCGATATTCTCGTTCTAATCTCGACGTCCCTACCTTTCTACCACCCGTGCCATTTAAAAACGCTGAGAGCAGAGAGAGCACATTAAAAAAATAGAATCCATTTTCCCCTCCCCTCTCTATTCGCCGCCAACTATCCTTGATGTCGTCACTGTCAAATATCGGCGGCGAACCCACTTCCTCTTCCTCCTATTCAGCATTGGCATCATCCTCACCCCCTGGTGGCGGTAGTAACGTGCCAACATACACAGCGGAACGCAGCAGACTTTTAGAAAAGGTATTCCGTCTGCTGTCTGATACTGTTAGGGGCATGGAGACGTTATGCGAGAAGATGGAGAATGTAGGGGGGAGGGCAGGGAAGATTGGAAATGCGGCGGTGGAGGTGGCGAATATTGTCGACGGCGAGAAGTGAATTTTGAGGTGGAAAAAGGTGGAAAGTTGTTAAATGATGGTAAATGAGTTAAGTGTAGTTGCCAAACCAAAACGCATATCTTACAGGTTATTGCACACATAGCACAAGAATTACACGTACTATATCTTTATTTCATGCCCGCATACAACTGCATCCACGAGCGCAACCGTATCCGTATTCACAGGTAAAGACTGGAGCAAAAAACAATATCCCTTCTAAGCAGTTCGCTGCCCTTCTCGAACTTATCCTTAAGCTCCTGATTCCCAATAGCCTGGGCCGCGGCCCCTAACTGCCTGACCAACTCTTCCAGCCTCCTTAGACACCTAATAGTCTGCCCCTCAAACGTATCCGTAAGCTTCTGAACCTCTACAAATTTGGCCCCCTTAGCCCAGGCATAAGTTGCCCTCATCAACCCCGGATTGAAATTATTTGCAAAGTCGTCCGGCGTCACTTTCGAGTCCCTCGGCGCCGCTAGGGTCGCGGCTAAGGCATTCTTTGCGGACGCAGACGCAGACGCGTCCGGAGGGGCATTCTGATGGGGAGACGGGCCGGAAAGGTCGTCGTTCTCACCTTTCGAAGCCCCGGGTGTCAGACTGTACACACCGCATTCGATGCTCGCTTTCCCGACGATTCTCGCGCAGTCTGTCAAAACCCTATACGCATCCGCCAAGAAAGGTGGCAGTCCTGCATCCGCTGCAGGGTCGGGTGAGGGCCCTCCTGCCGCACCTCCTCCTCCCCCGGCGCCCTCCAAACTCTCGTCGAACGTGAAGCAGCTCATGACGCTAACGATGATTTCAGGCGGCATGGATACGAATGCGCCTGAGAGCAGCATCTCGCACGCTACGAGTTCGCTCCCTTCTTGGTTAAGCTCGACTGCCGTCATTCCTTTGAGGGTAACGATGGCGTTGTTGCCGAGGGAGGAGGAATCGGAGTTCTTTGAGTTCTTTGAGTTCTTTGAGTCCCTGTCAGAAAGTTTCTTTTCCTTCTTGCGTGACTTCTTTTCCTTGGCGTCGGGGACTTCGACTAGGCCGAGTTTGATGAGGACGTCGCCCATGCTCTTGATTTCACGTCGTAGCACGAGTCTTCTGCTCTTCGCGGACTTCGCCCTGATGTCTCCCAGCAGGTTCCGAAGCGTAACTCTGTTCTTGAAGCATCTCAATGCCTCGATGAGCCACAATCTCCGAGCCTTCCTCAATTGTCCGCCAGGAGGACTTTTGTCAGCGGACGAAACTCCGTAAATCAAACGTCGGAGGGGATGGGACGCGATCTCAGCTCGTACCTCCCTGATCTTCTGCACGACCCTCACGACGCCATCGCCGATCTTCATATCCTTGATGGGATTCAACAGCGGAACCCCTCCCTGATGACGTCCAAATGGCTGCAGTCCTCTGAGCGGATGCCGGGTGGTCGAGGGGTACCCGAACCTCCTGACGACTTCGTTGAGATTCTTTCCGATCGCCGATCGGCGTTGCGAGCTACGGAGCCCCCCGTGGGTAGGCATCGTAACGCGCACTGACGATAGGGCCTGAATGTTCTTCACCTTTGTCGTCATGATTTTGAAGGTGGCCTTTTTCTTTCTTCTGTCGACCGTCGTGAATCCGTCCGCTCCAGCGTTTTCGCCGTAACCGTCACCGTCGCCGTCGTCTTCGTCGCTGCTGCTGTTGTCTTTGTCCGCCGAATTCGAATTCGATCCCGAATTCTCGCCGGACTTCTTTGCAGCGCCGCTTTGCTGACGAGTGTAGTCACCAAACCAGTCGAAGGGACAGTCTTCTTCCTCCACTCTCCAATTTTCCTGGTCTTGCTGTTCGTCTTGCGGGTCGCTTTGTTCTGTTCGATCTTTCTTTTTGTTCTTTCCATTCTTCTTGGCGTCGACTCCGGCAGAAGTGGCATCGCTGATAGCAGATTCCACACGGACCAACACCTCGACGAGAATGCTGGAATAGGTGTCGTCTGGATCGGGTCGGGTGCGAACAATTACACCCCAACCCCAGTCTTTATCTCTGGAGACGAATTGGTAGTCATCACTATCGTGCTGCTTCTCACTATCGTGCTGCTTCTCACTATCGCCCTCCCCCTCATTATCACTATCGCCCACAGATGACATGAGCAAAACTCTCCGCCTCTCGTCCCTCTCTCTCCTGACACCGCCAACCTCCTTCTCCCGCACGTAGCATATGCGACCTGATTGAAGGAACGGTTTAACCCCCACGCCGCTGCCGCCCTGCTGTTTGTTCTTCTTCCTTCCCATCGTCATTGTGTTGCCCTGCAAGTCGTTCTCTAGCTTCTTCCGCCTTTCCAACAAGTTATAAAGGGTCGCGAGGCTGGAAATCAACTGCGGGAGTTGGTCGTCGGACTTGGCATACACGGGATAACCCCCTTCGAGAAGTTCTTCTCGAGGTTTCTCGCTAAAGACGGGGAAAGTGACGTCCGTGACGGCTCTCTTGACCTTGAGCACGAGGGCCCTCTCCCTGTCGTCGATGCTCTTTGCAAGCGTGGATCCGTCGGCGGCGGGTCCATTGGCAGCATTATCGGATATGAGGGACGTCTTGGCGGCGCGCTCGACCTGAAATTGCCGGAAGGACTTCCCTACCAGCCCTTCCACTCCCATGCCCGTGTTCTGAGACTCTTCCTGGTCGTTGTTCATCCCCTCGCCGCAACGCACCAGGTTCATCACCATGCCGTAGCTCACCCTGTAGCTGCTGTTGAGTGCCTCGGCTTCACCGTACAGGATCTTCTTGGCCTCCTCTGGCGGTACGGCGGAGCTCACCATCTGGATGACAATTCCCCTGTCGTCCTTACCCCGACGGCCGGCGCGACCGCTCATCTGGATGTACTCTCCGCAGGTGACATAGCGAGACTCAAAGCCGTCGAACTTCTTGAGGTCCGTGAAAACGACCGTCTTTGCGGGCATGTTAATACCAATGGAGAAGGTCTCCGTGGCAAACAGGACCTTTATCAAGCCCTCGCCGAACAAAATCTCGACAACCTCCTTCAGCAACGGTAATAAGCCACCGTGGTGGATGCCAATGCCCCTCTTCAGTAGAGGCAGCAATGCGACAACCTGGGGAAGCTGCTGATCACTTTCAGATAGCGTGCAGATGGCATTCTCATACACTTGCTTCACTAGATCCGTTTCCACATCGTCGTTGTAGTTCTCCTGCCCCAATTCGACGGCGAACTTCTCGCAGTCCTTCTTGGAAAAGCTGAAGATGATGACGGGATTCAACCCTCGAGTGATGCAAAGCGTCACGATGCGGTGCAGGTCGGACGGCCCCCCCGATTTACCCCCTCCCCCCTTTCTCCTTTTTTTTGCGAGCCCCCCCTCTGGCCCGCCGCCCGGGCCGTCCATGCCATTCTGCAACCCGCTCATTGCCCGCTGAAAATTATCCTCCCTGAAACGACCCTTCTCGTCCACCACAAGGTGCAACCCATCGCCGCCAGAGGGAAAGACGTAGTGCTGCAGCGGAACTGGCCGATAGTTGGTGTATACGACGTGTACTGGGTGGTGGTGGATAGAGCACACCCAGTCAGCGAACTCCTCTGAATTGGGTATTGTAGCCGAGAGAAATACGAATCGGACACCGCGGGGAGCGAGAATGATGGACTCCTCCCAAACGACTCCGCGGCTGCTGTCGCGCAAGTAGTGCACTTCATCGTAGACAATGTAACCGACAGATTTCAGAATTGGACTTCCGCGATAAAGCATACTGCGGAGAATTTCGGTCGTCATAACAAGGAGCTGTGCAGGTTGTGCAGGTTGTGCAGGTTGTGCAGGTTGTGCAGGTTGTGCAGGTTGTGCAGGTTGTGCAGGTTGTGCAGGTTGTGCAGGTTGTGCCGGTTGCGCGTGTAAGAAAAACGAGAACAAAAAAAAAGCACTCAAATACAGACGCACAAACATGCCGTCGCATGACCACGAAGATGTACACGAACGCGCGAAAACGCAAACAAACTTACCTGGGCCCCTGGATTAATGGTGATGTCTCCGGTCATTAAGCCGACACCCCCACTGATATCTCCGTTATTATCGCCCTCAACTTTCCCATTTTCCGGACTGTCGTAATATGTCCCCTCCCCAAATTCCTCAACAAAGTCCCGATATTTCTGATTACTGAGCGCCTTGATAGGACTCGTGTACACAACCCTAGCTCCTAGCCCCCCTGTCTTGATATCTTTTTTGCGCATGCACTTGGCAATAGCATACTCAGCCACAGCCGTCTTACCAGCGGAGGTGTGTGCGGCCACAAGCACCGACTCATGGCTGTCAATAGCGGAGATAGCCTGCTTCTGGAACGGATCAAGCTCGAAGCCGTAAGTCTTGGCGGGTGGGGTTGGTACACTCCCATTTCCATAGTTGGAGCTGTAGGATGGTTGGGAGAGATGCGAGGGGGGAAGACTCACGTAAGATTTTACGGATTTATCTTCGCTCACTCCTGTAGCAACCTGTTGCTGCGCGATTTCCTGTGCGGGGGACTCTTTGCTAGTAGCGGTGCTGTCATCCGCGTATTTTTTGGGGGGGGAACCATCAGAGTCCGAGTTTTTTGATCTGGTCTTTTTCGAAGAAGAAGAAGAAGGGAGGGAAGACGTCGGAGAAAGGCGCGACGATTGCAATGCGTCGTAAAGTATCGATTGCATTTCGTCATCAGTTAAATTATCTCTTGTTGGCGGTGGATCAGGGGATTCAGCCTTGACCACGGTGATGTTGTTCTTGGAGAGAATTGAAGTGTAAAAGTCCGAATTTTCGTCAAAGGTCTGGGTAAACTCAGGCGCGTTCTTGTCTTCCTCATCTGAGGAACTGTCATCGCTGTCGCTCTCTATCTCCACCACGGTGGTCGGCGGCTTTACTTCTTGTACCTCACCATCAGAATCATCCTCGTCCTCGTTGATTTTGATGACAACATCGTTTTTTTTGGTGTGGGCGACATCAGGAGTAGGTTCTTTCCGTTTCTTCGACGCCACAGACGAGGTAGGAGCAGGGATAGAAGACTCATCATCAGAGGACATGGCATCGAAGAGATCGTCCATGATGTCCAAGCAAGTGTGGTGTAGATATTTAGGGTGATGTTTTTACTTTTACGAGAGAAGGTGATTATTATCGATCGAACCAGCGAAGAAAGCAAATAACGTTTTTGATAAAAGAAAGTCTGGCTGAGGTAAATAAAGAAGGAATCACTGAATTGATGGTGAAAAATGCTAAAACCTTTTATATGGCAGTTCACTCCGATATTTTTTATTGTCGAGCCGCATCACCGCAGTAAAACACACTTGGATCATTGTCGCAGATTTTTGGGGGTTCGTAAGGAGCACTTCACCCCCTTGAAAAACACCTTGAGAGTCGTGAGTCGCAATTTTTCAACGTAGAGCAGAACAACAAGGCGTCCCATGCGATTGATGAGGGCGATACTGACATCATTGACGGTCTCAATAGGCGCAGCTGCGACAGGATCTCCTCGACGATTAGCGTTTGCGACCAATAGTGGGCGATTTTGGTCTTCTCGCTCATCAACATTTGGATTGTCGGCGCCATGCTCGGCACCGGTAAATACGGCACCGATGAGCACTGCTGTACCCACCCGGCGATCGTATCACTCTACGAGACTGAACATGAAGTTGAAAACAGCAATTGTAGGCCTCCCCAATGTGGGGAAATCGACTCTGTTCAATGCTCTGACTGAGACTCAGGGTGCAGAGGCGGCAAACTACCCATTTTGCACAATTGAGCCGAACGTGGGGATCGTGTCAGTTCCAGATGAGAAGCTTAACGCGTTGGGCGAACTAAACAAAAGTGAGAAGGTAGTTCCCGCCACGTTAGAATTTGTCGATGTGGCTGGGCTTGTGAAGGGGGCAAGTGATGGTGAGGGTCTAGGCAATCAGTTTTTGGCCAACATCAGAGAATGCGACAGTATCGTTCACGTTGTCCGCTGTTTTGAAGACGAAAACGTGATTCACGTGGACGGCAGTGTCGACCCGCTCAGAGATGCAGAGGTCATTAACCTCGAGCTAGGTCTGTCTGATCTTGCACAAGTTGAGAAGCGCTTTTTAAAGGTCAAGAAGGACAGAAATGCGAAAGAGCAAGAGAAGAGCGCCCTGGAAAAACTCGTAACAGTGTTAGAGGCGGGAAAACCTGCCAGAGCTGCACATCTTGACGAGGAAGAGTGGAAGAGCGTGAAATCTCTTGGACTTCTCACTGCTAAAAAGATGATCTACGCCGCCAACGTTGCCGACGATGATTTAGCAAGTGGCAACGCCCAGGTGACCAAGCTGGAGGAACACGCCAAGAGAGAGGACGCGAAGTGCGTTATCGTTAGTGCTCAAGTTGAGGCAGAGCTGATCGAAATGGAGATGGCAGATCGGGTGGAGTTTTTGGAGTCGCTGGGCGTTGAGATTGAAAATTGCGGATTGCGCCAGCTCGTGAAAAATAGCTACGACCTATTGAATTTGCAGACTTACTACACCAGCGGCCCTACTGAGACCAAGGCTTGGACCATCAAAAGTGGGAGCACCGCCCCTGTCGCTGCTGGGGTCATTCATCAGGACTTTGAGAGGGGGTTCATCCGTGCCGAGGCAATCAGCTACAACGATCTTGTTGACTGCGGCAGCGAGGCAGAGGCTAAGAAAAAAGGCCTTGTGCGCAGCGAGGGCAAGGAATACATTGTCCAGAAAGACGATGTATTACTTTTCAGGTTCAATGTCTGATCTAGTTGTTGTGAACTTGTAGCAAACCAAGAGAATGAAAGAAAAAGGAAGGATTTTTTCTTTTCTTCTCTTTCGGAGAGATTTTGAGCCTTTTCACAAACCCAACAATTTCTCCACTCAAGATTAATTTTTTACATCAAAACTCTTC
>Ga0115554_1001079_pt1 | contig 19310 bp, 22 predicted proteins | sample COGITO_mtgs_1104_3_FD_87283 | JGI IMG/M metagenome (GOLD analysis project Ga0115554, IMG submission 87283) | Pelagic marine microbial communities from North Sea - COGITO_mtgs_110404 | ecosystem: Environmental > Aquatic > Marine > Epipelagic | place: Germany:Helgoland, sampling site Kabeltonne... | reverse complement strand
CACGATGGTCTCGCCTTTGGTGAAGATAATCCAGTTCAGCATGCTGAAGTGTCCTGACACTTCTTCTTGGACAGCTCACTTCAACACGACAGCTTTCCACCCCTCTTCCTCTCTCCGCTCCTTCGTTGATTTCTCCCAGTCTTACGTCGGCGGGGATGAAGGCGAGGGGCCAGTGACGGAGGACAACTGGATGAATTGCTTTCACGGCCCATCGGAGTGTCTTGGCCACAAAACGATGCTGTGTGCGAGGGACGTAAGCGCAAAACAGACAAGCAATTCTGCTGCAACACTTGACTACAGGTGGTTCGACATGATCGTCTGTATGGGCGGTCCTGGGGGCATTCCAGGAGTGACATACAACCACACCTACTCGATTCCCAACAATGCGGAGAGTTGCGCCGTCCAAGCAGGTCTGGATTGGAGCGAGATTATCTCGTGTGTCCACGATGATGACTGGGGAGGAAAACTCCTTCATGATTCCCACTTTGATACTATGGAGCTATTCGCTAAGCATGGCGGATACAAACCCGAAGGGCATGGTTATAAACCGCCTTTCATCCCTAACATTTGGATCTTTGATACCATCACAGGGAAGCCGATGGAGTACAATGACAAATTCGATCATGAAAGGAACCCTTATGTTGATATTGTAAAGAGGATATGTGACGCTGGACATTTTGAGGGAGAGGCGCGCCGAGTGAGTGCGCCGAGTGAGTGCGCCGAGTCTGGCAAATAAGTAGAAAATTTCTCGTTTTTGACGCGTTATAAAAACAAAAACCCTTCACATAATCCCTACAAATCACTTTTGTGTCGTAGCTTTTTTCACGTTACAACTACGCAGCGAAATGCCCCGCGGCAAAGTTCGCGTTGTTAAAATCCTTCTGGCTCAGCTTTTTTGCGGATTGGTTCCCCTTGCTGCTCTTCCCCTTGGCAATAGAGGCAGCATTAGTTCCCTTATTCTTGGCTGCCAACGCAGCCTTTCGCCTCTTCAAGACTTCGGCAGGACTTACAAGCTCTACAGTTGTATGCTCGTCAGTGTCGACGTTTTCATCGTTCAGGGATTTCTTCTTCTTCTTCTTCTTCTTCTTCTTCTTCTCAATTCCTCTCTCTTCTTCTTCCTCTTTTTTTTCGGCTGCCTTGGAATGGTCAGCGTCAGCCTCGTCGGTAGGCTTTTCTACAAGAACCACCCAATCTCCCTCCATTGAGAGTTGAGTAGCAGTTTTTTCGGCAGTTTCTGTCGACATTACTGATCCAACCAAAATTTATTTCTCATTTATTTTTGGCGCAATCTGTTTCCAAGCATTTTCTCACCAAAATTACCTCGCGAATAAACAAAACAGTCAAGCTGTCAATCGATTATCACAAAAGTTGCGTTGTGTTATTCTGGGATAATGATTGTCACGACCCCTCAGGTATCGTGGCACTCCTCAGCGCAAGAGAACGGGAAAAATGCTCCTCTCTTCAGCGTTGATGGTAAGTTGTTTCTGCGCTCCCTGGTCCCCTCTGCAGTACTGCACACCTAACCAACTTCCTTCTCACTGCCCTTACTGCCCCCCCCCAAAAAAAAAAACAGTCTTGCAACACATGTCGACTCCGAACCCTACGACAACCTTCGCAGTTGTAGCAACTGTTGGTAATGACTCTGATGTGCACCTTTGGAAGCTTCGTACGGACGGCAGCAACGACGACAAAGATAGAGAGCGGAAGGGAACTTTTCGCCACTTGTGCACTTTGAGTGTCCCAGGAATGGGGAGCACAGTGGCTTTGAACTCTGTCCGCTTTTCCCCCTGCGGTCTTCATCTGGCAGCCTGTGGTGATCAAGGTACAGTGGTTTGCTGGTCTGTCCCTCGGTCATACCGCGGAGGTGGAAACGGTGCTTTTTATTGGTTCAATGGTGGTGAAGCTGAGGGTGGTGATTCTGGCGATGTGGCTGAGGGTGTGAGCCTCGAAAAAGCCCGAGAATTTGGAGAGTCATTCTCGTGCAAGGTTGTGCCGTCACCGAGCGTTGAAGATGTGTTTGATCTGGCTTGGAGTCCGGACTCGCTGAGTTTCGTCACAGGAAGTTTGGACCACAGGGTGTGTGTATACTCTGATAGCAGCGTTAAGGGGGATGAGAAGGAGAAGGAGAACAAGGGGGGTGAAGCAAGCACGAGCCGCAGCGCGAGTCCTGTACCGCCTGCAGCAACAATACCAAACAACGTCCTCGTTGAATCGTCATCTAAGACGGCACTGAGTTCCGCTAATAACCTGCCAACACCCCCTCAAACGCAAAATCGACAACAACAGCAGCAAGCGAGCAACCCGTCAATTGAACCCTTGGGAGCATTTAAATTGTCTTATCAAGTTTCCGGAACGGACGCTCACACCCATTATGTCCAAGGAGTGTCTCTAGACCCGCTAGGAGGCTATGTGGCCACGCAGTCATCCGACCGGACAGTTCGCGTCTTCCCCACTAATACTGGGAACAAGAAAAACGCAGGGGGTGCATTTGGGAAAGGAGCGAGAATCAAAATGCGCGACTTCGCTGTTGGTACGGTCTCCGGGGAGAAGGAGAAAGAGAAAGAGGAAGAGGAAGAAAAGCCGGGGGAAGGGGAGAAACCAAAGGAAAAAATTCAGAAAGCTCACTCAATGTACCTCGATGAAAATATGGGCACCTTCTTCCGGAGATTGGCCTGGACTCCCGACGGCGCCTTTCTCATAACGCCAACCGGAATATACCAGAAAGAGCGAGGTGGACGACAATCTTTCGCAACTTATGTTTATGCAAGGCACAACTGGGACCAACCAGTTGTCTGCTTGACACATGACGAGGCGAGCGACAAGGGTTCAGCAGCAGCAGCTGATGAAAAAAATATTACCCCCGGTGGGAAGCCGTCCGTGGCAGTACGCCCTTCGCCGATCGTATACAAGCTCCCGCCAAACGCGCAGAAAACTGGTGGTTGGAAGGGGGTGGGTGACAACCTGAACCACCGCAGCATTTTTGCAATTCTGACAAGGGACACAATCTATATTCACGACACCTTTCACTCTGAGCCCCTTGTCGTACTCAAGGGGCTCCACTATGCCAACTTGACCGATTGCTGCTGGAGTTCGGATGGTCGATCACTCATAGTAAGCTCTAGCGACGGCTATGTTTCGCTTGTAACATTCTCTGAGGGGGAATTGGGCATAAAGATCGAGGGGGGGGTAAAACAGGTCGTCGAGGGATTGAAGGAGACTGCGGTCGACTCTGCGACGTTAGGTGATGTGATGACGGCCCCTACTGAGGCCGTGAAGAAAGTCGAGGTCGTCATGCCACCCACTGAGGGAGGCGATGCTGTGCTGGTAGCGCCGCCAGCGAAGAAGAAGAAAGTCGCGGACACGAGAGAAACTGTTGAGGGAACCTTGAACAGCAGCGATAAGAAGGGTCTCAAGCGCAGGATTACCCCCGTTTTACTGAAGGGAGATAATGCAGAAAATGCAGAGAATTCCGAAAACACAGTGAACACAAATGAAAACACCAGTGACAACGCCAAAGGAGACGAGATTGAAAAGCGGGTTGAAAAGCTCACCGTCGACCAAGGGAACGCAGAGAAAAAGAAAAAGAAGCGCATCACACCCCAACTCTTGCAAAGCCAGAACTAGCGAGACATGCGAACAAAAAGTGATAAGCGAGGTTTTTTTGAAGTACAAATTATTTTCTAGCTCTTGTCCATTACCATTACTGTAGTTACTTTTCTATAGGCCAGAAAGCTCCTCGACAGCAGAGATGAAGTCTGCCTTCGCCTGCTCCAAATCGTTGTTCACGATTGTTCTGTCGAAAGCTCCTTCCTCAGCCCCATAGTCCATTTCACCTTGGGCGTTGGCGAGCCGCTTCAATATAGCCTCCTCCTTCTCTGTCCCACGATTCCGCAGACGTTCCTCCAGAATATCCATGCTGGGGGGTTGGACAAAAATGTAATGCGCTGCCATTTCACTGGCCTTCACATTGCGAACACCCTGGACGTCAATATCCAGAATGCAGATTTTTCCCGCCTCTTGCTGGTCACGAACTGTTTGGAAAGACGTTCCATACACGTTGCCATGCACCTCGGCAGACTCGATGAATTTTCCCTCCTTGATTTCTTTGAGCACGGCCTGAAATGAAAAGTTCGTTAGTGGCAAACAGCCTAAATCGGTGCGCATCAGCACGTAAAATACGTGAGAACTGCAAGACGGAGCGACCAGCAACAAATCAGAAATGACTTACCTCCTTCTCAACAAAATGGTAATGCACCCCGTTCTCCTCACCATCCCTCGGCTTACGAGTAGTATGCGACACACTGAAGCCAAATTTTTCTGGGTGCTTCTCCATCAGTGCTGAAATTAGCGTCCCCTTTCCTGCGCCACTAGGACCACAGATGACAATGGGAGTGAAATCTGACATTTTTCTTTTGGCCCCACGGTTTTTTACAGCAAATAAAGGTCTATAGAAAAAGGGGTGGTTGTTAGAGGTGAAGGAATTCCCTGTGGAAGACACGATGAGTAAAACTTTGAATATCGCTAGCAAACTGTTCATTAAAAGACAAATAGCTTCAAAAAAAAATTGTTGACATGACAAACAATGAATTTTGCAGCAATCTCCATTTTTCCCATTCTGATTTACCCTGCGTTCGTTTTCCTGCGCCAAAAAAGATTCAACAGTTGGATAAAACTTATGAATTTGATCGGTATAATTGGCTTAATCTTTTCTGTGAGAACTACTTCTGCCTTCAACTATCCAGTCCATGGTTCCAGTGCTTCTGCAGTAAAGGTTTCGCTCTCCTCTCCGTCGCCGAGAACCTTTCCGTCGCCGAGACGGAGACTTTCTTTCATTATCCTGAAAGCCGAAGATGTTGGCTCAGACGCTGAAGAAAGAACTGTTGAAGATGCTTCAGCTCTCTCTGCTCCTGAAACAGAGGCAAAGGACGAAGCATCTGCTCCTGAAACGGAGGCAGAGGACGAAGCTCTCCTCCAGAAACGCAAGCAAGTGCTCATTAGTGCTCGCGACCCATTCGTTGGTGTGAGACTCGCTGCGTGGTCCATCTTAGGCTTGGCGTCAAGTGAGTAGGGGGCGGGAGGGAGCATCGATGAGTGCCAATGAACTAACACCCCGGTATTATGACAAAACGTACACACACAAATGACAGCAATTGGCGCTGGTTCTGCTATCGTTTCCGGTGATTTAGGAAACGCTGCAATCAACGGCGGAGTTGCTGTTTTTATGGTGGCGGCTCTTCTCGTGGAGAAGAAAATTGGCGATGAGGGCAAGAAGAAGATTGAAGAAGAGCTTGCTAGCCAGATGCTCAAAGGGGGCATGGAATCGTTTGTGAAAAAGAGAGAGGAGGTGTGAAATTTTTAGCGGTTGCATTGTGTTTTCGTAGTTATGATTGTTGAATGTTTAACAGATTTTTTTTTTCAAGTTTTTTTTTCCTGTACTCTTCTACTTTTTTTATTTCCCTTCGCGCGCTGATATGGCCTTTCGCGCCAAACCCACGTTCTTCGCGCTGAACTGGATGACGCGGATGACCTGAAAGCTGAAAAGAGCCATCCAAACTCCCGTCAGATTATTTGCTCGCGTCAGTGCAGTCACAATGGTGAGGAAAGAAACAACATAGGTAGCCATGAGGTATTTCAGAGATCTCTGCGATATGAGAAGGCCCTCAAGGGTCATACAGACTGCATTTGTTGTTAGCTCAAGCTCGTATAAATTTGAACAAAAATCATTTCGGCTTCCCAGGACCATCCCTGCAATACTCGTCGCTCGCTTTCTGAGGACTCGCAAGCACAGACACTGGGCTGTTCCTGTCACGCACTGGTGGCTGTTCCTGTCACGCGCTGCCTCGCGCACTTAGCGATTTATACCTCACCTGGGTGGAGAAACAAGCTCAAAAGCATTGGCCGTGAAATGGTAGCCATCTTTGAGACAACGTCGACGTTAGGTGTAAAAAGCCAACCCATTTTTGTAGCCGTGAAACCGCTCAATCCACAGAACCCGCCAAATGCTATCGCAAGAGCAGCCGACGTTTTCATGAAACTAAACAGGTTCATCTCCTCTTTGTTCGCTTTAGCGTCATTTTCGGATCTGCTCTTTGCCAATACACCGGGTAGGTATGTTTGGCCGACTTGAGAGAGCGAGTCGCCGAAAGTCGTAAAGAAAAACAAGATCTTCAGTAAAATGTTGTGGGATGCCAAGGAAACAAGACCGAACTTCGCCGCCTTGAGGGAGAGCAACGAGAAACTGATCAATTTCGCGCACATAACCCCAAAAATTGGGCCGGCGAAGGTAATGAGCTGCAACGGAGCGAGGAGAGTGCACGTTATTAGATGCGTGAATTTGTGACCAGGTTTAGCTGTTGCGCTTTCGGTCAAACTTGTCAGCTCACCTCCAAAAAGCGCCCAGTAGTCGGTATCGATGCAATCTTCTTCCCACCCGTCTTTCTTATTTGCCTCACCAAAACGAAGGCGGAGCCACAGCTCGCCATCGCCGTCGCAGTTGAGGCACCTGCCACACCCATCTTCAACCCACAGACGAGAATCAGATCCAAGCATAAATTTAATCCCGCAGCGATTGCCACTGCCAACACTGGGGTAAATTTATTGCCGCTGGCGAGCAAGGCTGCTTGCGAAACCATTCCAACGCAAGCAATGGGAGAGACGCATGAACGAATCCGAACATACTTCATCGCCGGGGTCAAAATTCGGGCAAACTGTGTCAAGCTGAAGTTAGTTCACTGATCGCACATGATCATCGCACACAGTACTCTCACACGATCACAGATATCTGTGCCAATAAAATGAGATCGACATAAGGCCATAACTCCTGCTTCGCTCACCTCCTTATTATTCCCATCAAACATGAAACGCAGGATGCTGGCCCCCCAGATGTTTACAACCAAAAAAATTAGACATCCACATCCTAGCGCAACACCAATTGCGTCTGTGACAACTTTGCTCGTCGTGGGCTCGCATACAAAGACGTTATTTTCATCAGTGGCACACCTGGCCTTCTCACTGGCCAGCAAATTCGTGGTCGATATGTACAAGAACCCACTGAGATATTGTAGGCTATCAATCAGCATGGTTGCTGGTCCTAGCGCCGCGAGTTCGTGAATCGAAGGGGCTGAAAGACCAACTGTAGCAACATCGATCAGGGACAGGATAGATTCACTCAGCCAAATTGACGTTGTAGTGAAAATGAAAAAAAGGATATTTTTTCGCGTGGCAGATGGGGGTGCAGCAGCATTTGCAGCCGCATTCGAGGTCGTCGGGTCGTCGGCCGTCACGGCCAGGAGAGAAGAAGTGTGTCGCGGGCGCATTTGCTGGATTCGGCCACCGCCGCCACCCCTGCCACCCTTCCCGCCACCTCGGGAAAATGGAATTTTCGGGTGACGAGGGCTGGCGAGAAATGCATTTGAACACCCGAGGAGACAAATTATTGTCCAAAACCTCATGGTAAGAGTAAGTAAAAATGAAATCTCTCCTCGAAAAAAAAGAGAGATGTGTTTAGATCTTGGCGATGGAGCCAACGAAGCCCCCAGAAATCTCTCCCTACATCCTTGCGGTTGAGGGTGACTTGGCTGCTGCTGGATATTCCACGGCATCTACGACAGCTTCAACAAATAAAAAAAAGCGGAAGCACCCCCCCTCCTCCTCCTGCCTACCCCTACCCCCTCTTCCTGCTCTGTATAACTCGACGGGTGATTCTAAATCAACCACTGTTACTCTGAATGCCGCCTGCCCCTCAATTTTGGTTACTGGGTCGGCTAGGCTATGTGTACAGTCAGGGGCAATTACTGTCCTTGGCTGCAGTGTAGAGGAGCAGCAAAACGTTTTACTCCGTTGCGGTCGCTCTGGCTATGGCCATGCACAAATAGTTCATCTACTGCATCTTACGAGCACTGCAACAATTGAATTTGATTCCCTTACTGATGCTGGTGAAAAATCATTTCAGCTGTTTGACCCTGACTCCTATTCTTCTCACTCTGATATACCAATTATCCAAATTAACAGCTCGTGGGAGGCAACCTCGAATAAAATTATAGCGAAGGCTCAGCAGCGAATAGAACAACAAATCAGGCCGCGAGTGACTCTCGTGTCAGGCGCAAAGGGCGTTGGGAAATCGACTTTCTTGCGTTACCACCTCAACCAATGTCTGAGCTTCTCCAGCAAGGTTGCTGTGCTCGATTGTGACGTCGGCCAGCCCGAGTTTGGGGTTCCGGGGGTGCTGACACTTAGTTTTAGAGAAGAGGGCGTTTTGGGGCCGCCTCCTGAATACATGGGTTTGGGTTGTGGACCTGAAGATAAGGCTTACTTTTTTGGTGATATTACTTCTAAATTTGACCCGATGCGATACACATCTATGGTGTCGTCGCTCTTTCAGGTGAGAGAGGCCATGTGCTCATAGAATAGTTTCGTTATACCAGGCCCCTTGGATCGTTGAATTGATGCGCTGCTGGGCTCCAACACTACGACAATTGATATGATTGCTGCTCACACCAAAAACGAAACATTCGACGCAGCACTATCTCTCTCTTCCTTCCCCACTTCCCCCTCTCATCGTCAATACTGATGGGTGGGTTAAGTCGATGGGGCATGACATTCTCCTCTCTATAATTGATATTGTGGATCCTTCGGATATTGTTCAGATTATTGGGACGACCAAGGCCAAAATGTTCAACCTTGAGGGGGCCGTCAAGACCGGTCGCGAGATGCACATTGTTGAGACATTCTCCGGAAGTGACAGTAGTAGTAACAGCAACAACATTAACAGTAGCAGTAACAGTAACAATAACAGTAACAGTAACAGTAACAGTAACGTGGCCAGCGCGAGCGAGCTCCGAAATCTCCGGATTTGTGCCTACTTTCTATCAGGCATTGATTTTTTCAACGAATGCGGCGCTTCGTTCCATACGAAACTCGGCGTGGTTGATCCGAAATGCAAGATTGCGAAACGCCTCTCTGCGATGCCTGTCTTGAAAGTGTCCACTAGCGCCTTGAGCATCAGTATTCTACCTGAAGACTCGGAGCCACCCAGCCTCGACAAAATTTATAAGACAATAGAAAACAACATTGTCGCTCTCTGCTCCGGTAACAACAACGAGTTCGTCGGTTTAGGGCTGGTGCGGTCGATTGATAACGTTGAGCACGTGCTTTCAATTCTTACCCCGGTTTCAAGAGAAACCTTGAAGACAAGGAATGTGAATGTGTTGGTCGCTGGCAGGATTTTTCTTCCTGTTGTGTGCTGCAATTGGGGTGAGGCAGGTAGTTTTGAGTATCTCGACGACTCTCCATTGGCGGTGGAGAGGGGAGGTAAACCCTTAGGGGGGATGGGCGATAGAAGTAGCAGCCCCCTTGGAGATACAGTTATGCGAAGTAGGAATAATTTGTAAGGGGCTTGAGGCAAGTCTAAGATTTCATTATAAGCAAATGGAAACGCGGAAACAGCCAAATAATTTGTGAAAGCAGCTTTTGCAACAACAAAAATCAACCTTGGTACTTGTGTGTATTATTAGTGCTGTACGGTATTCTCAACGACAGCGTCAGGGCGACCATTACTTTGAAAGAAATTTACATTTCAGGGTGTGTTTGTATTAGCAACGGCGTCCCAAAACTACGTGCAAGCAATAAACTTTCTCACCTGATTTTCTTCTTCAGCCTTTCCAGCATTCCTTCAGTGACTGTGCCGGATTTGATAGATTCGTAGAGGTTACCGAACCTGACCATTTCATTCTTTCCCTTCACCTTGTCATACCTTCTGACAAAGATCCCATCCCCATCAGTGTATACTCCCGGCCTGAGGCGATGCTCCCTCAGTCCACTCCCCCCCCCATTGGACCGGAAGACATGGTTCAAGGCATTAAAACCCCACATATTGGTGAGGCGCCTCTCACGGACAGCATACACCTTCGAAATTAGGGGCTTACCGGTCGAAGGGTCCACCTTTCCGCTGTTGAGATATTTCACGTAGATATCAAGCTTCTTGTCTAGCAGAAGATCACGGAGGATGGCTGCGCGGTTTGGGGTTATTATCCGGACATCAAACGTTTCGGGGGGCGATCCGGCACGTTTCCTCTTAAACCATCGCAGCCCTGCCAGCCCTTTCGCTTTTAAGTCGCTTTCAGGATCATTATCAACAACGCCGACATACTGGTAGGGAGAAGGCTTTCCCCTCACACGCTTCTCGCCCCCCGTGGAAAGACTCACTCGTTTTTTGGGGAATGAAAGTGACGATAGTGGGGAGGAAAAACGCACTGTGCCGTAGGCTGGGTTTAGTGGACTGGAGGACACCAGGGAGGCGAGGATCAGGAGAGGGAGAATGCTCAGAGTAAAATGCATTGGAGCAACCAAGGCGTAAATTTTAACAAATGATGTGAACGAAAGGTAGGTAGCTTGGAGTAGAGATGATCTGGGAGGGTGATAAGTCGTGTGGGAGTAGGAAACTTGCAAGAGAAAATAAGATACGAGGGTTTATGTTTTGACGTGCTTTTCTCTTATACATTTCCGTTTTTTAGCGTTAAAACCGAAACGTCCAAGATCGACATTATTTGGGGGTGTCATTTTGTAAAGAAATTATCGTCGAATTGTAAATATTAACTCCTGAACCACACCTCATAGAGCCGTGCTGCCCTTTTTGTTTGCCTGCATTGTGTGCCATGTCAACCTACGGCACGTATGGAAATCAATACCGAAAGCAGGAGACGTATTATTGCCCCATTTGCAATGTATGGATGTCGAACAACTCGCAGGTGCGTGCATTGCACGAAAATGGTTTCAAGCACAAGGAGAAGATGAGAGAAAGGGCGGAGGCAAAGAGAGAGTCTGCGGGTGTGGAGATGAAGAAGGAGAAGGAACTGATGGCGGAGATGCGGAAGATTGAAGAGGATGCCAGGAAAGCCATGGGAATGGAAACCGGTGGGTTTGGGGGTGTTGGAGGGGGTGTGGTTGGAGGAAAAAATAGTTTGGTTCGGTGTCGGGTTGACGCGAATGCCGAAAAGGAGGAGTGGCGAATGCGGAAAGAAAAGAGGGCGGATGATGCTGAGCTTGAAAAGAGGGGAAAGAAGCGATCGATGAACAACGTCGATGACGTGGAGAGATATAGGAAAATGATGAGATATGGTGACGGATATGGTGGTAGTGGTAGGGGTGGGGAAGCAGGCGATTTTGAAGGGAAAGCAGAGATTCAAAACGAAGATGTCGAAGCCCATTACACTATCGATGGGATCACTTATCTCGATGCGGAGATATTTAGTCCCTTGGTTACCACTGACAAGGCAGTAGAATACTACTTGAAACTTGAAAGTAAAAATAAACACAGCGAAAAGGAGGCAAGCGAAGAAGAAGAAGGCCAGTGGATCAACGCCATTATCAGTCGCGTCACAGACACGAATGTTGCCAACACAGAATTGAGCATTCGCTCCTTTGACTTGAGCTACCTCTCTGGCGATGATGAAGTAGAGGTGAAGGGCGCGAAAGCTGAGGAAATTCGGCTGGTCGTAGGTGGGGACGAATCTTGGAGCACGCTTAGGGTGGCAGAGCTCAACTTGAGGGGTGGCGAGGAGTTGAAGGAGATCGAGGTGGGGCAGAGAGACGGGGGGGTTGACGAGGATACGGGTTTGGGGGGGTGGGAAACGACGGAAATAAGAACAGTTACAGTCGAGAGAGCTGAAAGAGAGGAGAAAGAGGTGCGTTTGGCGCGCATTCGGCGCGCGTAGTAGGCAGATTTTTCGTGCTCTGCTGTTATGTATCGTGGACGACCTATGCCGCTTGTCCGTTTCTGGTAAATTTTTCCACTATCACGCTAATAACACCCCTACTTACTTGTGCAGCGGGAGGAGAATGTCAAGAGAAACGCCGAATAAATGGAGACCAAGAGGAAGCGAGATGATGAAGCAAAGCGGATGGAAGAGCGGAAACACGCCAACGCAGACGATTCTGCTCTCGGTAGTTATGACGTTTGGGGGACAAAGGGCTACAAGGGGGTCGACGTGTCAAAAGATATGGTCACAATGAGCGATTTTGGGAACTCACTGGCAAAGGACGGAGAAAAGGTTGGGTTCAAAAAAGGGAAGGGGAAAAAGAAGCGTGGAAATGCCAATAAGCGATCTGCAACAGAAGATGACGAATGAATAAGTGGGGATAAAAAAATAGAAGCTAGTTTTCGTTTTTGGTGTCCCACGCGAAAAACGCGAAAAACGCAAAAAAACGCGAAAAAAAAAGACACAAAACAAATCAAAATCTTTAATCAATTACTTTCCGATAGCCTCCAACTTCTCATAATGCTGCTTGGTCAGACTATACAGCAGCACTCCGAGTATTCCAATGGTGGATCCGACAGCAGTTGTCGTGGACACCTGAGTTTGGAAAACCAGAACGCTTGCAACAATGATGAAAACCCGCTTCATCGTGTTCCCGACGGCCAGAGTAACTGGATGCACGTTGTTGAGAGCCAAGTACATGACCTCGTTGTTCAAGTAATGGAAAAGACCGCTGAAAACAATTGACTTGAAGAGAGCAAGGGTTGAGCCGTCGGAAGCAGACACGGCGTCGTCCCACATAGAGGTGAGGGGAGCGGGAGAGAAGAATAGCTCCAAGAGTACGAGCGGGAGAGCAAATTTGAAGGCCTCAATTGTCACCAGCCCGTAGAGATTCGGGGCAGAGATGTTGGACGACGTCAAAATCATCTTGCTGAAAACGGCCCTGCACGCAAACACAGCGTTGCTCCCCAGGGCGGTCACAAATCCAAGCCACGTGAAGCTCAAGTCCTTCAAACAAGCTATCCCGACGCCGCTAACAACCGGGATAAGGGTTGAGTAGACAACCGGGTTCATCAACTTCTTGAAAACAACAGCAGACACGCCAGCAGAGAAAAATGGCTCCAGGGCCTTGACAATGTGCGTAAAGGAAATGGAACCAGCATTCATAGATACCATCGAAAATATTTGGCCCAGGCCATGGTACATCCCCACAGACCTCACAGCCGAGTCGCCGTGGAACTTCGCATCAGGCCTACTGCGAATATTTGTCATCCAAGAGAAATACACATAGATGGAACCCACAAGCAGCTGGATCGTCCCCAACGTCACAGGCAGCGGGAGACGATTCATCAGCTTCTTGTTCACGATATTGTAGTAAACATTCAGTGCGTACCAAAGACCAAAGTAGAACGGAGTCTTCAGCGATAGAACAAAGTGGTACGGACAGAACCCCTTCTTTTGGGGGGGCGCTCCACCACCTCGAGGAGGGATGACGACGACATCTACATTCAGCTCAGGGGAGAGGTGGGGAGCCAACCGGTGCGCAACCACTGAGTCTTTTGGCTCCGTCCATCTTTTCCATCTTGCTGATCCAATCGTGTTCGAGTCAAGGGGAGAAGGGCTAAACTGGGTCGCACCCAGAAGGGGAACGATGATAAGGAGACAAGCACAAGCACGCATTACAAAAGTGGATGAGGTTACCGCGTGGCCGATCTGGGGTGATCACGTGTCTGGGGGGACTGTTGGAGTGCGGGTTGGTTTCGTTATCTCTGGTATCTTTTTATTTCGGCCGGCAAGGCGCCGGGGGCGAATAACCAACTCCTGCTAGAAATTAAAACCGCAAAACAACTACAACATGGCACTAGCGTCACCTAAAGTTCTTGTCTCCGTGTTCAATGAGGCACAATGCCCAGGCTGTATCGACTTTAGCAAGACGCAACTCAACGCTGTAATGACAAGGATCCCTGAGATTGTCTCCCTCTCCATCTTCCCCTTCGGAAATGCTAACGAAACTGTGAACGAAGACGACGGGAGCTACTCGTTCGACTGTCAACACGGATACAACGAGTGCGTGTCCAACATGTATGAGGCCTGCGCACAATCTCACTTTCCAGCAATTGACTCAACCACGCACCAACCCGCGTGGTACCCCTTCTTCCACTGCATAGAGTCCAGCGATCTTGCAACTGATCGAATCCCCCTCCCATACAACTTTAGCATGGTTCAGGAGTGCGCAAGGTCGGCAAATATCAACTACGATGTGCTCAAAGAGTGTGTAGGGGAGTCGCCTGAGGTGGGGGATCCTAATGACGGAAATTTGATTATGCACGAAGTTAGTGAAGCAACGACCCGCTCCGGAAACACCTTCTGCCCATGGGTCGTCGTGGAGGGATACGGTGTATTGACAGAAGATCAGATCGACAACGGGGACGATCTCGTTAAGATCATCTGCGACACATACGAGGGCACAGCAAAACCGGGTGGTTGCTATTAAACAGTAGAGAGGGGACCCCCCTGTTAGAAATAGAGAGGGGACGGGTCGGTCGGCTCGGCGATAATAATGTAACAATAACCACACACCCCCGTTAGATAATAATAATAACCCCCTGTTAGATATTAACGCGTTTTATTTAGACATGTTGTTAACTTGACTTACCTTAGTCGATGTTAGTAATAATGTAACAATAACCACACACCCCCCTGTTAGATAACGCGTTTTATTTGCAAAAAATTTTAATCGAATTCGTTTTACTCAAATACACTTTTGTAATACAATTTTCCTTTATAATATTTTTTTAATATAAATTATAATTATTTAGAATCAATAATTTTAAAAAAATTTAACCAAATATATTATAATTTTATACATTTTTAAAAATAAAGTTTATTATCAAAAATAATAATTTAAAGCTAAAGATTTATTTAAAAATATTTAATTCAAAATAATTATAATATATATATATAATATATTATTAAAAGAAATTGTACGTCAGAAATGTATTTAAGTAGACGAAATGTCAATTTTTGTACAAAATCAGTTTTTTGCCAATAAATAGCGTTAGCACAGATTATCTGACATGTGTGTGTGTGTTTATTGTCTATTTTATATTACTAAAGCTAAGGAAATTTAACAACATGCCTAGATCACAACGTTGTCTGCTCTGTTGTTGTGGCGGCGAGCGTAAAGCCCCTCCTTTGGATGGCAACCTCATTTCTCTCAAGTGCAACTTATTTTATCCTCTGTGTGAGAGAGTCACATGGTTATTTGGATGGGTTTACCTGCCGCTTGCTCCATCCCATTGATTTGAATACCAATCTGTCAAATCGTATCTTTTTTTTGTTTTTTATCTACTGTTCAATTCTAACGCTCTCAACCTCTCCTCAAGCTGGACCTTCTCTCTTTTGAGCTTGGCAATCTCTTCTTCGCTGACTTCGGGGGCTTGGCCAATTGTCCTTCTCCCCCCGCTAGCCTGACTTCCACCCCCGCCCCCGCCCCTCTTTTTCTTCATTGCTTTTCGCCTCTCGTTCCACTCCTTCCTGCGCTGACTTTTGTAAGTTTCCACGAGCACCTCTCCCTCGCTCTCTTCAACGGGCACATTTTCCGCAAAATTCTTGGAGATATCTGTCCTTAACACGTTCCCGTGTCCGACATTGTCTAGGTCTGGTTCGCTGTCGTCGTACGCTCTCCGCAGGTAGTGGTGAGGACGTCCGTTCTCCCCGAGTCTTTGGGGGGAGTGTGAGTGTTGTGACTGTGGGGTGGATGGGTTATCATAGAGGTGTATGTTTTCTCTTAGTCCGTGCGGTGAGCTCATCCCATGGGGTGAATGTAAGGACTGCGGCGACGTCGCGCAATTGGCGGGACTGCGATTGAAGTTGCTGGGGGTTTGATCAAAGGAGAGGGTGTGAGTTAGTGAGGAATGGTCAAAGATTGTTGGTAGTATTCCTGTACTTGTACTCGAGCCTGCCTCCTCGACGCTCACCTTCTCGTCCGCTGAGACCTTGGCGTCGATGCGTTGCTGTTACTTGCCCTCGGTGAGGAGAACTGGCTGTCACCGCCCTTGCTTCCCCTTCCATCCCCGACATTCAGGCAACCCCCCACCAGCCCTTCCCTGGGACTGACACCAACATCGACACTGATATTGAAGATGTTTTGTTTTGGAGTGCTAAAGATTTCCCCCTCCTCTTGTCGGTTATTCTCCAGCTGGTCGAGGTAGCCCCACTTACTCTCTCCCGTCTGTTCGTTGAAGATATAAGCGTTTCCTCCTTCATCGTGGAACTGTGTCCAGCTGCGAGCGGGTGGGAAAGAGTCAGTAAAGTGCCAATTTGCATCGTTTTTGCCAGAGTTCACTGGTCCCAGCAACGGAGTGAGCGTTTCCCTTACCTACTGTTGAAAATATCAGTCATTGTCAAATTTACACCCTTCTCCTGGGGTCCGTGCTCGCAGTCCCTCCCGTACTCTGCCAGTAATTCGCACACCTCCCCGTGACCCATCAAGGTAGCTATGTCATTGGCTGTGCAACCCCCGGTGTTTTCGATGCTGCAGTCTGCTGCAGTCTGCAGCAAAGCTCTGACCCCCTCCACCCACCCCGACCGCGCAGCGGCCATGAGTGCCGTGTCACCCGCCAAACTGTCCACCTCATCAATAATATCGCTGGCACCAGAATCAAGCAAAAACAGGAGACACTCTGTCCTTCTGTTGCTATCTCCACTCGTTAGCCCCCCCGCTTCCACTGTGCAGACGTAATGCAGGGGGGTTCTCTTTGCCATATCGTAGCAGCAGCAATGTCCCCCCTGTTCAACGATTTCCCGCAATATTTCAACCTCTCCCATACCACTCGCAACGTGAACGCAGCTGCTTCCTGTGACAGTCATGTGGGGTGTGAAGATTGATGTTAGCATTGATTTGCAGATGCGCGGAAATTATAGTACGGGAGACTGGTGTGTTACGAAGCTACTGAGACTGGTGTGTTTCGAAGCTACTAAGCTACCAAGCTTCTGAGCTACTAAGCTATTACAGCAGCCGAAAAAATACGCGTTTTTTTCCCAGCTCGCCAATTCGCTCCTCACAACTTCTTACCTCCTATTCCTCGCTGTTCGAGGCTGGCCTGCGGATAACAATTGAGCAGGTGCCTGACGCACAGAAGATTTTTACTAGCTACAGCAACGAATAGTGGGGCTTCTCCGGCCCCGTTGGCTTCGTCCAAACCGATGCTCTTGTTGCTCACCAAAAAATCGAGCACCCTATGAGAATTATTCTTGCAGCACAGATGGAGGAGATTTGTTCGATTGCCATCCATCACCGTTTTCAGCTTGGTAAGCACACGTCCATTTCGGATTGCCAGGGATCTAAAGTTGTCAATATCATCGCTGATTGCATAGTTGGCGAGGGCAGCGCAGGTTTCATCGCTAGTGTGGAGAGGGAGGGTAAGATTTTGACGGCGGACAAAAAAGATCACAGTAAAAAATACTCACCTCAATGGGTCTCTATGAGACCCAACAACTTCACCAGTACGCACTCCACGGGACCCCCCCTCCCCCCCCTCCCCCCCTCTCCCCGGACCGGGACCAACTCCAAATTCAAAGACCTTTTTGTTCAGAGACTTTACCCATTTGCCAGCACTTTCACCAGAATCTGCCCTCAACACTAGCATCTGTCCGTCCCATCCGATAATTGTGAAGCACTCAATCTTGTTGTCCTCGTTTCCGCCGCCTTCTTCCCCAACTCCGAAAAAGATACGCCTTATTCCTGTAAACTTAAGTCCTCCCCTAATCGGACTTCCCTTAATTTTCGTCTCTCTCCACCTGAGTTCACCCCCGCCAACAATCTCAAAGAAGCTCTTTCTGGCCTCCTTCCCGTAAATACGGACAGCATCGTCGACGTCAATGTCATCTCCTCGAGGAAGGTACCACAAGTAGCCAGCTTTTACCGTCTCATCCGAGGAATTAAATGTCATGCAACTCTCGCGGCCAACATCGTTAATTAAAATTGGAACAGACAACGGAGGACACTCGCTGTGAATCGTGTTAGGAAGGGGGGTGAGGAGGGGAGGGCGGGAATTTCGCTCGGGCCGCGTCGTTCAACTAACAAGCAACCTGCTCACCTCCACTTGATCAAATCCAAAACGTCGTCGGGCCCATTCTTAAGAAGCAAGTCAAAGTTTTCAATCGCATGGCCCAGAACGTCTGCAAAATCCATCAGGGTTGCGTTGAACTCGGACCAATATCTCGAAACAAGCTTAAACAAGAAAACGTAGACGTCGTTGTAGCTGGTAGTATTCCTAAACAACCTCCAGTAGTTTCTGTGGCAGCTGTCATGGTCAAAGTTGTTCTTGGTCAAGTCGAAGATGTTGGCGAGATTGTAAGTTATGTTTTTGCCCACAGTGGCGAAGGGGAACTTGTCTCTCTTCACAACTCCTCCATTTTTTCCAGCCTTCACCTCCACAGACGTAGCGACGCTCGTCTCAATTAGCTCCCGGCAAACATCATTGTACGTCTCAGCAAAGTACACCAACTGCATCAAGGACAAATTCCCTCCAGCACGCAAATCATTAAGCGGATTTGGTGATTGAAAACCCAAGGTAAGGTAAATAGGGTGAATTGGCTGGAAGTCCTTCACATACTTGTCATCTGGGTAGATGACGAGAGCATTCCACAGACGCTTCAGGAGAGCCAGGGTCTCAGTGTTTTCATCTGCCGTGGGGTTTGGGTTTGTCTGGGTAAGAATATTGTGAGACAACTCATTGATCACAGCCAGCTCAGAGTTGGTAGGAATACGGGTTGTAGTCTGGTTTGCTCCCATCAGGGGGCTATAGGAATCGGGGGAAATATGGGGTGGATTGGGGAAGGAATTGAAATGCCGAAGAATTGGGGGGGGTTTTTTGTTCGAGTTTTCCAACTGCTTTATTCTCAACAGATTCCCCCTCGACCACAATAATTATCGTCCCACCGGACAATCAATACGATGAACTTCCCAGATTTCCGAAATGGCTGAGTTTCTTGTACTTTGGGCTGTAAGACTAGCCCAATCCTCGCGAGAGCATCACCAAAAATCGCAATCAGCAACTTTTAGGAAAGTATAATAGCAGAAAGGGGGTGGGTTTAAAATCATCTAAGTTTCGAACCTACAATACTTCCAGAGCTTCCTCGATCTCCATCCATCTCTCTTCGACCTCCCCAAGTTTCTCTTTCAAAGCATTCACGCCCTTCTCCAGCTCCGCAAGCTCGCTCCAGCCCATGCCCTCGTTGGCCGCCTTCTCGTACTTCGACGATGCCGTTTCGATTTCCTTCCCCATTTTGGTCATCCTCTCGTCGAGTTTCTTCCTCTCCCTCTCCATGTTAATTCGTTCCTTCATGGTGTTAGCCTTCTTGACTTCCTTTGCGTCTCCCCCCCCGACAGCCTCCTTCGCGTCCTTCTTGTCCTTCTTGTGCTTCTTGTCCTTCTTCCCCCCCCCCCCCTTCCCCCCCTCGCCCCCCCCCTCCCCCTTTCCCTTTTCCTCCCCAATGTTCCCCCCCAACCACTTTCCACCCCCCCCTCCCTCAACCCCCAAAATCCCCGTT